>ERZ1106952.153-NODE-153-length-45473-cov-109.452134_pt1 | contig 45473 bp, 43 predicted proteins | sample MGYA00403677_ERZ1106952 | MGnify/ENA primary metagenome ERZ1106952 (study PRJEB35170, sample SAMEA104062415) | human gut metagenome | biome: human gut; feature: human-associated habitat; material: faeces | place: Denmark | collected 2012-05-14 ...
ATCGCCGTGCGCGGCGGACTGCACTGCGCGCCGCTGATGCACCGCGCGCTCGGCACGGCGGAAGGCGGCCTGGTACGCGCAAGCCTATCCGAATTCAACACCCCGCACGAGGTGGAAAAATTCCTCGATGCGGCGAAAAAGATCCAGTCCTTTTCTTAAAGTTACATCTTTTTCAGTTTGGAAATGACGAACGCCAGTTTTTTGCGCTTGGCGCCGTCGAGCATGGGAGAGAGCGCGGCGTAAAAATTATCCAGATCCGCATCGGAAAGAGACCCGTTTTTTCTGCCCTTTTCCGCCTCTTTATAGATGGCGCGCAGAAGGTCTCCTTCCCCCTTGCCGTCAAAGGCGGCGGCCATTTTTTTAGCCATGTCCGCTACGTCTTCGGGGAGTTCCTCTTCCGCTTTTTTCTGATCCTCTTTGGAATAGGAATTGAAATCTTTCATCGCTGACCTCCGAAATTTTGACCGTTACTCATTTATATGCAGAAACGCGCGCGTTTGACAAGAAAGCCTCGGGAGGAAATTTATGGAAATTTTACTGATCTTTTTGCTGGTCATGGCGGCAGGACAAAAAAAAGAGGGACCCGATCTGTCCCTTCTGAAAAGCGTCGCCGACTTTCTTACGACGAAAGACCCGAAAACGCTTTTCGACAACGACGCATTCAAAAATATGAAGATCGGCGGCATGTCCGCCGCGGAACTTTTCAAGACGGCGGATTCCCTCAAAGAATACGCCGCCCTTCTTCCCGATCTGTTTCAGGGAGGTCTGAAAGACATTTTCGCCCCTTCGGCAGATAGAGATGCAGGCAAAGCGGACGAGGGAAAAGGAAAAACGGCGGCAGAGGACAATGAATTTCCGGCGCTCTCACCCATTGCGGGCATCGCCGACAAGAACATTAATTACGCGCTGACGCGCTATTTTTCCTGACCTTGTACAGAAACGGACAAACAAAAGCGGTGCGGCCTGCCCAAAGGAAGGCCGCACCGCTTCTTCTCTGCACGAAAAAAGCGTCACGAATCAATATCCGCCAAAATTTCGGATAAGGCGGGGTCTCCGTATTCCGCATTCGAGGGGGAATAGATTTTATGCGCGCCCTCGTCCGAACGGATGCCGCGGCCGTGGATGCACGTCGTTCCGTCCGGCCAGTACACGCGCGCCGTGGTCAGTTTGACCGCCTCGCCCGTAAGAAAATTATAAAAGGTCGTCTGCATGATCCCCTTTCCGTACGTGCGCGCGACCGCGTCGTCCGAAGCATCCGTCGTAACCAGGTAAATATCCTCGTAGCCGACCGTACCGCTCGAAATCATTGCGCCCATGAGCGCCTCCGAAGCGGACGCGCTGTTGCGGTTTGCCGCGACGTAAATTTTGCTGCCCGAAAAATACTTGTCGTAATACGCGCCCGAGATCTTATACGAATCGCGGCCGTGCCGACCTTCCGTATAGGCGACGACGTCTCCGCTCTCGGCGCCTTTCATCAGATACGAAGCCAGCCCCGAAAGCACGTTCATGCTGCCGCCGCCGTTATTTCTCAGGTCGAACAGGAGCACGGTCATTCCGTCCGCCCTGTACTGTTCGGCCGCCTTGGAAAACTCCGCAACGGCATTCCCGTAAAATTGCGTCAGTCTGATATAGGCCGTCTGCCCGTTCAGTTCCTCCATTCCTTCCCCGATCCGTTCCCACGTGCCCGTACCGTTCGAATAGATCACGGCGTAAGTATCTTCCGCCGTCGCATACAGCACAAAACTTTCGGTATACTGCGCCGTCTCCAAAGCCGCTTCCACACAGTCCTGCGTTCCGTTTGCGCTGTCTTTTGAAAGGCGCAGATAGACGGTGTCGCCCGTCTCGAAACGCCCGAGCGCCTTTTCCAGAGCGGAAATATCGAATGTATCGGTATATTCGCCCGCCGCGGCGCCGACGCCCGTCACGTACATCCCCTCTTCTATGCTTTCGCCCTGCCCGCTCCTCGCGTAAAAGGCGGGCGAACCGATCGCCACTTTGTAAATTTTGTTGGAATCGCTGAAAAAGGACAGCCCCGTCCCCACTTTGATCCCCCGATCCGCATTGACGACTTCGTCGTATTCGGCGGCGGAATAGAAACAGGAATAATCGTCGAGGATATTCTCCACCCCGTCGATCGCCGCCTGCCAGAACTCGTCGTCGGAAATCCGGTCGTAATATTCATTTTGGATCTCGTTTTTGAACCATAAAAGAGAACGCAATCCGTCGTCGAGCGTCAGATAATAGAAAAAATATCCCAGCCCGAACGCGATCAGAGCGAAGATGACCGCCGCAATTTTGCGCGGGAGCGCGTTTTTTCTGACGCCGAGGGGAGAATCCTCCGCCGACGGGTTGACGGGATTGAAATTTTTGCGCATAGAAGCCTCCTTTTGATTGAAAACGCCCGCACGATCGTGCGGGCGCCGTTGATCAGTCGTGCCAGGGGTCGGGCAGAAAATCCGCAAGCGTCTTTTCCTCTTCCCCTTCCAGTTTGGTGAGAAATTTCGTCTTTTTGTTTTCGGGCGACAGTTGCGAGATAAATTCTCTGCATGCGCCGCAGGGCGGCCACAGGCTACCGTCGCGGAACACGCATACGACGCGCCGTATGACCGTTTCGCCGTCCGCGATCATCGCGGCGGCGGCGCTCCGTTCGGCACAGAACCCCAAGCCGCAGGCGAGGTCGATATTGACGCCCGTATAATATTTTCCGTTGGCCGCTTCCAGAACGACGCTCACCGAGCCGGCGGAAAAATATTCTCCGCTTTGCATCGGATTTATCTTTGAAAGGGCGAGACGGTACATTTGTTCGTAAGTCATATAAGGTCCCCGTGCGGGCTTTGCGCCCGAAGATAGAATCAAAGTCTTGCCAGCCCCTCTTTTCTCGCCTGTTCCGCCACTGCGGCGGCGACGGCGGGCGCGACGCGGCGGTCAAAGGGGGAAGGAATGATGTTTTCCCGCGACAGGTCTGCCCCCACAAGATCGGCGAGCGCCTTTGCCGCTGCCACCTTCATGCCCTCGCTGATATCCCTAGCCCGAACGTCGAGCGCGCCGCGGAATACGCCGGGAAAAGCGAGAACATTGTTGATCTGGTTGGGGAAGTCGCTCCTGCCCGTACCGACGACGTACGCGCCGGCGGCCAGCGCCTGATCGGGATAAATTTCCGGTTCCGGGTTCGCCATTGCAAACACCACCGATTTTTCCGCCATCTCCGCGACCATTTCGGGCGTGAGTTGGCGGGGCGCGGAAACGCCGATAAACACGTCCGCCCCGGCAACGGCGTCTTTGAGCGTGCCGCGCAGGGCCTTCCGGTTGGTCAACTTTGCGATCTCCGCCTGCGCGCCGGTGAGCCAGGGCTCCCCTTCCGCTACCAGGCCGTTTTTATCGGACAAAGTGATATTTTTTGCGCCGCTTTCGAGCAACAGGCGGCAGATGGCGATGCCCGCGCTGCCCGCGCCGCAGATCACGATCTTCACGTCGGCGAGCGATTTACCGCAGAGTTTCAGCGCGTTGAAGAGCGCCGCCGCCACGACGATGGCCGTTCCGTGCTGATCGTCGTGAAAGACGGGAATATCCAGTTTTTCCTTCAATCTGCGCTCGACGGCAAAACACTTCGGCGCCGCGATGTCTTCCAGATTGATCCCGCCGAAAGAGGGAGCGATCATCTCCACCGTTTTGACGATATCGTCCTCGTCCTGCCCCGAAAGCACGATGGGGATGCTGTCTATATCCGCAAATTCCTTGAAAAGCAGGCTCTTCCCCTCCATGACGGGAAGCCCCGCAAGGCCGCCGATATTGCCCAGCCCGAGCACCGCGCTCCCGTCGGAGACGACCGCGACGGTGTTCCATTTCCGCGTGTACCGATAGGCCGCGGAAGCGTCCTTTGCGATCTCTTTGCAGGGCGCCGCGACCCCGGGAGTATAGGCCAGAGAGAGCGCCTGTCTGTCTTTGACTTCTATTCTCGAACGGACTTCCAGTTTTCCGCGCAGTTCTTCATGCAGGGCGAGAGAGCGCCCGTAAACGTCGTTTTCCATATGTTTTGCCTCCGTATTTTTTCTCAGATGAGTTTCGAAAGGATGGTGATCACCCGAAAGGTGACCGCATCGGTAAAGTTTCTCAGGTTCAGGCCGGTCACCCGCTCGATTTTGTCGAGGCGGTACATCAGCGTATTGCGGTGCATGTATAAATTGCGGGAAGTTTCGCTCACGTTCAGATTGTTTTCAAGAAACTCTTCGGCCGTATTGACCATATCCTCGTCCTTGAGAAGTTCCTTCGCGTCCCCTTCGAGCAGGATGGAAAAATATTCCCCCAATTTCGCCTCGGGGATATCTTCCAGCATTTTCGTGAGCACGAATTCGCGGTAGGTATGCACGTCTCCCTTGGATTTGAAAACCTCACTCATGCGGAGTGCGGTATCCGCCTGCCGGTAGGAAGAGGCGATCTCGTCGAAATGCCGGACTGTGCCCCCCACGCCGATCCTGACGCGCACCCCCACTTCTTCGAGCAGAGAGCGGGCGAGAAAGGAGGCAAAATCCGCAGAGGACTGATACTCGGAATCTTCCCCCATAAACTTGATAAAAGCGCAGTTTTTACCGGCGACGATGGCGGCGCAGTCGTACTCCCCCGTCGCGTACTGGGAAAGGAGAGAGATCATTTCCGACGCGCGCGTATCGAAGGAGATGGCCAGTGCGAAACAGGGCAGATCGGGCAGGGAATATTTGATGCGGAATGTCTGGATATCGGCGCTGCCGCATTCTCCCAAAAGGATGCGGCGCACAAACTCCCCTTTCGGGATATTCAGCGCCTTGCCCGCGTAATTTTCGATGACTTCGGAAAGAAGGGCCGCATAATTTTTTTCCACCGCGCCCGCGCCGCGGATGGCGCAGATGAAATCCTCTCCCCGGAAAGCGATCTTGAACAGGGTACAGCCGCATCTTTCGTCCTGCAGAACGCCCTGAAACGGGCGGGGAGAAATTTTCAGCGTACCGCCCGCAGGGGAAAACAGGAATTTTCCCTCCGAAGAAAAGAGAAAAACCTCTATGCCCGTGCGTTCCGATACCGATTGCAATGCCTTTTTCAATTCGGAATACATATCCTACTCCCGTTGCAATAATGTCCTTTTTATGCGCATATTATAACTTAAAAAGCGGAAAATATCAAATATTTTGGGGGCGGCGCGGAACTTCCCATAAATTTCAACCGATTTACACATACTTCCCTTGGGCAAATTGACGATTCTTAACCGCTGCACGAAAGAGTTTTGTTTTATACTTGCTTTTTTTCAAACGATGTAGTAAAATAAGAATTGTGAAAGAATAAACAGTGCGCCTTACGGAAAGGGCGCGCGGCCAAATTGCTATTTTCCGAATAAAATACAGAAACGGGGTATTATCATGACAAACAGCATCGCCGCCGAACCCGCAAAAAAATCGCAGGGCAAGGCATTGCAGGTCGTACTGTCGCTGATCATCTTCGCGGGATTCGTTTTGTTCCTCTTCGTTCCCAAGACTATCTTGCCGGGAACGGAAGGAAAGACGCTGTCACTGTGGGGTCTGATCCTCGATTGCTTCAAAAATCTCGATGACTACAATTCTGTCTACACGCACATCGTCTACGCGCTGTACGCGGTCGTCGCATTCTACGCCGTACTGCTCATCGCGACGGTGATCTCGCTCTTTGTGAACGGAAAGGCGGCGGCAGGGCTGAACATGTTCAAATCCGCTTTGGGATTTGCGGCTTTCGCGTATTTCACCTCTGCGCTCTTCATCGATATGCAGGGCCTTTTGTCCTTTGAAACTATCTTCAAGGGAGGGGACGACATTTCCGCCGTTTCCGCCACGAATCTCGCGCTGGCCCTTTCCCTTGTTGCGCTTTTGGTGCTCAGCATTGCGGCATACAAAGGCAGGGGCGTGCTCAAACTCATCTATGCCGTTTTGGGCGTAGGCTTTTTCGCTTTCCTGATCGTCGATAAGCCGTTTATCGGCGTCGCCGGGCTTTCGGACCTGTTCAATTTCAAATTCTCCTACGGCGAGGGAGTGATGGGTACGATCACCTCGTATGTGTTTATCCTTCTCGCATGGGCGGCCGTGCTCAATATGGCGCTTGCCCTGCTCGGGCTGACGCTCCGCAAAACGGGCGCGCTCGACGTCGTGCGCTCGACGGTCATGCTCATCCTGTCCGTCGCGGCATTCGTCCTGCTCGGCGTAGACATCTCTTTCAAAGGGATCTTCGATTATCTCGGCACGGTGTGCTTCCTCGGGATTTCGCTCGTACAGTTCATTTACGCGATCGTCGTGACGGCGGTACTGCGCAAGCGTTCGAAAGCGAAAGCGGCGGAAGATCAGCCTTCGTTCGTATTCGATTCTTCCGATCAGATGGCGATCCGCGGGCTCGAACAGCCGGCCGCCGCACAGAGCGAGGCTCCCGCGCAGGCTGCCGCGGCGCCCGAACCCGATTTTGCAAACGCTTCAAGCACGAACGCTGCGTTTGACGACGCGGCGCAGATCTCCATCGATGAGATTGTGCACAAAGAAGAGGAAGAAACGGACGAATATCAGAGCGCGATCCGCGACGAACCTGCCGAGGAACCCGCCGTACAGACAGAAGAAGAAAAGCCTTTCGACTTTGAACAGGCACAGCACGACGGACAGTTCAACCGCGATTACGCCGATTACGAACAAAAGAAAGCCGCCGAAGAAGCGGCTTCGCAAGCAACCGCCGCAGGCGATGCGGCAGGACAGAGCCAGGCGCAGGCAGCGGCGCAGTCTTCCCAGACGCCCCCTCCGCCTTACGGCATGCCCTACTACGGTTACGGCGCTTATGCCCAGCCGTATGCGGCGCAGCCCTATGCGCCTTACGGCCAGCAGGCACCCGCGTACGCCTATCCCCCCGATGCATTCATCAACAGCCTTACCCCCGCCGAGAGAGACGAATTCGATAAACTGTTCATCTCCCGCGTGTACGGCGAAAACAAGAGGCTGCCCGTTTATACCATCGGCACGGACAACCGCGAATTCTTCTCCAAAATTTTCGTATTCATGGGAAGATACCGCAATATCATTTCGGAAGGTCTGCTCGAAAAAATTTACAATTACAGCAACTCCATCCGATAACCTCCCATTAAAAACCATAACCCCATCGAGGCACGCTTTGAAAAGCGTGCCTTTTTGTTTGCGTCGCCCGACGGGGCAAACACCCTTCATTTTTACAAACAGAAGCCGAAAATACTTCCCCTGCCCGTCTTTATGCAAAAAAATTAAAAAATAATGTAAAAATACTTGACAATAAATACTATGTAATGTATAGTATAATGCATAAAGCAGTATTGAGTGAGGAGGCGACATGGATACCCAATTAAAAAAAGGATTGTTGGAAGTCTGCGTCCTTTCCGTCCTCAGAAAGGAAGAATCTTACGGGTATAAAATCATATCGGACATCGCACCGTATATAGAGATCTCCGAATCGACTTTGTACCCTATCCTCAAAAGGCTGGAATCGACGGGAGCGGTGACCACAAGGAGCAAGGAGTACAACGGGCGATTGCGCAAATACTACATGATCACCGAAAGAGGCATTGAGAAGATCTGCGAGTTTATCGAGGATATCAAGGAGTTTGAAAAAATTTACGAATTCATTGTGAACGGAGGCAGGAGATGACGAAATACGAATGGGAACGGGAATTGAAACGGCATATTTCTGCTTTGCCCAAAAGCGAACAGGCGAAAATATTCGACTACTACGGAGAAATTTTTGAAGATAAAATAGAAGCGGGCATGAGCGAAAGCGAGATCATACGCGAATTCGGGAACCCTTACGACGTGGCGCGCAGGATCCTGGCCGATTTCAAGGCGGAAACCCCGGAAGAAGAGGGCGAGGGACCCGAAGCGCAGGAGCCCGAACGCAAAATACCGAAAAAACAGGCCGATAGGATAGCGGACGACCGCCCGATCGCACCGGAGGAAGAGACGGAGGGCAGAAAGGCAACGGCGGGAGACACCTTTTCACGCTTTTGCGTTGCGGCCGTGCTGTTTGTGTTCGTGGGGATCCCCGCGCTGATCGTTCTGCTCTGCCTGGCCGCCGCGGGCATCGCCCTTTTTGTGAGCGGCTTTGTCATGATCGTCGCGGGATTTGCCGACTTTGTTTATTTTATCGTACAAATCTGCACGTACGGTGTAACAGGCGCTTATATTGCGCATCTCGGCATAGGAATCGGCTGTACGGCGCTCGGGTTCCTGCTGACGCCCCTGTTTATGCACCTTACAAAATGGCTCTTCAAGGGCTGCGGCAAAATTTTTGTGTGGACCGGCAACTTCATCTCCGCCAAGAGGAGGAAAAAATAATATGGAAAAGAAAAGACACGGTTTTACAAAATTTTTCGTGATCGTCGGCGCACTGCTTGCTGTCGTTGCGATCGTCCTGTTTATCTGCGGCATGAGCGCGGCGGATTGGGATTTCCGCAAACTGAATACGGTAAATTATATTTATATGCGTTACGAACAGGGAAACGAATCCATCTCCTCCGTCAATATCCGCTATGAAAGCGCGGACATCACGGTCAAAGTTTCCGATCAGGCGGACAAAATTTCCGTACAGTACCCCGTGCGCGCCAATCCGAACGACGAACCCATCGCAACCGTCCGCGCCGAGGCCGTAAACGGCACTCTCTACATTGCGGAAAGCGAACAGAATTGGGAATGGTTCTCATGGAATTTCTCATCCCCTGCCGTAACGGTCATCATCCCCGCGGACGCGGCGCTCGATAGTCTGACCCTTTCCACCGACTACGGAAATATCAATGCAGCCTCCCTTTCCCTTTCGGGAAACCTGAATGCGGAAACGGACAGCGGAAACATAGCGGTATCATCCGTGACCGCCGCGGGCAATGCGATCCTGAGCGCGGACAACGGCAACATCAATCTTTCCGACGTGACCGCATCGAAAATTTCCGCTGAAACGGAGAACGGAAATATTGCGGGCACCGGAACGCTGGACGCGCAGATCCTGATTTTTGAATCGGAACTGGGCGACATACAGGCAACGCTCGCGGGAGCGCAGACAGAATATTCCATCCGCGTGAAGACGGAACTGGGCAACAGCAACGTGAGCAACGCGACGGGCGGCCCGCGCAACCTGACCGCCGAGACGGAATACGGAAATATACGCATTTATTTTGAAAAATAAAAATATAAAAAAGCGGAAGATTATTTTCCGCTTTTTTTCACAAGAATACTTGTTTTTGCCCCGAGCGGCGGTAAAATCGGCTATACTTATGCCATGAAAACAGAATTTGCGGACAATTTAGTCTATTACAGAAAACAGTATTCTTTAACACAGGCCGATCTTGCCGATCTATTGCTTGTTTCGCAAGCGACCGTAAGCAAGTGGGAAAGCGGCTGCAATGAACCAAATCTTTATAATCTTAAAAATCTTGCCGATCTGTTCGACGTACCCATCGACATTTTGGTCGGCAGAAAGGATTTTTGAAACAAAGCGCATATGTCGGCCCGCGCACATAATGTAAAAAACGTATTTTTTTCAGCATTTTTATATCGTATGCCCCGACGGACACATGTCCGGCGGGGCATACGTCGACTATGAAAGAAAAACCGTTCCCGCATCCCATCCTCTGATGAAGGGAGGGAGTGTCACGATCATTCGCTCGCCATGAATGCGGGGAGTCAATTCCTTTATCTCTTCTGCATTTTCAAAAACCGCTCTGTTGCCGGCTGGATTTTTAATGATCAACTCCAAGTTTCCTGTTGGACTGATGGAGATATTTATAACGGTAACAGAAACCACTTTCCCCTCCGCCGAAACGCGCGGAACGCACGTCACCTGTGCATGCGTAGCAATATAAGCGTATAATCCGTTACAGACAGAATCAGCGACAGCTATGATCTGATCCCGCTTCGTGCCACTTACTATATCATCCCACAATGAGTAACCGAGCACACCCCAACGGGCCTTCCCCACAGAAATTTGTGCCGCAGAAATTCCGAAACTGACAGAACATTTTCCATCGTACAGTTCGCCGAACGGCACACAATTTCCCTCTATTACATAAGGCTGCTCATTTTCACAGGAAAAAAACGATTCCGTCCAAGAACGGCCGCCCGATAATTTTTCACGATACGAAAGACTTGAGACAGGTCTGACGGTCACAGGCAATAAATTCTTGAAGCCCCTGTCTATCAATTTTTCGATCGCAATCGCATCCGTAAGAACCGGCTGCGAAAAGAGCGGGCGGATCTCTTCGTCCGTCAAAGTATCGATAACATCATGTAAAAGCACCAAAAATGGCGCATGTTGCGTTTCGAATGATTCGGCGATCCCTAACCGAGTCAGAGATGTACCATGCATCCCATAGATCTTTCCGTACCCGAATCGGCATGTCTTATCCTTGATCCTTCTGTAACCGGCGCTTATTATCCCTGCGCACCCTGAAAAGGTGATCAAATTTACCTGTATCAAATGTTCCCAATATTTTCGGATACGCGAAAACTGCGACAATAACTCTTCATGAAAACTAAAATCTTCATACGGTGTCATGACCGTTGCGAAACTTAACCCCGTATGTCCGTATGCAAGGCCAAGCGTTCCTTCTAATACGGTACCGTAGTTACTTTTACCGTATACAACATCAGGCAAATTCTCTATTTCGGGTACACGGTATCGTACGTATTGGGGAAGTCGCGCATTTCCGTAAGATAAAAAAATCTGTTTCCCCAACAGGTCTAACGGATTTTTATCATGATACGTCCCTTCGCCCGCACGGCTTGCCGGAAAATGTGACCCGCTTCTCAAAACATCGAAGATATGCCTTTCATCTCCTCCTGCGATATTATCAGCCAAACCGAACTGCAAAGCCATCTGAGTGGACGGAGAAACTGAATGTACTGCTTCCACAATCAAGGCAGCAAAATCTGCTATTCCCTTTCGAATAAAAGATATCCAACGCTCACGCCACTCAACATCCCCCATATTGACCGCTTGAACCAATTCTTCCCGGGTAAAGGCAGTATTGTACTGCCGATTAAACGCGCGCATACAATTCGGACAAAAACAACCTACCGATACAGGAAAATGGTTCGTCGGCCGAAGATCGTCGTCTATCCATACAACATCCGGCCGAATCGCCGCCGCATAAAGTTTAACCGTTTCAGCCGTATATCTGCGCAACTTTTCCCCGTTCCAGCAAAAAGCATAATCTGCCTGTATACCGTCACCGCCTATTAATTTTTTCAGCCCCATTTCTTGAATCGCCGCATTATCCTCAGCTTTCATATATTCGCCATGCCCTATCGTGTTTGCGATCTGCAAAGACACTCCGATCCCGTTTTCACGGAATATCTGAGCCGCGCGCCCCGCTGCTCTCGCTTTCTCTGCGTGCGTTTTTAACAGGGGAAACCCATATTCTGTCGTAAACCAAACCGTATCACAACTTTTTGGATGTCGTAAAATGGCATCAACAAAATCCGACGAAATTTTACTGTTATTGAAATGCGTACCCAGTCTATGCTCGATCATTACAATTACCCCTCTCCTTTAAGAATAAATCGCAACTTATTATAATATTTTCAATCCGCTTTTTCAAGATAGGTATAAAAATAGGTAAAAATTAAAGAAATGAGCAAAAAATGGATCTAAAATAACCATATTTTTAAAAAATTTATTTTTATTTCTTTGACATTGCACCGCGATTTATGATATAATCAGTCTGTTTTCGGACTAATTTCGGGGAAGAAAAAATGACTGATTTTTTGACGGAAAACTATATCCATCGGTACAATACCCTTTGGCGGGAAACGAGCGTTCTGTATGAAGACTGGGCAAAAAAACGCGGGATCTCATACTTTGAACTTCTGACTATTCTTTCGGTCACGGAAGCGCAAACGCCGTGCACGCAGAAAGATATCTGCGACCAGTGGATCCTGCCGAAACAGACGGTGAACAGCGTGCTTGCGAATCTTGTAAAGCGCGGCTGGGTGCGCCTCTCCCCTTCGCCAAAGGACCGCCGGAACAAAGAGATCCTTCTGACCGGCGAGGGGAAAATTGCCGCGGCAAAAATCGCGGGAGATCTGCAGGAAAAAGAGAACGCCGTCTGGCTGAAACTGGGCAAAAAACGCGCGGATGAGATGCTCGAAAACACCGCGATATACAATCAATTCTTCAAGGAGGAAAACGGGCTTTGAAATCAACTTTTCGCAGAGAATTTTTCCGCTACGTTCTCCCCTCCATGCTCGCCTTCGCGCTGTCGGGCATCTACTCGATCGCAGACGGCTTTTTTGTCGGAAACGAATTGGGGGACAACGCGCTTGCCGCAGTCAACATGGCTTATCCGCTGACCGCGCTGATACAGGCCATGGGTACGGGCATCGGCATGGGCGGCGCGATCATGTATACGATCACGGCCAATTCCTCTTCGCCTGAGAACAAAAAGAAATATTTCGGCGCCTCTTTGATCCTGCTCGGGATTTTCAGCGTGCTTCTGACCGTGCTCGTATTTTTCCTTTCGCCGTATATTCTGAAACTGTTCGGCGCAAAGGGCGATATTTATACGCTCGGCAGAGAATATATCCGCTGGATCGCGGTGGGCACGATTTTTCAGATGCTGGGAACGGGCCTCGTCCCTTTTCTGCGCAATATGGGAGGCTCCGTATCGGCGATGATCGCCATGATCGCGGGGTTTGTCACGAATATTTTTCTCGACTATCTGTTCGTATGGGTCTTTTCGTGGGGAATGACGGGCGCGGCGATCGCCACCGTCATCGGGCAGGCAGTCACTTTCGCGGTCTGCCTCATCTACCTGATCATGAAAAAACTTGCGCCTTCCTTAAAACTCGGGAAAGAGGCGATGCATTTTTTAAAAAAGACGTTCCTGCTCGGGCTGTCCCCTTTCGGGCTGACCTTTTCTCCGAATATCACGCTCATTCTGATCAACCGCAGCGCGGCGAATTTTTCGCAGTTTGCCGTAACCTGTTATGCGACCGTGAGTTATATCTCCTGCATCGTTCTGCTCCTTCTGCAGGGCATCAGCGACGGAAGTCAGCCGCTGATGAGCAAATCGTACGGCGAAGGAGACGAGGCGGGTGCAAAGCGCACGCGCAACTTCGGCTTTATCGTCGCTTTCGTCACGGCACTCGTATGCCTGATATTATTATTTTTTGTCCGCGGCCAAACGGCAAAATTGTTCGGCGCGTCTGCCGAAGTCGGAAAGGAAGTCGCCGATATCATGCCCATCTTCACCGTCGGATACCTGTTTGCCAGCATCTCGCGCATGGTCACGGCCTATTTCTATGCGACGGAAAAGACGTACAGGGCGTACCTGCTCATTTACGGAGAACCGATCATTTTACTCATCTTTCTGCTGTTTATGCCCTCGCTGTGGGGCATTACGGGCACCTGGGTCGCCGTGCCCGCTTCTCAGTTCGTCATCATGCTGCTGAGCATATTGCTTACCTATATCACGGACAAAAAGGCAAAAAAAGCCGCTCCGTTGCCCTCTCAGCATAACGGATAAATATCGGCGGAGGGATGCGAAAAAAGGCTGTCGCCAGGCAGAGAGGTCAGAAGCAGTGCCGCCCCTTGAACACATTTTGGTGAACGTTCCATGACCGTAAAGGCTGAAAAGAGCGGGAAGGATGATTAACGTCCTTCCCGCTCTTTTCGTTCCATAAAATTAAGCAGCGATCATCGGATTTCAAAACCGATCTTTGCGCGGTTGCGCGGCGCCGCTCTGCTTTTCGGCGCGGATCAGCGCGGTATTTGCCCACTTGCCTAAAACTTCCACGCGGGAAAAACCCGCCTCAGAAAGCGCACGGCACTCGCGTTCCGCCGTCAAAGGGGTATCGAAATGGTAAAATTCCTCTTCGCCGAGCCCTTCTGCCCTTTTCCGACGGGCGAGTTCGCAAAAATTTTCCTTTTCCGCCTCCTCGTCGGGTGCCGTATAATCGGTCAGGATAAACGCCCCTCCCGGCCGCAGCGCCTCTCTGATCCTGCCATAAAGGGGCACTTTCTTTTCGTAGGGAAAATGATGCAGAGATTCCACGGATACGGCGGCATCGTATTTTTCCCGTCCGAAATCGACGTCGAAATAGGAAGCGCAGATCAATTCGGGCCGATACTTTGCAAATTTTTCCGCCAGAACGTCGAGCATCCTGCGGGAAAGATCGATGCCGGTTATTTGCGCCCCTCTGTTCAGCGGATAATAAAAATCAAGTTCCAGCCCCGTTCCGCAGCCGAGATCGAGCACTTTGGCGCCGGAAGAACGCGGCAGCAACTCTGCCGTTTTCCGATAAAAGTCCTCTGCCGATTCGATTGCCGACATTTGGTGTTCTTCATAAATATCCAGCCGGCGCTCGAAAAATTCCGCCATCTTCTCCAGTTTTTCCGCCATTCAGGCCTCCTCTCCGTTAAAACTGTCCGCCCACGCCTGCAAGGCATTGACGAACCGTGCGGCATGAAATCCGTCGCACACGGCGTGATGCACCTGGATCGCCAAAGGCAGCATCATCCGTCCTTCAATTTCGTAAAATTTCCCGACCGTAAATATGGGCGAAAAAAAGTCAAATGAACCGCCCCGCCCGCCGGACGTAAAACCTTTCCGGCCGGCAGCGGCATTCTTTGAAGCGCCCGATCCGTTTTAAGACCGTTTTTGATACAGCCGCTGCTGTATGAGCGCACTCGTTTTTTGAGGCTCTTTCAGCCCGTTGAGTTTCAACTTTTTGCCGTTGCTCTGCAAAACAAAGAGTTGCCCCGTTCTTATAAACCAGCCTTCCTGAAAAGTCTGAACGGTGACGACCTCTTCCAGCGGAACGGTGATCCAGCCGCTGCGCCTCCAAACGTATACGTTGTTTTCATCCATCCGCACGAGTACCTTCGGGCGGCTCAGCCAATCGACAGAGACCCACCCGCAAATAATAATAAAGCATAACAACAGTGCATAGATCAGCAGCATCCAGTTATCCGAATAGCCGAACCGCACCATAAAAAATATAAAGATCCCGATAAAGGCCAGCGTTAAAATTGCCATAAAGACAGCAAGCAAACTGCTTTTGAAACCTATATTTTCCGATTCCATTTTTCCCTCATAAGCGAACGGGGCGGTTCGCGGCCGCCCCGTCTTGTTTATTATTTGTGCTTTCTGTCCACGTACGATGTGTGCAGGATCTCGTGCGCTTTATGCGAACCCAGCTCTCCGAAAAACTCTTTGTAGAGTGTCCGGACGCCCTCGTTTTCGTGGCTCTTGCGGACGGCCGCTTTTTTATCCTCATCGTAAAGCGCTTTGGCGCGCTTGGATCTGAGGTCTACATTGCGGCGCACGTATGTGTTCTGGATGGGCTGACCGCCGCCGTTCACACAGCCGCCGGGGCAGCACATGACTTCCACGAACGTGTAGTCGCATTCGCCCTTTTTGATCTTTTCGCACAGTTTTTTCGCGTTGGTGAGACCGCTTGCGACGGCAACTTTCACCTTTACGCCGTTCAGATCGTAAGACGCTTCCTTGATGCCCTTCGTGCCGCGCACTTCCTTATACTCGATCGCGTCGAGGCTCTTGCCCGTGATCGTCTCTGCCGCCGTGCGCAGGGCCGCCTCCATCACGCCGCCCGTCGCGCCGAAAATGACGCCCGCGCCCGTAAATTCTCCGAGCGGATTGTCGTAAGTCCCGTCGGGCAGATCCTGATAGATGATACCGGCGTTTTTGATCATTTTTGCAAGTTCGCGCGTGGTGAGCACCGCGTCGATATCCGGATAGCCGCTCGCGTTTTCATGATCGCGCGTCTTTTCGAATTTTTTCGCCGTGCAGGGCATCACGCCCACGACGTAAATATTTTTGGGATCGATCCCCTCTTTCTTTGCCCAGTACGTCTTGACGGTCGCCCCGAACATCTGCATGGGCGACTTGCAGGAAGACAGATTCGGGATCAGTTCGGGATAGTAATATTCGACGTAACGGATCCATCCGGGGGAACAACTGGTGAACATGGGGAGAGCGCCGCCCTCTTTCACGCGGTGGACGAGTTCGTTTGCCTCTTCCATAATGGTCAGATCCGCCCCGAAATTGATATCGAACACCTTATCGAACCCGAGCATGCGCATAGCGGTGAACATTTTACCCTCGGTATTGGTGCCGATGGGGTAACCGAATTCCTCGCCGAGCGCGGCGCGGACCGCAGGAGCCGCCGCGACCACCACCACTTTTTCGGGATTGCTGATCGCTTCGCGCACGTCGTCGATCTCTTCGCGCTCATGCAGAGCGCCCGTCGGGCAGACTGCCACGCATTGGCCGCAAGCCACGCAGGGAGCGTCCGCCAGATCGGATTCGAACGCGCAGGCGATGTGCGTATTGAACCCGCGGCGGGAAGGCGCGATGACCGCGACATCCTGCTCCTTTTTGCAAACGGCAACGCAGCGGCGGCAAAGAATGCATTTTTCGTTGTCGCGCACGAGATAACTCGTAGATCTGTCCTCTTCCGCCTTGAGTTTTTCGCCCGCAAAGCGATTTTCGTCGCAGCCGTATTCGTTGGAAAGGCTCTGCAATTCGCAGTTTGTGGAGCGCACGCAGGAAAGGCACTCGCGCTTATGATCGGACAGCAGAAGTTCAAGCGTCGTCTTTCTCGACTTTCTCACCTTTTCGGTGTTCGTGAACACCTCCATGCCCTCGTTTACGGGATACACGCAGGAAGCGACCAGGCTTCTTGCGCCCTTTACCTCTACCACGCAGATACGGCAGGCGCCGATCTCGTTGATCTCTTTGAGATAGCAGAGGGTAGGAATGCGGATGCCCGCTTTTTTAGCGGCTTCCAGCACGGTCGTGCCTTCGGGCACGGAAACGGGAATGTTGTTTATTTTCAAATTAACCATAATCTCTGTTTGCCTCCCCACTTATGCCCTGACGATCGCGCCGAAGCGGCATTTTTCCATACAGACGCCGCACTTGATGCACTTGTTCGCGTCGATGACGTGCGGCTGTTTGACCGTGCCCGAGATAGCGCCGACGGGGCAGTTTCTCGCGCAGAGGGTACAGCCTTTGCACTTGTCCGCAACGATATGATATTTGAGAAGTTTTTTGCAGACGCCCGCGGGGCACTTTTTATCGCGTACGTGCGCTTCGTACTCGTCGCGGAAGTAATGCAGCGTGGACAAAACGGGGTTGGGCGCCGTCTGCCCGAGGCCGCAAAGGGCGTTTTCTTTGATATAGTAGCAGAGTTCCTCCATCTTATCGAGGTCCTCCATCGTCGCGGTACCGTCCGTGACTTTGCAGAGCATCTCGTAGAGGCGCTTCGTGCCGACGCGGCAGGGCGTACACTTGCCGCAACTTTCATCCACGGTGAATTCGAGGAAGAATTTCGCGATGTCGACCATGCAGTTGTCCTCGTCCATGACGATGAGACCGCCCGACCCCATCATGGAGCCGATGGCGAGGAGGTTGTCATAATCGATGGGCGTATCGATCAGGTGCGCGGGAATGCAGCCGCCGGAGGGGCCGCCCGTCTGCGCAGCCTTGAATTTTTTGCCGTTCGGGCAGCCGCCGCCGATATCGTAGATGATCTCGCGCATGGTCGTGCCCATCGGGATCTCTACGAGACCCGTGTTGTGGATCTTGCCGCCGAGCGCGAACACCTTGGTGCCGCGGCTCTTTTCCGTACCCATGGAAGCGAACCAGTCCGCACCCTTTAAGATGATCTGCGGCACGTTCGCATACGTTTCCACGTTGTTGAGGATGGTCGGTTTTCCGAAAAGGCCTTTGACCGCAGGGAAAGGAGGGCGGGGCCTGGGCTCGCCGCGATGCCCTTCGATGGAGGTCATGAGCGCCGTCTCTTCGCCGCAGACGAACGCGCCCGCGCCGAGACGGATATCGAGATCGAAATTGAATCCCGTTCCGAAAATGTTTTTGCCCAAAAGGCCGTATTCTCTCGCCTGATTGATGGCAATGGTGAGCCTTTGCACGGCGATCGGGTACTCCGCGCGCACGTAGATATAACCCTGGTCAGAGCCGATCGCATAGGCGGCGATCGCCATTGCCTCGATGACCGCATGCGGGTCGCCTTCGAGAATGGAACGGTCCATGAACGCGCCGGGGTCGCCCTCGTCGGCGTTGCAGCAGACGTATTTTTTATCCCCGACGGAATTTTTCGCAAACTGCCATTTTCTTCCCGTGGGGAACCCCGCGCCGCCCCTGCCGCGCAGGCCGGATTTGGAGATCTCGTCGATGACGTCCTGCGGGGTCATTTCGGTCAGCACTTTGCCGAGCGCCTGATAACCGTCGTAAGCGATGTATTCCTCGATTTTTTCGGGGTTGATCACGCCGCAGTTGCGCAGTGCCACGCGGTGCTGTTTTTTATAAAAATTCGTATCGTTGAGCGCTTTGATATTGCCGTCTTCGCCCACCGTCTCTTTGTAAAGAAGGCGGGTGACGATGCGCCCCTTGATGATGTGTTCGTCAATGATCTCGTCGACGTCTTCCACCTTGACCTGAGAATAGAAAGCGCCTTCGGGATATACGATCATGATGGGGCCGAGCGCACACAGGCCGAAGCAGCCCGTCTTGGTCACGTGGACCTCATTTTCCAGCCCCTCTTTTTTGATGCGTTCGACGAGCGCGTCGTAAACTTTCATCGAGTTTCCGGAAGTACATCCCGTACCGCCGCAAACGAGTATATGCGATCTGAACATTTGTCTCTAATCCCCCTGCCTCAATTTTCACCGATCAGATATTCTTTGCATACGTTGCCGTTGACGACGTGATCAGCGATGACTTTTCTCGCTTTTTCAGGCGTCATAAGGACGTACGTATATTTCTGTCCGTCTCTGAACACTTCCACGATGGGTTCGAGCCTGCAAAGCCCGATACAGCCCGTCTGCGAAATGCTCACGTTGTGCAACTGCCTCTTTTCCGCCTCGTCGAGAAGCGCGGTGAGCACGGGACGCGCGCCCGCTGCGATGCCGCAGGTCGCCATGCCGACTTTGATCACCGTTTCGTCCGAACCCGCGACCGCCCTGTTGTCCGTTTGGGATCTCATCTTTTCCCTGAGCGCTTTGAGTTCTTCCAAACTTTTCATAACCTACCTCCGTATATGCTGACTAAATTTTCTTGGATATATTCTCTCAGAAAAGCCCGTACCTCCGGTTCCCTGAAGGAGACGTCACCCAAAATTCCGCGCACTTCGCGCGTATCGAGCGCGCCGACGCGCCCGCTGCTTTCCACTGAAATGTAAAAATCCACGCCTTCGTTCATCGTGATCAGTTGCAGGATCACGCCGCCGAAATCGCCGAGCGGCATTCTGTCCACATGGCTGATGCGGTACGTTGCCGTGACTGTTGTGCCCTTCCCCTTTTCCGATGCGATAAAAAACGTGCCGCCCGCGCTCTCTGCCGAATATTTGAACAGAGGGACCCCCATGCCGACGGGGCGCGTCGTGCGCGATGTCGTGAAGGGATCCGTCACGCGGGCGAGGGTATCCTCGTCCATGCCGCAGCCGTCGTCTTTGATCGCAATGCGCATCTCGTCCTTTTCAAAATCGACGAAAAGCGCGATCTCGATCAGTTTTGCGCCGGCGGCCAGAGAATTTTCCGCAATGTCGAGAATGTTGAGCGCAAGTTCGCGCATAGTTTAATTACCGTATTTGGCGAGAATGGACTCCACCTCGTCGGGAGTGACTTTCCCGTACACGTCGTCGTTGACGGTGAGCACGGGCGCAAGCCCGCAACAGCCGATGCAGCGCGTGGCGTCCAGCGAAAATTTCAGATCGTCGGTGCACTGCCCGCCCTCGATATGCAGGGTCTCGCACACCTTTTTGTATACGTCTCCCGAGCCCTTTACGTAGCAGGCAGTGCCCAGGCAGACGCCGATCTTGTACTGCCCCTTGGGATACAGCGAAAACTGCGCGTAAAAGGTGGCCACGGCATACACCTCCGCCAAAGAGACGCCCAACGCATCCGCAATCATCTGCTGCACGGCTTCGGGAAGGTAGCCGTAGATCTCCTGCGCCTTCTGCAACGCGGCGATCATCAACCCCTTATCTCCGTGCTCTTTTTTAAGATTTTCCAGTTCTTTTTTCAGCCGTTCTTCCTGTTCCTTGGTGCCGTTGAAAGGAACGTCGATCTTTTTAGCCAAGATAATAACCTCCAACATAAATTACGGCGGTGAACGTATCGCCGCCCCCAAAAATTCCGATAAATATATTTTATCATAAACAGCGGGGATTTTCAACATTTATGCACGGTTTTTCCGATACTTTTTGCAGATTTTTAACGGGAAAAAAGCGCGGATTTTCCCGCGCTTGACATTTCTGGCGTTTTATGGTATTATTATAGAACTCTTTTTTACCTTTGCGGGAGAAAAGGATATAAAAAACAAAAAAGGAGGGACGGTTTATGAATTATTCAGAACTCCGCGACCATCTGCTGACCAATCTGTCGAAATACGCGCAGGACATCATGGAAATGACAAAAATGGCGCAAAAGAGCGACATCATCAACCCCAAACTTTACGAAAAATACGACGTAAAGAGGGGATTGCGCGATATCAACGGCAACGGCGTCGTATGCGGTCTGACGGAAATTTCGGAGATCGTTGCGTTCGGAAAAGACGCGGACGGGAACAAGATCCCCGCAGACGGGCAACTTTACTACCGCGGCATCGACATCCGCGAACTCGTCAAAGGCGAACAGGGCAGGCGCTTCGATTTCGAGGAAGCGACCTATCTGCTTTTGTTCGGACATCTGCCGACGAAGAGCCAGTTGGAAAGATTCTGCGAGATCCTTGCCGATTTCCGCACCCTTCCCCCCTCGTTCGTGCGGGATATCATTATGAAAGCCCCTTCGCGCGATATGATGAACATGCTCGCGCGGTGCGTCCTTTCCCTCTATTCGTACGATCCCAAACCCGACGACGTATCCAAGAAAAACGTACTGCGCCAGTCTCTGCAACTCATCGCGCAGTTCCCCCTGCTCACCGTATACAGCCAGAAGGCTTATCAGTACTATCATTCGGACGCTTCCCTGTTCATACATAAGCCGAGAAAGGAACTTTCCACCGCGGAAAATATCCTGCATATCCTGCGGGAAGACAGCAAGTATACAGAACTCGAAGCGGAGGTTCTGGATCTTTGCCTCGTTCTGCACGCGGAGCACGGCGGCGGCAACAACTCTACGTTCACCACGCACGTCGTGACGTCTTCCGGAACGGACACGTATTCGTCGGTGGCGGCGTCGCTCGGTTCTCTGAAGGGGCCCAAGCACGGGGGCGCGAACATCAAAGTATGCGAAATGTTCGACAATATCAAGGCGCACGTGCCCGATTACGACAGGGGCAAACTCAAAGATTATATCGCAAAGATCCTCGACAGAGAGGCCTATGACCGCTCGGGGCTCGTGTACGGCATGGGGCACGCGGTCTACTCTCTTTCCGATCCCCGCGCGGACATCCTCAAATCTTTCGCGGAAAAACTTGCCGTCGAAAAACATATGGAAAAGGAATACGAAATGCGCACTGCGGTCGCCGAGATCGCTGCGGAACTGATCGCGGAAAAGAGGAAGATTTATAAAGGCGTCAGCCCCAACGTGGACTTTTTCTCCGGATTCGTGTACGACATGCTCAACCTGCCCCGCGAACTGTACACGCCCTTCTTTGCGGTTTCGCGCATTGCGGGCTGGTCTGCCCACCGCATGGAAGAGATCACCAACGGGGGAAAAATCATCCGCCCCGGTTATCAGGCGGTTGCGCCCCGCAGAAAATACGTGCCCATCGAAGAGCGCACGGAAGAAGAATGAGACCCCTGAAAAAGTTAAGGAGACGGAAGAAAACAGCGTTTTCTTCCGCCTCCGTTTTTATTGTCTGATCGGACCGTAAAAATAGGATACAACGTGCCATGCCCTTCATATGCGCCGCGGCGCACGCGACCCGTTTTTGCGCAAAAAAGCATACGCGCAATCCGTATATGCGCACGCCCGCATATGCCCCGCGATGCATCATATCCATACTTTCTCATTTTTCCGCAAAGAACTCTGCAACAAAAAACAGCCCGCGGTTTTTACGCCGCGGGCCGCCATTTTTTCAGATTATTTGACGATATTGATAAGATTATCGTACGTTCCGGGGAAAAAGAGAAACACGACGATCAAAGCGAGCAGAGCGAGGAAAATGATCTGGAAAATAAAATTCCTCTTGGACATCGCTTCCAGACCGACCACGGCAATCAGAACGAGCGACCCGTAGTTGCGGATCACCTCGAATACGTTCAGCACGCCGTCCGGAAGAAATTCAAACGTGGCATTGACGATGAGCAGGGCAAACACGACGACCAAAAGGACCGCCAGAATTTCCCCCAAAATATCGAACACCTTTTCCATCTTTTTGAACATAGCCATCAGCCTCCGTTGCAAAATTTCCGCCGCAGCGGATTTTCTACATTGTAGCCGCTTTTTTCCGCTTTGTCAACCGCTGTGTGAAAATTTTTGAATGCATACGCCGCCCGAAAGGCCGAAAAAATTGCACATCTTGCGAAAAAAATGACGATTTTTGCCCTTTTTCAAAAATTTTTTCAGAGATATTTCACGAGATCGTTGAGGCTTTGCGCAACCGCCTCAGCCCTGTCGGGCGTGCGCTCGGCAAGCGCCGCGTCCGTCTCGCCGCTGAGCACGAGAAGAGTGTGAAACCCGTTGTTATTGCCGAAACAGATATCCGTATGCGGCCTGTCCCCCGCCATTGCGATCGCGGAAGCGGGAAGGGCGAGACGGCGTTTGATGCAGTCTCCCATCACGGTATACGGCTTTCCGCAAATTATGTCGGGTTCCCTGCCCGAAGAACATTTCAATAATTGTATAAAAGAGCCCACGTCGGGCGGGAACACCCCCTTGGCGGGACATACCGCGTCGGGATGCGTGGCGATATACGGCTTTCCCTCCGCAATCAGTCGGTTGATCTCGGTCAGTTTTTCAAAGGTGAGCGTGGTGTCGTAGGCGAGAACGGCTACTTCCGCCTCGTCCGCAGAAGAAATTTGCACGCCGCCTGCCGCGAACTCCCCTTTCAGCCCCTCTGTTCCGACAAGGTAAACCCGCTTCCCCGCGTAATGCTCGTTGAGAAATTCGATCGTCGCCGTGCCGGAAGTATATACGAAATCCCCTTCCCCGAAAATGCCGAGTTTTTTCAGTTTTGCCTCATACTCGGCCACCGTTTTGGAGGAATTGTTTGTAAAATATACCAGTCTTCTGCCCGAAGAACGGATGGAAGCGAGCGTATTTTTCATATCTCCGATCAGTTCGTTTTCGATATAGACGGTGCCGTCCATGTCCAGAAGAAAGACTTTCGTTTGCTTGACTAAATTTTCCAGAGCACGCTCGTTTTCTGCACTAAAAAGCATATGTGTTTCCTCGCATATAAGTGTTTTTTCCTTCGTTTTTCGGGGATTTTTGCTACAAATGCCCCTGCCCGCATATGCGCGACCGCGCAGACGCGCCGCTTTCAGGCGCAACGGACGCCGAAATCGCGCATGAGCGCCCCCACCGAAAGGAAGGGGGAAAGATCGGCGCTGAAAGAAAACAGTTCGTTGAGAAGATCTTCTCCGAAAGCGCCCCGCTTGCCGCCCGCCGCATAATATTTTTCTTTGACGACATCCGCAAAATCGGACAGCAGGCGCATCGCGTCGCAGAATCTTCGCCTGCTTTCGGCAAACACGCGCTCGCGTTCGAAACTTTCCCGCAAGGAGGGTACGGCGATCAGGGAAAAGGCGCGCTTGCCGATCGTTTCGGCCGCCCTTTGCGCGCGGGCCGCATAGTCGGCCACATAAAAAGGCCGCAGATGCCCATCATTGAACAAATACGAATATTTTTTCGTGAAAAAGAGAAGCGTTTCCAGCGCGCATGCGCCCCTGTCCTTTCCGCTCCTCTGTATGAGAAGAGACAAAAACGCGTCGGCGGGGAATCTGAAATTGCAGGCGCGCGCGAGTGCGAGACAGGCGGACGCATTGAAAAGATCTTTTGCGCCGATCTCCTCCGCGCACAAAAATTTTTGTGCGGCGCGCAGTTGTCCGTAACCGGCGTCCTCTTTGCGCCTGCCCGTAAAGGCGCCGTCGATATCGATATCTTCGGCAAACAGGGAAGAAAGGGCGCACTCGGCGATCTCCGCGGCATCCGTTTTCATCAGCAGTTCGTCCGCAATGACCGCATCCGCATCGCACAGCGGGTACTCTCCGCACGTCTCGATCGAGCGCTCGAATATGCCCCGCGCCGAGGCGCGGACGGGCAGAAGAATGCAATATCCCCCGCGGAGCGTTGTAAAAAAGCGCGCCGCAAGCGCGCTCCTTTCACCCACCGCAACGGTGCCGCGCACATCGTCCGGAAGGGAAAAGAGCCCTTCCGGCCTGTCTTTTTCGCCGTAAACGACGGAAATCACCTTAAAACCGGCCAGATCCGCTTTTATCGCCGCGGAGAGAGATGCGTGCGCTTGGTCCGCGAGCAAAAGCACCTTTCCCCCGGGAAGCAAAGCGCGCAGATATTCCCCCACCCGCGCGGATCTGTCGTAATACACGCGCGTCCGGATGCCGCGCGCCGACAAAAAGCCGTTCAAAAGTTGCGAACACATAAAAGAAAAAGAGACCTCCGTGTATTCTTCTTCTTTCGTGTTTCCGCCTATGGTCAGCGCCCGAGCAGATCTTTGAGCGCTTCGAGAAGTTTTTCGTTTTCCTCCGCCGACCCGACGGTAATGCGGACGAAATCGGATATTTTCGGTTTGTCGAACCAGCGCACGAGCACGCCCCGCTCTTTCAGCCCCGCATAAACTTTGCCGCCGGAAAGAGAATTGCTCTTTGCAAAGAGAAAATTCGAGCGGCTGGGCAATACAAAAAAGCCCATTTTTTCCAGCGCGCCGCGCAGTTGTTCCCGCTCGAAGATCACGAGACCGTTCATGCGGCTATAATATTCCGCGTCCAAAATGGCCGCGGCGCACGCCGCCTGACACAAACTGTCAACAGGGTAAGAATTGAAACAGTCGCGCACACGCTCCAGCCCCTCGATCAGAGAGCGGTCCCCGATCGCATATCCGCAGCGGATGCCCGCAAGCGAATATCCCTTCGAAAAAGTCTTTACGACGAGCACGTTGTCGTATTTTTTTGTAAGAGGCACGGCCGATTCGCCGAAAAATGGCATATACGCCTCGTCCAATATGACGAGCCTGCCGCTCTTTTTGACAAACCCCTCCACCTCGCCGAGCGGGATGCCGATGCCCGTGGGCGCGTTCGGATTCGCCACGACGAACCCCTGCGCGGGCAGAGCGAGCAATTTTTCCAGATCGAGCGTAAAATCTTCGTCCAACGGTAAAATTCTTTTCGGGATCCCGAAAAAGTCGCAGAATACGGGATAAAAAGAGTAAGTGATATCCGCAAAGGCGGCTCCATCGCCGTCCGGATCGAAAAACGCGGGAAAACACAGGGCGAGGATCTCGTCGCTGCCGTTGCCGCAGAATACGTTTTCCGCGGGGACCCCCTCCGCCTGCCCGATCGCCTCGCGCAGCGCTTTTGCGGTCGGATCCGGATACAGTTTCAGGGAAGCCGGATCGAATTTTTCCACCGCGGCGCGCACCTTCGGGGAAGGAGGGTACGGATTTTCGTTGGTATTGAGTTTGACGTATTTTTTATCTTTGGGCTGTTCCCCCGCCGTATACGGGGAAATTTTTTTCGCCTTTTCGCTCAGATAACGCATCGTTTCGGCACCTTCTTTCGTTTGATTCCATAATATATTTTTTCATGCAAAAAGTCAAGCGGAGGGGGCGCAAAGGCATCCCCTCCGACAAAGATTCTGAAAATCCGGCAAATTCCGCGTTTTGCTCAGACCTTTCCGCCCGTCGGCGCCGCTCAGCGGCGTCCGCACAACTTTTTGAGCGCTTCGAACACGCCGTGCGCGCTGCACGTTTCCGCATCGATAAAATGTTCCGCTTCGGATATATCCCAAAGATAATGCGCGTCCGAATCGGTGATCTGGGGCAGTTCCACCCCCGAATCGAGGGTACATTCCACCATTTCAAAGCCAAGCCCGTAATCGAATCCTCCCAAAATGCCGACGAGAGAATTGGATTGCTTGTCGATATGCGCGGGCACCGCGATGCCCCCGAAAGACTTCACGAGAGGCGCGGCCTCTTCGACGCTCACGCCCGAACTGACGATGAGAAGGTTTTCCTCCTCGCCGACGATCTCGTCTTGCTCGTTCATGATCAGTTGCCTGCCGAAGATCTCCGGCCTGTTGCGGATCTTCATGCGGGTGTTTTGTATATGTTTTTCCAATTTTTCAAGATCCTCATATCTTTCGAAAAGGCATAGGATGTGGATATCTTCGCTGGTGGTCAGTTCCATGGCAGGCAGAACGACCAGCCCGTTTCTTTTGCCCGCCGCGATCGCCGCCGGGCAGTTTTTGCCCGTGTTGTGATCGGAGAGCGCGATGACGTTCAGCCCCTTGATGAGCGCCATATTGACAATGTTGTTCGGCGTATTGTCCTCGTCTCCGCAGGGGCTGAGGCAGGAATGAATATGAAAATCGTAATACAGTTTCATACGACCTCCCGAACGGGCGAGAAAACTTTTTGCCGCGGCAAAGGGGATGGCCCAGTCAGATCCCGCACAGAGCGGAAACTTCCTTTGCCGTCAAAAACACATCTTTCGCCGAGCCCAATACCCACAGGCCCTGCATCTTCGCGCGCTCAAAAAGCGGTCCGTCCGGTTCCGTTCCCTCGCAGAGGATGATGCAGGCGCAGTCGATGAGCACCGCCACCGCCGCGACGTTCACGTTGTTCATGACCGTAAGCCAGGCACAGTTTTCGGGCGCGCGCGAGATGATGTTGCTCAAAAAATCGCCGCAGTAGCCGTTTTCGATCTCGCGGTCCTCCCCCTCACAGAAGACGCGGTACCCTGCCCTGTTCACCAATTCGGAAACTTTCATTTGCCCCTTTCCTCCCTCAGTTTCACGCAGTCCGGTTTGCCGCCGTTGATGACAAGATCTTCCGCATAGCAGCGGCAGGTCGGGGCGCCGCATGCGCCGCAATCGATCCCGGGAAGTTGTTTCAGATATTCCTCGACCTGCACCATCTTGCGCATGGCGACAAACATATCCTCGTCAAGCCGGAAAGACGTGGAAGGTTCGGGCGCCTTGTCCCAGAGGAAAAAACTTTCGTCCAGCCCGTATTCTTCCATGGTGGCGGGCTTCGTTTTCATTTTTTCGGCAAGTTGCCGCATGCGGTTGCGCGCGATGAACGGGTTTTCCACGTTCAACACCCCGCCGACACAGCCGCCCGGGCACATATTGAGTTCCACAAAATCCGCACTTTCCAGTTTACCGTCGCTCATTTCCGTCAAAAGGCCGAGCACATTCCGCACCCCCGAGCAATGAATGTAATTGCCCAGGCCGAGAGAGTTGCTCTCTCCGCCGGAGGAACCCCAGCCGATGCCGAAGTGCCCGCACTTGCCCAAACGGCGCGGATTTTTTATTTTATTCATCTTTTCCACGAGGCGGAAATAAATGTCGCTCTGCGAAAGCACGCCCGATATGTATTTTTGGTTGGAGACCTCCTCCCTGTGCAGAGAATACACCTTTGCCGGACAGGGAGAGATAAAAAACACGCCGATGTCGTCCGCAGGGATCCCCGCCTCGATCGCCCGCATTTTTGCGATCTTCGCCGCCACTTTCGCAGGGGCGTAAACGGGCAGCATATGGTCGGCCAGTTCATGGAATTTGAGAAGGATCAGTTCTGCGACCGCAGGACATGCCGTGCTGATGACGGGGTGAGGCAGATTGCCCTTCTCCATAAGTTTTTTCGTGCAGTCTGTGACGAGTTCCGCCGCCAGCCCCACCTCGAGCACGTCGTCGAACCCCAGCGCCAACAGCCCCTCTATGACGTAGTTCGGGTCGTCCAAATTGTTGAACTGGCCGAACAGCGAAGGAGACGGCAGCGCGATCTTGTAGGCATAACTTTCCACGAGGTCGAAACTGTCGTAAACGGGGCGTTTGGCGCCCCCTTTGCAACTTCTGACGCATTCTCCGCAGTTGATGCACTTATCGTATATAATTTTCGCTTTGCCGTTGACGATGCGAATGGCCTCCGTCGGGCACCTGCGCATGCAGGTGATGCAGCCGATGCATTTTTCGCTCTCTAAAACGACGGTCTTCAGCGTTTTGTCCATAAGACACCTCAAAATCCGTGCCGCGCAGCGCCGAAAAACGGTGCGGGCGGCCCCTTATCAAAAATTCACACGCAGATAGACGGTCGTTCCCACGCCGACCGTCGAATCGATCTTCATTTCGTCGCTGTACTTTTTCATATTGGGAAGCCCCATCCCCGCGCCGAATCCGAGACTTCGTATGTTTTCGGACGCCGTGGAATATCCTTCCTTCATGGCAAGTTCAATGTTTTCGATCCCCGGCCCCCTATCTTTCAGCCAGATCTCGGCACGGTCGGGCCAAATTTCCACTTCTGCCCGTCCGCCGTGCGCGTGGATGACCATGTTGATCTCCCCTTCGTACATCGCGATCGCGACGCGCCGGACGGAAGCGGCGGGCACGCCGATCTGTTTGAGCGTGCGCTTCACGCGCTCGCTCGCGTTTCCCGCAGAAGAAAAATTTTCTCCGTCCACTTCAAATTCAAGTCTGATACAATCCATGTCAGCCGCCCAGCCCGTTCGTATACAGGATGCCACAGGCCACGAACAGTCTTTTTTCCGTGGAGAGAAGCACGATCCCCTTTTCCTTTGCAAGTTCTATAACGGCAGGTTCGGGACGCTTGCCCCGCACGAACACGATGCACAGCATATCCATCATTTCCGCCGTGCGCACGACCTGCGGATTCAAAAGTCCCGTCAAAAGAACGGACTGATCTTTGACGTAGGCCAACACGTCGCTCATCATGTCTGAACCGCAGGCGGTATGGATCTCGGTGTCCAGATGTTCTTCGCCGCAGAGGATCTCCGCGTCGAGCAATTTGACCACTTCTCTGATTTTCATAATAATCTCCGATGATAAGATAGGGTTTTTATTATCATACCACAAATCCGCGCATATTTCAAGACATTTTTTGATTTTCAGTCCGAAAAAGAAGAGCCCGCCCCTCCTTTTCCGCCCGCGCAGGTTCCGATAAAGCCCCGCGGTACAAAAAAAGAAAGAGCCGCAGCCCTTTCGCATATTTTTTATTCAAAAAAGAGGGAGCACGGCGTTCAGAAGATAACCGAACCCGACGCCGATCACATACACTGCGAGCATCAGCGCGAGGTTGCGCTTCCACTTGCGGACGTTGCGGAACAGGACGACGAACCCGAGCCCCGCATTCGCGCAAAGGCCCGCGACGCAACTGCCGAAAGCGATGTAACCGTCTATGAACGCTTCGGTGATGACCACGCTCGACGCGCAGTTCGGGATCAGCCCCACCGCCGCGGCGACGAGCGGCTGATACCATACGCCTTTTTGCAAAAACGCTTCCAGTTTATCCTCTCCCACAAAGTGGATGACGAGGCCGAAAATAATGTTTACGGCAAGGATATAGGCAAAAATTTCCAAAGAGTGCAAAAGCGGATGCAGAAAATAACTTTTGAATTTGCTCTCCTCTTCATGGTCGTGGCCGCACGCGGTGCCGTGGATCTCTTCGTTTTCGGAAAGTTCCGCAAGCGTTTCTTTGCGGAAGAGGGCGTTGGCAAGGTATCCGATCCCCACGGCGATCACGAATTTCGCCGCGATCATCGGCACCACCCAGGCGGCCTTCGTGCCGTCTGCAAGCAGAAGGATAAAAGCCTCGTCCGATGTTGCAAGAAACACGGCGAGCACCGTACCCGTGCGGATCAACTTTCTGTCATACAGTTTTGCCGCCATGACGGAAAAGCCGCACTGCGGCACCAGCCCCGTCGCCGCGCCGAGCAGGGGCGCAAGGTTTCCGCGCAATACGTTATGATTGCGGGAAATATTGGTACGGTTTTCCAAAATCTCGATCAGCACATAAATGAGAAAGAGAAAAGGGAACAATTTAAGGCTGTCGAGCAACGCATCCAGCAATACTTCGCCCACTTAGCGACCTCCTTTCGGCAAACATCCGGAAATTTTCGTTCGACTTTGTACGAATACGAAGTATTATACTGAAAAAACCGCGTAAAATCAACCGTTTTGGGGAATCCGAAAAAATTTAGCATCGTTTTTGTTCAGAAAGCGAGCCTCTACCGATTGAAAAGAGAGCCTTCCCGATTAAAGAAGGCTCTCTTGATTCATTTTATCCGATTACTGTTTTTTATTGCCCTGCGTTTTTTTCTTTGCGGGAGCCTTGGTTTCGGCTTCTGCTTCGGCAGCCTTCTCTTCGATGGCTTCCTTTTCAGCCTCGGCCGTCGTTTCGGCGGGCTGTTCTTCCGTAGGCATCACGGCCGCTGCAGGAATTTCAGGAGCGGCGTCCGCTTCCGGCTGATTGATCGCGTTCTCCGCAGGGATCTCCGCGGCGGCTTCGGCAGCGGCTTTCGCCTCGGCCTTTTCCTTTCTCGCGGCAGCGCGCGCTTCGCGGCGCATTGCGGCCTTTTCTTCCTTGGTAACGACCCTGTTCTTCTCGATGATCGCCTGCATCTCCTGAGGCGTCAGAGGCACGAAGTTGGAAGAAACTTCGTTTTCAGGCGTGATTTCATAGCCGTCGTCTCTCGCGAGGATGGACATCTCCGTCGTGGCATCGAACAGGTGGATGTGGTTCGCATCGAAAGCAAGTTCGATGACCTCGCCGCGGTTGACGGTGCTTCTCGAATCGATCTTGGCGATCATGCTGGACGCGGAATCGCCGATGACGTTGCCGACTTCTTCGCCCTCTTTATAGTCGAGTTTGCAGTAGATCTGCGTCTCAGCGCCGAGCTTTTCGACAACTTCGACGAGAACTTTGACCACGGTATCGGGAGAGGCGTTGATGAACGCTTCCTCTTCGTGGATATCTTCGGGGCGGACGCCCAAAGTCACGGGCTTTTCCGTATTGAGATAGTCTTCGATATTTCTGATCCTTGCAACGACGGACTTGGGAAGAAGGATCTTATTGTTATTGATGAATTCGCAATAAACTTTGCCCTTGTCGTCCTTGGTGAGGGTCGCTTTGAAGAAGTTCATCTGAGGGGTGCCGATGAAGCCCGCAACGAACTGGTTGATCGGATAATCGTACAGGTTCTGCGGCGTATCCACCTGCTGCATGAAGCCGTCTTTCATGACGACGATGCGCGTTCCCATCGTCATCGCCTCGATCTGGTCGTGCGTGACGTAAATGAACGTGGTCGCAAGCCTTGCGTGCAGTTTGGAGATCTCCGTCCTCATCTGTGCGCGGAGTTTCGCGTCGAGGTTGGACAGAGGTTCGTCCAAAAGGAATACTTTCGGTTCACGGACGATCGCACGGCCGAGCGCGACACGCTGGCGCTGACCACCGGAAAGAGCCTTCGGTTTACGGGTAAGATAATCGGTGATGCCGAGGATGGCCGCCGCCTCTTTGACGCGTTCGTCGATGATCTGTTTGGGCACTTTGCGCAATTTCAGACCGAACGCCATGTTGTCGTAAACGGTCATGTGCGGATACAGAGCGTAGTTCTGGAACACCATCGCGATGTCCCTGTCCTTCGGCACGACGTCGTTGACGAGTTTGCCGTCGATATACAGTTCGCCCTTGGAGATCTCTTCAAGCCCCGCGATCATACGGAGCGTGGTCGATTTTCCGCAGCCGGACGGACCGACGAATACGATAAATTCTTTGTCCTTGATGTCAAGGTTGAAATCCGTAACCGCGGTAACGCCGGACGGATAAACCTTATAGATCCCTTTTAACAAAAGGCTTGCCATGAAGTTAGATTCCTCCCTACAATAAATCTTACAAATATTTTACAACATTACAAAAAAAAACGCAATGGGCAATTATTACAAATAATTTTCCCGATTCTGTTAATAGTGCCCAAGTAGGCGCGCGCTCGCTTTTTTTGCCCCCGTTTTATGGAAAATTTTTCACATTCGGGTTGTCTTTTCTGTGCCATTCTGCTATAATGGATATACATCAGGCGCAAAAGACGGCGCCGCAAAAAAACGATAACGGGGTCTGAAAATGGACATCAATAAATATTCTCCCAAATTCAGGGTAAAAAATACGCACCTTCTCAAGCTTGCGGATATTTCCGCGGAAGAAATTTTTGAATTTCTGTATGCGGCGAAGGTCATGAAAAAGAAATACAAGGTGGGCGAGATCAACAGCATCCTCAAAAACAAGACGATCGGCCTGCTGTTCGGAAACGTATCCACCAGAACGCGCGTTTCCTTTCAAATGGGTATCCGCCAGATGGGCGGGCACTATGTATTTTTGCCCAAAGACGAAACGCAGCTTTCCCGCGGCGAGAGCATCAAAGACACGGCGGTCATGTTGGGAAGATACGGCATTTCCGCGCTCGTTCTGCGCGCGTTCAGCGATGCGGAGGTGAGCGAGTTCGCCAAACACAGCGGCATCCCCGTGATCAACGGGATTTCGGAATCCGCGCATCCCCTGCAGGTCCTTTCCGACCTGTTTACCGTGTGGGAAGTGAAAAAAGGGCTTGAAAATCTGAAGATCGCGTACATCGGCGACGGAAACAACGTGGCGAATTCGCTGATCATCGGGTGCTCGAAATGCGACATGAACGTGGCGATCGCAAGCCCGCACGGGTACCGCCCCGCAAAAGAGGTCGTGGAGCGCGGCATGCAGTACAGCGACGTGCTCATCACCGACGATATCTATGAAGCGGTCAAAGACGCCGACGTCGTTTATACGGACGTATTCATCTCCATGAACGACGAGGACGACGAAAAAAAGAAAGCAAAACTTGCCAAATACCGCGTGACGGAAGAGGTCATGCAGCACGCGAAACCGGACGCCGTGGTCATGCACTGCATGCCCGTGCGGAGGGGCGAAGAAGTAGCCGCCGAAGTTGCGGACGGGCCGCAGTCCATCATGTATCTGCAGGCGGAAAACAGGCTGCACCTGAACAAAGCGGTGCTCGCACTGCTGACAAAAAACAAGTAAACAGACACAAAGGAGAGGGCCAAAACGCAAAACCGCGCGGGGTATAACTGAAATTCGCAAAAATCATTTCGCGACCATATTTCAAAAAAACCGTCCCTTCGCGCGTCTTTTCGGTTGCCTTTCTCTGTTTCTTATGATATAATACGGAAAAATCGAATGACAAGCTGCCACCGGGTAGCCAGATGCGAACAAGCATCCGTTTACACATCGTTAGGTCTTTGCAGATGTGTACGCGGATGCTTTTTTTCGGAGAAATTTATTTTTATGCTGAAAGAAAAAATCAATTATTTTTCAAAAACGGAAAAGATCTTATGGATATCGTCCGTTGCGATCATTCTGGCCGTATTTCTCATTTTCGACAGGGAAAGGTATCTGACGCTCGCGGCCTCGCTGATCGGCGTAACTTCGCTCATTTTCAATGCAAAGGGAAATCCCGTCGGGCAGATCCTGATGATCGCGTTCAGTTTGCTGTACGGGATCATCTCTTTCACCTTCGCCTATTACGGAGAAATGATCACCTATCTCGGCATGACCTTGCCCATGGCCGTCGTCGCGCTGATCGCCTGGCTGAAAAACCCGTATAACGGGAACAGATCGGAGGTAAAAGTCAACCGTATCGGCAAAAAGGAAACCGCCCTCATGTGGCTTTTGGCCGCCGCCGTGACCGTTGCCTTTTATTTTATCCTCGACGCGTTCCGCACCGCCAACATGATCCCGAGCACCATTTCGGTGACGACGAGTTTCGTTGCCGTGTATCTCACTTTCCGCCGCAGCCCCTATTATGCGCTGGGTTACGCCGCGAACGACGTCGTTCTGATCGTGCTGTGGGTCATGGCGTCCGTCGAAGACGTCACGTATATTTCCGTTGCCGTCTGTTTTGCGGCCTTTCTCGTGAACGACCTTTACGGGTTTTTGAACTGGCGCAAAATGGAACGCAGGCAAAACGGGCAAAAGGGAGGCGCCGGCAACGGACAGGCATACGCCCGCGAAGAAAAATAAATCCCGCACACGACCAAAAGGTGCGCAAAAGCCCCGGAATGCCGTACATTCCGGGGCTTTTTATTTAACTTTTGTGTCAGAAGTTCTTTCCGCAGCAGTTTTTGTACTTTTTGCCGCTGCCGCAGGGGCAGGGATCGTTTCTTCCCGGCGTCTTCTGCGACCTGACGGCCGGCGTGCGCGCGCCCTCGGCCGAACGGTTCGTGGTAAGTTCCGCATGGCTTTCGCTGATGAGTTTTGTGGATTCGGCGGCAGGTTGCGGCGCGGGACGGTTGACCTCGATGCGCACTTTTAAGAGCATCGCGATCGTGTTTTCCTGGATGCGCTCGACCATTTCGTCAAACATTTCGAAGCCTTCCTGCTTATACGAAATGACGGGGTCCACGTTCCCGTAAGCGCGCAGGCCGATACCCTTGCGCAACTGATCCATCGCGTCGATATGGTCGATCCAGTTGCGGTCTACGTTCATCAGAAGGAAACGGCGCTCCACGTCCGAATAGTCGATGCCGAACTCCTCTTTGACCTGAGCGATCTTTTCTTCGTACGCCTTTTCCGTCGCCTTTACGATGCGGTCGAGCGCGTAGTCGGTATCCCATTTATTGAGTTTGTCCTGCGTGATGAAGTTGCTTCCTTCGGGCAGCAGGCGGTTTTCGAGCGCCCTGTTGAGAACGGCGGCGTCCCACTTTTCGGGCATTTCATCCGTATTGACGGCGCCTTTGACCACTTTATGCACGAAATCGGGGATGAATTTGACCACCTGCTCGTGCACGTCTTCGCCTTTGAGCACCTTCATGCGCTCCGCGTAAATGATCTCGCGCTGTTTGTTCATGACGTCGTCGTATTGCAGGATATTTTTACGGATACCGAAGTTCCTGCCCTCGATGGCGCGCTGCGCGTTTTCGATCCCGCGCGAGAGCATTTTCGACTGCAGGCAGGTATCCTCGTCCTTGCTGAATACGTTGTAGATCTTTTTCATCGTCTCGCCGCCGAAACGCTTGATCAGATCGTCTTCGAGGGAGATATAGAACACGGAAACGCCGGGGTCGCCCTGACGGCCGCTGCGGCCGCGCAACTGGTTGTCGATACGGCGGGATTCGTGCCGCTCGGTACCGAGAATGCACAGGCCGCCCGCCTTTACGACTTCCACTTTTTCCGCATCCGTTTCCGCTTTGTACTGATCGTACAGTTCGCGGTAATGCTTGCGCATTTCCTCCGCCTCGCCTTCAAGTTCCGCGTAAGAAGTGGCAAGTTCGATCATTTCATGTTCGACGCCCTCTTCCCTGAGCCGTTTTTTGGCGAGATATTCGGGGTTGCCGCCGAGCAGGATATCCGTGCCGCGGCCCGCCATGTTCGTGGCGATGGTGACCGCGCCGAGCCGCCCTGCCTGCGCGATGATCTCCGCCTCGCGCTCGTGGTTTTTAGCGTTGAGAATATTGTGCTTGACGCCGTTTTTGCGCAATACCTTTGCGATCTCTTCCGATTTTTCGACGGTGGCGGTACCGATCAGGATCGGCTGGCCCGTCGCATGCACGTCCATGATCTCTTTGAGCAGGGCGCGCTTTTTGCCGTCTTCGGTGGGATAGACCTTGTCGGGCATATCCTTGCGGATCACGGGTTTGTTGGTGGGGATTTCCAGAACGTCGAGCGAATAGATCGCGCGGAATTCCCCCTCTTCCGTCTTTGCGGTACCCGTCATGCCCGAAAGTTTTTTATACAGACGGAAAAAGTTCTGGAAGGTGATGGTGGCGTACGTCTTGTTTTCGTTTCTGACCTTGACGCCCTCTTTCGCTTCGATCGCCTGATGCAGCCCGTCCGAATAGCGGCGCCCGATCATCAGACGGCCGGTAAATTCGTCGACGATGATGACTTCCCCGTCGTTGACGATATAATCTTCGTCGCGGTGGAAAAGTTTGTGCGCTTTGAGCGCTTGTTGGATATGGTGGTTCAAAGAGGCGTTGTCGATATCGCCGAGGTTATCGATATTGAAGAACCGCTCCGCTTTGGCGGCGCCCTTTTCGGTGATCTGTACGCTTCTGTCCTTGCGGTCGATCACGTAATCCCAGTCGCCGTATTTGCTCCCCTTTGCGATGTCGTCGTAATCGCCGTATTTGGATTCGGTCTCCTCCTCTTCCGGCTCTTCCTCCGCTTTCTTCTTTTTCTTTTTGCCCTTGTCGTCTTCGCCCTTCACGCCGTCGTCTTCAAAGCCGCCGTTTAGGGTGCGCACGAATCTGTCCACGCGCTCGTACAGTTCGCTGGATTTGTCTCCTTTGCCCGAAATGATGAGCGGCGTTCTCGCCTCGTCGATGAGAATGGAGTCCACCTCGTCGACGATGGCAAAATCCAGATCCCTCTGCATCATTTTGGAAAGGTCCGTCTTCAGATTGTCGCGCAGATAATCGAAGCCGAGTTCGTTGTTGGTCGCATACGTGATATCGCAGTTGTACGCCTTCTTTTTCTCCGCGTCGTCCATACCGGGGACGACCACGCCCACCGTCAGGCCAAGAAATTTATGGACCTTCCCCATCCATTCCGCGTCGCGCTTTGCAAGGTAATCGTTGACGGTGACGATATGCACGCCCTTGCCGGCGAGCGCGTTCAGATAGGCGGGAAGCGTTGCCACGAGCGTTTTTCCTTCGCCCGTCTTCATTTCTGCGATACGCCCCTGATGGAGCGCGATACCGCCGACGATCTGCACGTGATAATGTTTGAGTTTCAAAACCCTGTTCGCCGCTTCGCGCACGACGGCGAACGCATCGTAGAGGATATCGTCGAGCGTTTCTCCGTTTTTGAGGCGGTCTTTGAGCACGTCCGTCTGCGCGCGCAGATCGGCATCGCTCATCGCCGCGTATTTGGGTTCGAGGGCTTCGACTTTATTCGCCATCTTGTCGAGTTTTTTCAGGCTTTTTCTTCCGTCGCTGCCCATCATAAAATTGATCAATCCCATAACCGTACCCCTATATCCGCGCGCAGAACAGGCGCGGATCCATGATAAATTGCGTATCTTATCTTATTTTACAATATTTTCCGCAAAATGTAAAAGACTTTTTAAGTATATTTGACAAATTCGGAATTATTTAACCGTATTTTTACCCGCAAAAGAGACGCTTGCCGCGGTGAGAAGATAAATTTTCCGTGCGCCCGCGCTTTTTAGCGCCGCCGCGACCGCGCTGCCCGTCGCGGCGGTGGTGAGCACGTCGTCCACGATCAGGATATTTTTGCCCGCGCACTTTTTGCGTTCATGCACGCGGAAGGCACCTTTCAGATTTTCCGTCCTTTCGCGGAAGGAAAGGCTTTTCTGCGCAGGCGTCTCCTTTGCCTTGACGAGGACACCCTCCTCAAAGGAAAGCCCCGCGCGCGAACACACCCTTTCGGCAAGAAGGGCGGACTGATTGTAACCGCGCCGCTTTTCGCCGCCCGCCGTCATGGGGACGCATACAGCAAAATCCGCATCGGCGAAATCGGAAAGCGCGTGCAGATACATGTTTTCGGCAAACGCATCGGCAAGGTATTTAGCGCCCGTTTTGAACTTTCGTATCAGGCGCACGATCTCGCCTTCATACAAAAACGCGGAACGCGCAGCGTCGAAAGCGGGCATATGCGCTTTGCACTCCAGGCAGACGGGATAATCCTCCCCGATCGCCCTGCCGCATTTGTTGCAGATAAATCCCAGGTTGAAAGGGAGATCTTCTAAGCATTTCTCGCAGAAATGCCCGTCGGAAAAGAGATCTTTTCCGCAACAGGCGCAGGTGAGTCCGTCTTCCGCAAACAGCGCCCGCACAGCGCCGCCGATCTTTGCAAAAACTTCTTTTCCCGTCATCTCTTCCCCTTCTTCGCCTCCGCCGCAAAACGCAGGGCGCGCGATTCGAGGGCGCGCACGAAGGCGTCCTTCCCGTCGCAGTACCCTTCGATGTCGTAAGGGAATTTTAAGGCGAGAGAAATTTTGAGTTTCCCGTAAGCGGCCGCCTCTTCGGGAAAAGCGCGCAGGTAATCGCGCACGGCGAGGTGGCGCTCGATCTCGCGGCGGCTGTCCGCCCCGAATATATGTATCTGATGGGTGCGCTCGTCGCCGCCCTTTCTGTAATAACGGCGGCCGGCGATGCCGAATTCCCCCATGCATTCGTACCCCAGCCCCTCAAAATCGCGATCGAATGCGTCGACTTTTCCGATCTCTTTTACGACGGGCATGATGTCGATGATCGGCTTGGCGCACAGCCCTCTCACGGCCGTACTGCCGATATGATGCACCGCAAGGCATTCTCCGCCCAGAACATTCCGGATCTTTTCCGCTTCTTTTTCGAACGCGCTTTCCCATAAAGGGTCGTAAGGCACAACGACGACGTGCTGCATAAAATTCCTCCTTATCGCCGCAAAGAAAAGGGCGGCAGAATGCCGCCCCGATTCCGTTAAAGATACTTCTTCAGCGTCTCCGCCATATCCGTCTTTTCCCAGGGGAACCCTTCCCTGCCGAAATGGCCGTATGCGGCCGTCTTTTTGAAGATGGGCCTTCTCAGCCCTAATTTTTCAATGATCGCCGCGGGGCGGAGATCGAAATTTTCTTTGATCGCGCGCACGATCTCCTCGTCGGAGATCCTGCCGGTGCCGTACGTATTCACGTATATAGAGACGGGATTCGCCACGCCGATGGCATAGGCAAGTTCGATCTCGCACTCGTCCGCGAGCCCCGCCCTTACGATGTTTTTGCAGATGTAGCGCGCCATATATGCGGCGCTCCTGTCCACCTTGGTGCAGTCTTTTCCGGAAAAACTGCCGCCGCCGTGCGCGCACCTGCCGCCGTACGTGTCCACGATGATCTTGCGTCCCGTCAGGCCGCTGTCTCCCTCGGGGCCGCCCACTTCGAACCTGCCCGTAGGATTGATGAAATACTTCGTATCCTTATCCAGAAGCCGCGCGTCCACCACCGCGTCGATGACGTGTTTTTTGATATCCGCGCGCAGTTTTTCCTGCGAGACGAATTCGTCATGCTGGGCGGAAACGACGATCGTATCCACGCGGACGGGTTTCCCGTTCTCGTATTCTACGGTGACCTGCGTCTTCCCGTCCGGACGAAGATAGGGCAAAAGCCCGCTCTTTCTCACCTCGGCAAGGCGCGCCGCAAGTTTTTGCGAGAGGACGACGGTGAGCGGAAGAAGTTCCTCCGTCTCGTTGACCGCATAACCGAACATCATGCCCTGATCCCCGGCGCCGATCGTATCGAGGTCGCCGCCGCCTGCCTTTTTTTCGGCGGAGGCATCGACGCCCAGCGCGATATCGGGGCTCTGCCCGTGAATGGCGGTGATCACGGCCAGGGAATTGTAGGAAAATCCCGAACCGTGCGTATACCCGATCTCTCTGACCGTGTTTTTGACGATTTTATTGATATCCACGTAGCAATTCGTGGAAAGTTCCCCCATCACGAGCACCATGCCCGTCGTCGCGCAGCATTCGATCGCGGCGCGCGCCGCGGGGTCCTGCTCCAGTACGGCGTCGAGAACGGCGTCCGCGATCTGATCGCATACTTTATCGGGATGACCTTCGGTCACGCTTTCGCTCGTGAAAAATTTTTTCATGGGACAAACCTCTTCGGTAAATTTCTGACGCACATATTATATAATTTTGCCTGCGCGTTGTCAATGCTTTACAAATGCGAATTAAATATGTTAAAATCTCTTCATGAGCAAAAATTGCGCCCTTTGCCCCGTATCTTGCGGGCAGGACAGAACGAAGCGCGCCGGATATTGCGGCGCGGACAACAAAATTTCCATCGCGAAATACGGGCTTCACCCTTACGAAGAACCGTGCATCTCGTATAAAAACGGATCGGGAACAGTCTTTTTTTCCGGCTGCAGCCTTCGGTGCGCATTCTGCCAGAACTACGAGATCTCCCGCGCGCGCGTCGGAGAAGCGGCGGACGAAAAGAGGCTTGCCGCAATTTTTGCCGAACTTGAGGAAGCGGGCGCGGAAAACATCAATCTGGTAACGGGGGCGCATTACGTGCCGCAGATCGCGGCGGCGTTTGAGATCTACCGCCCGAAGATCCCCGTCGTTTACAACACGCATGCCTACGAGAAATTAGATGCGCTCGCGCTGATCGATCGATATATCGACGTATATCTGCCTGATCTGAAATACTTTTCGCCGAAAATTTCCGCGCGGTACACGGGCAGGAGCGACTATTTCGAATACGCCTCGGCGGCCGTCGCCTTTATGGCGAAAAGAAAACCGGACATCCGCGGGGGCAAAATGTATGCCGGCTGCATCGTGCGGCACCTCGTGCTGCCGCTGTGCACGGACGACAGCGTGAAGATCATCGAATGGTTTTCCGCGCTGCGTTCCCCCGCCTATTTTTCTTTGATGGGGCAATACACGCCGCACGGGGAGATCGGCGATCTGCCCGAACTGAAGCGGCGCATCACGCCGCGCGAGTACGCGAAGGCAAAGAACGCGCTCGTGCGATGCGGCGTGGAGAACGCCTTCGTGCAGGAACTTGCCGCGGCGGACGAAAAATATATTCCCGACTTTTCGGAAAAAAACGGACTTTTCTGACAGCCTTCAACTTTGATAAAAAAATTTCTTTTTCAGGCGGACGAGTTTTTTGACGAGCCGCGCCACTTTTGCGGGCGGCGCGGCCTGCAATTCCGCCTCGAGATCTTCGATCTCTTGCATTAAAACGCGCTTCATACAAAAAGTATTGCGCGGCGGGTGAAAAATATGCTGCTGAACGCGGAAAACGTGACCTTCGGGTACGACGACAAAATTATATTGGACAAGGTTTCCTTTACCGTGAACGAAGGAGAGCGGATCGGCTTTATCGGCGCGAACGGAGAGGGCAAGACCACGCTTTTGCGCATTCTGACGGGGCAACTGATCCCCGACGCGGGCGCCGTCTATAAAAAGAGCGGATTGAAATGGGGTTACCTTGAACAGAACGGCGGTTTCGAGAGCGATGGCACCGTGTACGGCGAAATGCGGGCGGTGTTTTCGGACGTATTCGGCGCCATGGACAAACTGAGAGAAACGGAAAAGGCGCTCTCCCTCGCCCCGTTCGGCTCGGACGAATACAGGCGCCTTGCCGCCGCCTACGAGGGACTGGAAAAGAGGATCGCCGCGGCGGACGGCTACAATGCCGACGTCAAGATCAGGACGGTGCTCGGCGGCATGGGGTTTGAAAAGGCTTACGACCAGAAGATTTCCACCATGAGCGGCGGAGAAAAGACGCGGCTGAAACTGTGCCGCCTGCTTTTAGAAGAGCCCGAGATCCTGTTTTTGGACGAGCCGACCAACCATTTGGACGTAAAGACCCTCTTCTGGCTGGAAGATTACCTTTCTTCCTATAAGGGGGCCATTTTTGCGGTCTCGCACGATCGTTATTTCCTTGACAGAACCGCGAACAAGATCTTCGAACTGGAAAACAGGCGCATCTTTTCCTATCGGGGCAATTATTCCAAATATAAGATTCTGAAGGCGGAGCGCATCGCTTACGAAGAAAAGGAATACGAAAAGCAGCAGGAAGAGATCGCGTCGCTCAAAGAGTATATCGCAAAAAATATCGTGCGCGCCACGACGGCCAAGAGCGCGCAGTCGAGGGTGAAGAAACTGGAAAATATGGAAATGCTCGAAAAGCCCCTTCCCCCTCCCGCGCCTCCGCGCTTTTCCTTCGCGTTCACGGAAAACTGCTCAGAGGTCGCGCTGACGGCGACCGATCTTTCCCTTGCCGTCGGGGACAAAAAACTGTTCGGCGGCGCCGCGTTCGAAATAAGGCGGGGCGAAAAAGTTGCCGTGATCGGCGAAAACGGGACGGGCAAATCCACGCTGATCCGCACCGTCGTCGAGGGGAACGACCCCGCGATCAGGCGGGGAAGATACGTGAAGATCGGCTATTACGATCAGGAAAACGCGCGCATCGACCCGAACGAAACGGTGCTCGGCGCGCTTTGGCATAAACACACGTATATGAGCCAGACGCAGGCGAGAAGCCTTCTCGCGCAGGCAAAACTTTCGGAAGAGGACGTGGATAAAAGGGTATCCGCCCTTTCGGGAGGAGAGCGGGCAAAACTTTCGCTCGTTCTGCTCGAAGCGGAAAAAGCGAACTTTCTCATCCTCGACGAGCCGACAAACCACCTTGACCTTGCTGCAAGGGAGAGCCTTGAATCTGCGTTGAAAAATTTTGAGGGGACCCTGCTGTTCGTTTCGCACGACCGCTATTTTATACAGAATCTCGCGGACAAGATCATCGAGATTGAGGGCGGCAAAGTGACCGAATTCAAGGGTACGTATGACGAATTTACCGACCGGAAGCGGGCGGACGATGCGCGGCGGGCGCAGATCTTGCAGGCGGAACAGCCGGAAAAAAACGCGCAGTCTTCCTACCGCTCCAAAGCGGACCGCGCGCAGGAAGCCAAGCGCAAACAGCGCGTGCGTGAACTGGAAGAAAAAATTTCCGTCTGCGAAGCGGAGATCGATTCGATCAACGCCGAGATCGCGAAGCCGGAAATTGCGTCCGACTATAAACTGCTCGGCGAAAAGTGCGCCCGTCTGGACGCGCTGCACCGAGAGGCGGACGCGCTGTACGCCGAGTATGAAAAACTGATTTAACACGCATTTCACGTCCCTCCTTTGCCTGCAATGTGGACGGCGAAGGGGCATTTTATGCCTTTGCGCGATCGATTTTTGCATTATGATTAAAACAGTGCAAATATGGGAATAAATTTTCAAACGGCGGTTTTCTTTTTTTGTCGAAAAGAAAAGGATGATCACATTTCGTACAAAAACAGTATCTTTTTTACAGAACAAACACAATTGCCGTTGAATCCTTCACATTTTTCAGGAAAATCCATCATAAAAGCGTGGTATAATGGGCGCATAAAATATCAGAGCCGGAGAAAAAAGTATCATGAACAGAATTTATATACGGACAAAATACGCGATCGATTTTTTCTTCGCGTTGCTCGCGCTGGCGGTCGCAAGCCCGCTTTTGCTCGCGGTGGCGGTGGCGATCAAGGCGGAAGACGGCGGGCAGGTGTTTTTCAAACAGATCCGCACGGGTAAATACGGAAAAAAATTTTATTGTTATAAATTCCGCTCCATGAAAGGGACGGACGTCGCGTTCGACAAGCGCAATCCCGTCATCTCCGAACAGAATGCAAACCTGACGAAGGTGGGCAGGTTCATCCGCAAATTCAAGATCGACGAATTGCCCCAACTGATCAATATCGTAAAGGGCGACATGTGTTTTGTGGCACCCAGGCCCCTGCTCCCCGTATACGATTCCGACTATAAGGATTGGGAACTGGTGAAATTTACCGTTCGGCCAGGCCTTACGGGGCTCGGGCAGGTGAACGGGAACGGGTATCTTTCCATTGAAGACCGCAAATACTATGACGTGTATTATGCGATGCACGCATCGCCCCTGCTCGATCTGAAAATACTTTTCAAGACGGCCGCGGTGCTGTTTGCGGGGGAGAAAAAGTTTTTCAATCCCGTCATGCCGGAAGAGTACGAGACCTTAAAGAGGGAGGTCAAAAAGAAATTTACCCCCGATCCGCAGACGTTTGCACAACTTTCCGGCGCGGAAAACGAGTGGCGGCCATGAACGACAACAGAATCAAAGTTTTACAGATCATCGGCAACGCCCGCCTCGGCGGCGTTGCCTCTTGTTTGATGAATTACTTCCGTTTTGCGGATACGGATAAATTCAGATTCGACTTCGCGACTTACGGAGAAAGCCCCCTCGACGAACGGGTGAAAGAGATCGATCCCTCTTCGCGCATCTTCCATATCCCCTCTTTTGAAAAAAATTTTTTCAAATCGATGCGCGAGATCGGGCGCGTCTGCCGCACGGAAAAATACGGCATCGTCCATTCGCACATGACCACCCTGTCCGCCTTTGCCCTTCCGCCTGCGGCGAAAGCGGGCGTGCCTGTCAGGATCTGTCACGCGCACAGCGCCTTCGATAAAAATTCGGACCGGTATCTGTTCAAAAAGATCCTGCGGCCGTTCGCGGCAAAGCGCGCGACGCATCTGATGGCATGCAGCGCGCATGCGGCAAAAAACCTGTTCCGCACGCGCGCGGACGAGGCCTTTCTGCTGCCGAACGCCATAGACGGGGCGCATTTTGCCTGTTCCGCGCAGGAACACTTCGAGGCGAAAAGGAAATGCGGCCTCGAAGGCAGGACCATCCTGTTCGTAGGCAGATTTGCCTTTGCAAAAAACCTGTTCTTTTTGCTCGACGCCTTCGCGCTGGCGCGAAGGCAGCGGCAGATGACGCTGCTTTTGGTCGGAGACGGAGAACACCGCCCCGCCCTTGAAAACGCCGTACGCGAAAAGGGACTGGAACAGAGCGTGAGGCTGATCCCGCCCGCCGACCCTGCCGTTTGGTACAAGGCCGCAGATCTGTTCTGCCTTCCCTCCCGCTACGAAGGATTGGGCATGGCGGCGATCGAGGCGCAGGCGGCGGGCCTTCCGTGCATCTTTTCGGACGCCGTGCCGAAAGAGGCGGATATTTCCAAAAAGAGCATCTTTCTGCCTTTGGACGAAGTCCGTTGGGCGGACGCCATGCTCAAAGACAGACCCCGCCACCCTGACGGCGACAAAGCCCTGCTCAGGGCGGGATACGAGATCAGAAAAGAAGCGCACCTTTTGACCGATTTTTATGAAAAAGCGCTCGGAGAGAGAATATGATTTCCGTGATCATGGGCGTTTACAACGCCGAAAAGACGGTGCTGCGCGCCGCCGAAAGCATTCTTGCGGAGCAGGAAGAACTTGAACTCATTCTTATAGACGACGCCAGTACGGACGGAACGCCGGACGTGCTGGGCGCACTGAAAGAGAGGGATGCCAGAGTCTTGCTGCTGCGCAACGACCAAAACCGCGGACTCGCATACTCGCTCAACGCGGGGCTGCATGTCGCGCGCGGAGAATTCATCGCCCGCATGGATGCGGACGATTTTTCGCATGCAGGCAGACTTGCGGCACAGAAAAAATTTCTCGAAGAAAATCCCTCCTACGCTTTTGTAGGGAGCGCGGCAAACCTTGCCGAACAGGGCAAGATCTACGGGCGCCGTTCCTTTCCCGCCGCGCCGGACGAAAAGGAACTGATCAGGCGGTGCCCTTTCATACACCCCTCGCTCATGTTCCGCGCCGAGGCGCTCAAACGCGTCGGCGGTTACCGCGACGCAAAATTCACCTGCCGCTGCGAAGATTACGACCTGTACTTTCGGCTTTACAAACAAAAATTAATCGGGTATAATATACGGGATGCGCTCATCGACTATGAAGAAAAGCGGGGCGATGCGTCCAAACATACCGCAAAGACGCGGCTGAACGAATTCAAGGTGCGCGTGAAGGGAAGCCTTTCCCTCAGCAAGCCGCTCGGCGCTCTGATCGCATTCCGCTGCCTGCTGCTCATGGTCATGCCGAAAAAAATGTATATAAAGCTGAAAAATAAAAAAGCGGAGAAGGTTGCCGATGC
>ERZ1106952.155-NODE-155-length-44886-cov-10.792911_pt1 | contig 44886 bp, 47 predicted proteins | sample MGYA00403677_ERZ1106952 | MGnify/ENA primary metagenome ERZ1106952 (study PRJEB35170, sample SAMEA104062415) | human gut metagenome | biome: human gut; feature: human-associated habitat; material: faeces | place: Denmark | collected 2012-05-14 ...
CGGTTATCTTCAAGAACTACGACGGCGCAGAGTTGAGCAAGACAACATATCATTATGGCGATGAAGTGACTGCGCCAGAAACTCCGTCGAAGCCTGCGGATAACACGTATACTTACGAGTTTGCCGGCTGGGATAATGAGGTAGTCGCTTGTGCAGGAGACGCCACTTATACGGCGACATATAATTCTGTCTACATTGAGTATACGGTTGTTTTCAAGAATATCGACGGTACAGAAATCAGTAAGACGACGTATCATTACGGCGATGAAATAACCGTCCCGGAAGATCCGTCAAAAGAAGCGGATCTGGTCGGTACATATACTTTCACGGGCTGGGATAGTGAAATCACCGTCTGTGAAGGGAATAAAGTATATACGGCGACGTATGACATCGTTTATATTGATTATACCGTTGTTTTCAAAAACTACGACGGCGAAGAGATCAGCCGGGAAACGTATCATTACGGAGATAAGATAGAATTGCCCGAAACTCCGGTAAAACCTGCGGACAATACATACACGTATGAGTTCGTCGGTTGGGGCACGACGGTAGATGTTTGTGAGGGCAATGCAGAGTATACGGCTGAATTTACGCCTGTATATATTGAATATACGGTCATCTTCAAGAACTATGACGGTACGGAGTTGAGCAAAACAACGTATCACTACGGAGATGAGGTGATAGCACCCGAAACGCCTTCGAAGCCTGCGGATAATGTGTATACTTACGAATTTATCGGTTGGGATAATGAAGTAGTCGCCTGTACGGGAGATGCTACATATATTGCAACGTATAATCCCGTATATATCGAGTATACAGTTATCTTTAAGAACTACGACGGCGCAGAGTTGAGCACAGCGACGTATCATTATGGTGATGAGGTAGTAGCACCAAAAACGCCGTCGAAACCTGCGGATAATACGTACACTTATGAATTTGCAGGCTGGGATAAAGAAATAGTTGCTTGTGCGGGAGACGCCATTTATACGGCGACCTATAATCCTGTGTATATTGAATATACGGTTATCTTCCAGAACTACGATGGCACAGAGTTGAGCAGTACGACATACCATTACGGTGATGAAGTGGTCGTGCCCGAAGCTCCGTCGAAGCCTGCGGATAATACGTACACTTATGAATTTGCCGGGTGGGATAACGAGGTTATTGCTTGCGCAGGAAATGTCACATATACTGCAATGTATGATTCCGTGTATATTGAGTATACGGTTATCTTCAAGAACTACGACGGCGCAGAGTTGAGCAAGACAACATATCATTACGGCGATGAAGTGACAGCGCCGAATACCCCGTCGAAGCCTGCGGATAACACGTATACTTACAAGTTCGCTGGCTGGGATAAGGAGGTCGTTGCCTGCATGGGCGACACCACTTATACGGCAACGTATGATCCCGTATATATTGAATATACCGTAAAGTTTTTGGATTGGAACGGCTCGCTGCTGCAGGAGCGGACGTATCATTATGGGGATACAATAATTCCAGCGGCGGATCCTGCGCGTGAAAACGACGAAACCTATATCTATACATTTAAGGGCTGGAATAAGGAAGTCGGATCGTGTACGGGAAATATGACTTTTACGGCTCAATATGATACTGCTTATATTGAATATACTGTCATATTCAAAAATTATGACGGTACAGTAATAAGCCGAAAAACGTATCATTATGGCGACGCATTGGAATTGCCGGCAGAGCCGAGCCGTTCGGCAGACGAAACATATACTTATCGGTTCAAAGAGTGGGAAAACCTTTCTTCTACCTGTATCGGAAACGCGGAATATATGGCTATATTCGAGGAAATATATATCGAATATACCATAATATTTGAGGATTACAATGGTACAATATTGAGCGAGAAGACATACCACTATGGAGAAGCGGTAGAAGTTCCATCCGATCCTGTAAGAGAAGCGGACGAAAGTTTCCGTTATGAATTTGCAGGCTGGGATAAGGAAGTAACCGAATGCGCGGGAGACGCTACTTATACGGCAACGTATCACTCCGTACCTGTTGAATCTTCGCAGAATGACGACAAAGGCGGGTTGCCGGGCGGGGCTATAGCTGGTATCGCAGTGGGATGTGTTGCGGTTGTCGGAATCGGTGGATTCGCTGCATATTGGTTCATTTTCAGAAAGAGAAGAAAATTGTAATGTTATCAGCAAGCCTTGTGTCGGTCGGCATAAGGCTTGTCTGTTACATTATCATCGAATTATGTTTGCGAATCTTGCAAAACATTTAGCGGCTTGATATAATATACTTATAAAAAATGAGGTAAAAGACATTTATGGCAAACGACATACATAAAATCAAACTGCTTGTTTTGTGGGACATTCTCTGTAAAAACACAGACGAAGACCATGCGATGAATACAGACGAGATCATAGCTTGTCTTGCCGACCGCGGGATAAACGTTTCCCGCAAAACGGTCGTAACTTGAATATCCCGCCGTATAAGGATGATGCGGAAAGTCAATTTGCAGGATTTCAATTTTTTCGTCACGTTGACATACTCGGATGAACTGCATACCGAGGAAAGTTTTAAAGCAGGTGTGGAAAATTGCCTGCGGAACTTCTGCAATCGAAAGGGCTGGAAGTATATCGGGGTATGGGAACGTTCCCCGAAGAAAAAGCGCCTGCATTTTCACGGGATCTTCTATATCCCAGAGGGTACGATGCCGGGCAGGATGCTGGATATGGAAGACTATAACTTCCGCACACGCCGCAGGCAAGTAACGCACCAGAACACTTACTTTAACGAAAAGTTCGGGCGTTCAGACTTTGAGCCGCTGGATATGCAGAATATAGGCGGCGCAATAGCGTATATCGTCAAATATCTGGAAAAGACGGGCGAGAAGATCGTCTATTCCAAAGGTCTACCGCAGTTTTTTGTTTCGGACATTATGGAAGAAGATATTGTCTGCCCGTTCGGGCTGGAAGATAAGAAACTGCTTCTATACGACGATTTTCTGTGTTGGGATGAAGGAGTACTCGTCGGCGCCGTAAGTAAAGCGGTGATAAGCCAAATGCCGAAGGCAAACTGACTTCCGAATGTGCAAATACGGTTATAAAACGGAAAATGCCCGATTCGGAATGCGCGCGGCAATCGCCAAGCAGGTTCGCGGCGATGCCGCGCTCCGAACGGTTCCGCTTTTCCGTATTTGATTCGGTACGGATTGCGGGACGTGTGCTTGTCTCGGCGCCCGCGAGCGCAGCGAGCGGGTGACGGGGCGGCGTCAGCCGCCCCGTCAGCTTTGCCGCCGACTTGTATCAAAGACAAGCACACGTCTCGTTCTCACACCCGTATATTTACCGTATATCAACCGCATATCTGGCGTAAACGGTTATTTCGGAGCGAAAACCTTGCGTTTACTGCTATTCGGAAGTGTCTTTCAGGGATACCGTTTAAGGCTCGGAAATGCCGGTAGAACGCCCGTTTGTTTGCCGGACGATGAATAATTCAAAACAAAAATAAGTGCTAATTTATTTTTTGTCGAAAACAATAAAAGCGCTTGTAAATTAAGTTAAAATATGTTAAAATAATATAAAAGAATTTAAGGCGGTGGAATATGGATTTTTCTGACAAGATTAAATATGTTAGAGCAGAGTTATTAATTAGCCAAAAAGAACTTGCAAAAGAGCTGGGAGTGTCTTATGTTACAATTAGTCGGTTAGAAAGTTCAAAAGTGAAACCAAGTTTTTTGACAGAAAAGCGACTTGAGAATTTTTGCAAAGAAAAAGGAATAAAAACTGACCACATACAATTTTAAGTTTTTTATTAAAAATGTTAAGTTTGTAAAATTTTACCATTATACATTTGTATCAAAGCAAAAGGAGATACAAAATGAAGAAATTTTATGAGGTTATAGCAAAATGCGGACATGTAGGTAAAAACAGATATTACGAAGGGGTGTTTTATGAAGTCGCTGAAAACGGAAGTCAAGCTGCGACCATTGTTAGAGGTAGGGGAAGAGTAAAGCACGATCATAAAGATGCAATTCTTTCAGTGAGGAAAATTACAAGGGAAGAATTTATTGAAGACAGGAAACAAAAAAACTTGAATCCGTACTTCAATTGTTTCAATAAACAACAGCAGGATTTATATTGGGAAGTGATTTCTCAAGATGTAAGGTTTGAGAATAGATATACGAAAGAGATAGACGAAAACTATCAAGAAAGGCGTAAAAACAATATTCAGTATAAGAAAAACAAAATGAAACAATCAATTCGCAGTTATCAAAATTACTTAATATAAGAGAGAGGCAAATAAAATGGTGGAGTATGTTTTCTCTTATATGCTTGCTGTTAACGATGAAGTAAATAGTCAATATGGGATGGAGATTGCAAACTTAGTAGTAAGATGCATTCATTATTATAGTACTGAAAAGGGTGGCTTTTTGCAGTACTTTTTGTCGTCTTGGAGAGTTGAATATGAACGGATAAAAAAGAAAGAAGCCTTTGAAATGCAAAGATGTGGTATCCATATCGCTGATGAAGACAAACGAAAAATCAACAAAATTATCAAATATGCCAAGGTGAACAGCAAAGACTTTTCTAGTATGGAATTTGCCAATAAGGTTGCAAGCGTATTAGGTATTAATGTCCGTGATGTGCAAAATTTGATACAGATGGTAGAAATGAAAGTTGTATCAGACGAAAGCACTAATAATGATGGTGAAAGTTTTTCATTATTTGATTTAGTTTCTTCTCAAGAAAAATCCGTCGAAGAAAGATTGATGGAAGAAGCTGATACTATAATGTTCTTAAAAAGAATAAACGATGTCTTTATTGCAAGGCAAAATAGGCAAAAACCTTTGTTGTCTAAACTGATTACATCGAAAATAATTCAAGATTTATCAAGTAGTTAAACCCTCTTGAAAATGGCGAAGTCATTAGATTTTATTGATGTATCTATTGTTGAGCAATTTTTTAGCTTAAAGCGTGTCCCGACAGCAAGAGAAATTTCGCAAGAATTTGGATTGTCGGAACAAAGTGTAAGCAGAACATTTAAGATTTTTATAGAATTATTGAAATAAATAGGAGATATTATTATGACAAACGAAGAATTTTTATACGAAGAACCCAAAACATTACCAGTATTTTTATTGCTTGATTGTAGTGGCTCAATGAGAGAAAATGACCATATTGCAGTGTTAAATAATGCAGTAAATATAATGATTAACTCTTTTAAAAATATTGATTCTGTTGTGGCATCAATAAGCGTTGCAGTTATTGCTTTTGGGGATGACGCAAGATTAATTAGTAGATTAACACAAGTCTCAGATATAAATGAAATTAATTTATCAGCTCAAGGCGGAACTCCATTTGGAGAAGCCTTGATAATGGCGAAGAACATTATTGACGATAAGGAAAATTTCCCATCAAGATCTTTTAGACCGACAATTATTTGTGTTTCTGACGGAATGCCAAATACTGGTTGGCAATCAAAGTTAACCGAGTTTAAAACTACAGGAAGAACACCAAAGTGTCATTGTTTGGCGATGTCAATTGGTGCTGAAAAAGGAACTGAGGCGTTTAACGTATTATCCAAGTTTGCTGATGGAGACGAAAATGTCTATTTTGCAGACTCGGCAAAAGATATTCATAAATTTTTCAAGTTTATTACGACAACCATTAGAACGAGAACTGAAAGTATTAATCCAAATGTTATACCCAAATTAGACATTTGTGATATTCCTGATGTGATAGAAGATGAAGACGATATTTTATACTAATAATACGACGATATCTGGCGCAAGCGTACGAGGTGTATCTCATAAAGAAAATAGATTGCCAAATCAAGATTCTTTTTTATGTAAAAAAAATAAAAACGGTGTTGTTTTAGTGGCGGCTGATGGCGTGGGTTCTCATAAATATTCTAAACGGGGTTCTATTTCGGTTTGTAAAGCAGTTTGTAAGGTTTTTGATTTGTATCTAAAAAAGAAAATAGCAAAAGACGATATAGGAAAAACTATAGAATTTTTTTATAAAAAGCTTATTAAGAAAAGATATAGTTGTCAGGCAGCGACAACATGTTTGTTTGCTTTGATTTATAATAATTCAGAAATAATAATTGGGCAGGCTGGAGACGGCGTAATATTATTAAGGGTTGACGATAGATTTGTTGTATTTAAAAATAAAAATGATGATTTTCTTAATGAAGTTTCAACTTTAGATTGTAAAAGGGAGTTTTCTAATTGGAAAATTAAAAATTTAAAGGTTGATTTTGATACAAATTATAGAATTCAAATTATGTTGTCAACAGATGGTATAAGTGAAGATATTAAGCCTGATAAACGAGAAATATGTATGGATTTTTTTATTAATAAGGCAAAGCAAAAATACGGGATATTGCATGAGTTAACGAATTGGCAAGTACCGGGAAGTTTTGATGATAAAACAGTGGTAATTTTTTCGTGGGAGAAACAAAATGAAGGTATATGATATAAATGGTAATTCATATCAATTAGGAGACATGATCGGCTCTGGAGGACAAGGGGCAGTTTTTAATGTAAAGGATAATGATGCTGTAGTAATAAAGGCATTGTATTGTGATAATACAGATACAATTGTTTCTGACGAAAAGATATATGATAGTTTTTGTGACAAAATAAAAAAGATTATTTCCGTTGGAGAATTTAGTAATGTTGCTGTTCCTTTTGTAATGTTGCAAAAACCTCTTTGCGGGTATGTTATGCTTTTTATGACCGGATTACAACCGATAAAGAATGATTTTTTTCCGTATGTCCATCGAGAAGTAATCTTTGAAAAGGGGAATAAAAAAACAGGAAAAATATTATTGCCTGACGACTTAAAAACGAAATATGAACGTGTTAAAGCAGAGCGTGGAAATAAAGACGAGTTTATATATGCTTATGCCTATAATGGAGGAGTGGAGAAAAAGTTAAAGTGTTTAGCAAAGTTGGCAAACATTTTAGCTAAATTTTCAGATAAGAACATAGTGTATGGGGATTTGTCTCCAGAAAACATCTATATATCAAAAGATAAAGAAAGCCATGAAAGTTGGTTGATTGATTTGGATAATTTGTCTTTAGCTTCCGAGATAGAGAAACCTGTTGGTACGCCAAAGTATATGGCACCAGAAGTTTTTAAAAAGAACGTAAACACTAATTATAGCGACGAATACTCATTTGCGATAATTGCATATCAATATTTAACTTATCAATATCCTTTTGCAGGAAAGATGGAAGAAGAATATTCTAGCTGGGATGAGGATGATAGTAATGATAGCGCTTTTGATGATGCTTGTGCAAGTGGAGAAGTTCCTTGGGTATGGGAGGAAAATGATGAAAGGAATAGGGCAACTGGAGGTATAAATCCTCATGTTTTATTATCTGAAGGTTTATTTCAGCTATTTGATAGAACTTTTAATTGTCAAGGTAGAAATAATCCAAAATTCAGACCTAGTATGTGGGAATGGTATGAGGAGTTAGTACTTGCGAGTGAATCGTTGTCTAGTTTTGAATTAAAGTTTAACAAAGAAATGTTCAAAGATAATAATCACAAAAAAGGCGATGTTCGCATTAAAACAAGATTTATTAATAGTAATCCATTCACTGCCGAAACGACAAAGAGGTATAAAGTTGATTTATATGATCTTCATTATTATGGTGATGAGGATAATAATAAGTTGGTGTCCGTATATGATAAAACAATTTATTGGGATGCTAACGATGACGTTTCAGCATATGCATTAAGCAGTTTCGATGTTTTTAATACTAAAATCGATTATTTTGATTCGCTTGTTCAATTTGTAAGAAAAGAAGAATTATTTGCTAAATCCAAGGAATTCTTTTGGAAGACATTTAATAGGGACATAGAAATAAGGGTAATTGAAGATGGTTGTAATGTAAAAACTATAAAGAATATTGAAAATGCCGAAATATTTATAGGGTGTAGAGGGAAATTTGTTAAGAAAATATTAATCAATTTGGAGTAGACAATGAATTTTAGTGATTTGAAAACATTTTTTAATAATTCATCAGTAGATAAAATTATTACAGAGAATGAGATTAATTGCAATTATATAAATGTTATTTCTATTTACAATAGGACACATATATCCTTTTGCGATCTTGAAGATATTAATGCAAATTATAACGGAGAGGTTACAGAGAATTGTGCTATAGAAATACAAAAAATGATTGAACCTTCCAATGATTATTTTGCGAAGGTTATTTCAAATAAAAATCATGAATTATTAGTTGAATTTGTTAAAACAAATAAAATACCTATTGTAGGTGATTTCCAAATTGGTGTGGGTGGTACTGATACTGTTGGATTAGACTTCGATAGTTTTCTAAATAAATTTTATAATGAATTTGCTATTGATATAGGTGGTAAAAAATATTATTTATATGCAAAACATAAAAACGCCAAAGATAATATTTTTTCAATTGTTAATGCAATAGAAAAGTATGATGTAATCCTTTCAAGAAGAGAAACAGTAGGTGCTTGTAAAAAAGAAGATGCAAACGATGAAATTTGGGCAATAAAATCAAGATGTTCTAGTTATAAGAAAGAAGACTATATTTATCAATTACGTTCATTAAATATAGGCTTCAATAATGTTTCTACGGCGAAAGCTACCTCTGAACAAAATAAAATTGAATTATCTAATCAATTTGATGAGGGCATACTTGGAAGATGGGAAAAATTTACAGAAGAGGATTATAACATATCTTGTGAAAAGATAAAACAAATAGATTTTATTAAATATGATAAGTACACTCAAGAAGGTAACGGTGTTTGTGCTTTCAGTATACCAAATGGATTTTCTGAAAAAATATCTTTATTAAATAAATACGTCAATACTCTATCGTCAGAGTGCGTGCTTAACTATTATGAGAAGACAGAAGATTTAATGCCGGTCAAAGGCGTAAAATTAGTATTTATAAAAGCTGAAAATAATTGTATTAGATGCAGATATGAAGATGATTATATTATTAAAGAACAAGGTTTTTTAAGAATTTCAAATTCTGGTTCGGAAGCTATTTATAAAAGAAGAAAAGAAGCTGTTGAAAGGATCAGAAACGGTAACGCTGCAAAGAAAAATATATTATCACTTATTAATGGTCATTCACTAAGTGATAAAATAAAGAAAAAAGAATATAGGGTAGATGAGTTTAAAAAAGAAATACAACATGCTTTTCATGGTAGGGCAATTAATGATAGTCAAAGGAAAGCAATAGAAATCGCAATTAATACTCCTGATTTTGCTATTATTCAAGGTCCTCCCGGATGCGGTAAAACATCTTTAATCAATGCAATAGATGAATGTTTGGCAAAAATTGATTCTGGAAGTCATCGGTATGGCGCCAGTTTGTCTACAGCGTATCAAAGAGAATCAACACGGAATATGATTGAATCAAAAATGATCAATGGCGTTCCTGTTCCATTTGTTTCAAATATAAAAGAAAAAAAATATATAGAAAATAACTTCTTGAAATATATAGATGATATTTCGGCAAAACTAAAAGAAAAATATCCGGAATACGTATGTAAAATTGATAACGAAACAGCCACTGGAATAGTTTCAAATTATATTTCAAGATTTGATAAGGATAATTCAACGATAGAAGCTGTTAATTATTTGATGAAAGGCTTATTAAATGAAGGTGAAGAGTATTTTACAGAAAGTGAAATTAATGGGTTAGAAGAAATTGTTAAATTAACAGAAAAAAAGCTATATGATATTTTAAATAAAAAATATGATAACAGTATTTATTATGTAAAGAATTTACCATCAAGCGAGATTTCTTTTAACGATAATGGTTATGAAACTTTTTTACAGGCGAAAGTAAACCTTGAAATATTAAATGTTAATTTTATTTCAGACAAGATGTTGGTACTTGAAAATGAATATAAAAAAATCAATCCTAATTTTGACCTTGTAAAGAAAGTTAAAACTGATATAATTTTTGAAATTAAGAACTTTGAAAGGAATAATAAAGATTCTACAATTAATGAAAAAACGACAGAATTACTTAAAAAAATAATTAATAGATTGAATGAAAATGTGGCACAAGATAGTGAAAAAATACTTTTAGATTATGTGGCTACATTTATTAATACACCAATAAAGGTACGTCAGGCGTTGGAACCTTGGATTACATCAATAGCCGCAACCCATCAAATTGCGGGAGATTCAAAAGCAATTCCGCAACCTAATAATGCGTCATTGGTGGAGTTTGAAAATGTTTTAATTGATGAAGCTGCGCGAAGCTGCCCGCCAGATTTGTTAATACCGATTACATGTGCAAAAAACCGAATAATTATGGTTGGAGACCATAAGCAGTTACCACAGTTCGTTAATGAAGAGGTTTTGGAAAAAGTTGATTTACAATCAAATGATAAAGAAGAAATGAAAAAAGTTTCCATGTTTGAATATTTGATTGGAACAACAAAAAAGTTGGAGGAGAACGATCCTCATCATAGTCGCTTTGTAGCATTGGATTCACAATATAGGATGCCGAAAATCCTTGGTGATTTTATAAGTGATGCTTTTTATCCGGAGATTAAAATAAAATCCCCACGAGGAAATCCGAGAGATGATATTGGTTTTGTGCAAACACTTCCGTATATTTCAAATAAATGTATGGTTTGGTGCGATGTTCCTTATGGAGAGAACAAAAGAGCTGAAAATAAAAGTCAATACAACGAAGAAGAGGCAAAGGTTGTTGCAAAAATGGTTAGAGACTTTTTATATGACGCAAATAATAAGGATTTAACCATAGGTGTAATTTCGCAGTATAAGGAGCAAGTTAATAAGATAAAAGAACGTTTATCAAAAGATAATATTATCTTATACGAAAATGATAAGCCAATATGTAATTCGCAGTATGTAGACAGGTTGAAAATTGATACGGTAGACGCCTTTCAGGGATTAGAATGCGATATAATAATTTTATCCATGGTTATTAGTAAGCCAGAAAGGAAATTTGATAAAAATGTTTTTACTGGACATATGCAGGATGAAAAAAGATGGTGCGTAGCATTAAGTAGACAAAAGCGCTGTTTAATTATTGTGGGTAATGGTTCTGGAATGTTAAATTCCGATATAGCAAGAGAAGAGATGAAAGCTGTTACTATGTTTTATGAAAAATGTAAAAACGGAGGAGAATACATTGATTATATCGAATCTAAAAATATTATTTAACGACGATTATTTTAATGTTAATACTTTTAGGGATAACGATATGCCGCTTCCACTTTTTTTTGGCATACCGGTTTTAGCTTGTCATGTAAAATTAATTACCAAGGAAGAAAAGAATAATTTTATTCAAAAAACGATAATTGAATTAAAAAATAAAAATTATCACAAAGATGAAATTGCGGATATGCTTTGTCTCGATAAACAGCTGGTAAGTATTATTCTTGATAATGATAAAAAAGATGGAGAAGTGAATAATGAAGAAAAGATAGAACAAAAGGATTTTTTCATTTTTTATAATCTTTTAACAAATGAGTGGATTAACGGGTATATACCTGCCGATTATTTTCAATCAATGTTTTCCGACTTAAGAAGAGATTGTTGGGGGAAAGGCGATAAAAATAATATTATCTATTATCGTAAAAATATTGGAGACAGTAGGCTTAGGGAAATACGTTTTTTAGGTGAGTTAGATATGTTTGAGAGAGATATTGAACCGTCTCCTAAAGATATTATAAATTGCTATAAATACATAGAGACCTTTAATGAAGATTCTTATGTTTCACCTGAATATATGAATGAGTGTTATCCTTTAGTTTTGACTACGGCATATACTATAACACGTTATAATTCAAATCATTTTACCGCACTTAATCCATTCGAAACAGAAATTGGTAGGATAAGTTATTCGTATTATTTCTTTGATATTATTAAAAGATTTGGAGAAAATATATCCGCATGGGAAAAAGACATAATTGAATATGAGGAAAGAATAAAAAATTCCCAAATAAAAAGGCAAAATACTCAATTAGTAATAAAAAACGATAAAGAGAAAAAAGCATACGAGTTTTTGCAAGCAAAGTATGGTAAATACAATTTTTTCCAAGCTGCAGATTCCATTTGCGATCAGATGGTTAAATTTCAATCGAATTATCAGATTATTATTTCTAATGATGGAAAGAAAGATGTTTCTTCACAGATTAGAAATTTTTATGATTGCATTAATAATACCTTGGAAGGGTTGTTTAAAATCACGTATGAGCCGTTTCAGGACAAGTTAATTACTGAGCTAAAAAAAGATTCCTTTTTTGAAAAGGTCGGTAATTCAAAAAATAATCGAGATTCTCAGAGTTTGTTAAAAAAGTATTATGAAATTATTGGCGACGAAAAATATTCTGCTATAAGAAACAGAACAGACGTGGACAATGTTAATAAAATAATTCACTATCAAAATATTATGAATGACAGGCTTCAGCCAAATATAATTGATTTATTTACACTAAACGTACTAAGTATGTATTATTTTAATAGGAAAACGCAATTTTCATTTATGTTTAATGGCAATGTTGATAACATATGTGACACAATTATATTGGTTAACAACAATAGAAACCAAGCAAGACATGTTATGGACGCAATAGACGACATTTCGAATGTGAAAAATATTTATGAAACGGTTATCGCAATGATCGATTCCTGTATGGGTGTAGCAAAAACTGACATGATAGAAAACGACCTGGATGATTCAGACGAAAGTTTTGAAGCTTTTATTGGAGAATATAAAGATTTAGACGATCTGCCGGAAACATTACAAAAATCATGTAATACATTATTGCGAGATTATTATAATAAGAGCGAATTGTATTTTAGTGATTGCGTTATTGCTCTTGAAAATATTACTCAGTATATGATTAGTTTTTCGATGGGGAGAGTTGATTCTATTGAACAAATAACTAATATTTTTGAATTTTTACCCAAAGATGGTGAAGAATTGAAATTGTATTTAATTGACAAATTGCCGTTTTCAGATAAAGAAAAGGAGTCAGTTTTATCGAATATTGAAAACCTAAGAATAGATATTGAAGATGCCAAAAACTATTTGATAAATAACTATAGGAATATGAAGGCAAGTACTAAAGTTTTGTTTGCCCCGATATTATTATCGTGTGTGGATTATATGGCATTTATTGACTTATTTCAGAAACTTGGATGCGTTTTTTTCGATGATATAAATGTCTCTATATCGAAACGAGGACACTCTGGACAAGCGGTAGATTGGTCTACAACAAAAGTAATAAATAAAAATATAATAGAATACAGCAAAACAATAAACAAATTTTACAAGGGGGAATTTTAAAATGGGTAAAGGTAATAAGGATGTAAAGAAACAGGAACAAGCGATGCAATCTCATATAGAAGAGATGAAAAATCTTATTAATTCTTTTCAAGAAGAATACGATAAGAAAAAAGGTTTACTGCAGGAAGCTCAGGATGAATTAAATAAATTGACAGCTGAGGCGGATTCGATTAAAAAGGAATTCAGAAGTGATATTAGGGCTGAAATTGAAGGCGAATATTCTTCTAAAATGGTTGAGGTAGCAAATTTAAAAAAAGAAGTTCAACGCGAAAAAGAAGAAGTTGAGTTGCTAAAACTTGAGGCGGCAGAAATAAAAGACGAAGCAAACAAGTTCGATACTGAAACAAGAAAAAAGGCGAATGAATACTTGTCAGAAAAAACAAAAGAAGCGGACGTTTATTTTAGCACCAAAAAAAGCGAAATCGAAAAAATATATCAAGATAAGCAAACGGAAATAAAAAATCTTTCTGATGAATTGTCTGCTAAAAAGACTCAATTTGACAAAGAAGAGAAGTTGCAAATAGAAAAAGGGAATAAGCTTGCCGAAAAAGAAATTGAGTTGTCAAGGAAAGAAGAAGATGCTAAATTTGGATTTAAAACCGTATTGGCAGAAGAAAGGAAAAAGTTTGACGATCAAATATCAGTTTTAAAAGATGAGATAGCTAATTTAGAAAAGAAAAAAATAGAGGGTAAAGCAAAAATAGATGACGAACTTTCTAATTATAAGAAAGACGGCATTAAAAATATTGATGCTCAACTTGAAGACCAAAGAAAAGAATTGAAAAAAGAACAAGAAAAACTTAATGCTGAAAAATCCAAGTTGGATGCAAGAGAGAGAGAAATTCAAGACAAGGAAGCTGTTATTAAAATACAGGGTGAAGCATATAAAACGAAGTTTTCAGAGATAGATGCACTTGCAAAAGAGAAAATGGAAGAGTTCTATGCTGAAGCCATTAACGATAGAGATATGTTTAAGAAAAGGTGTAATGAATTGTCCGATAGTCTTGATGAGGCAAAAAAGAAGAATGTTGCACTTATTGCAAAGCTTAAAGATGGAAATGGAGTTGAACTTGATTCATTAAGAAATGAGAATACAAATCTTAAAAAAGAATTGGAGACAATTAGAGATTCCGAAAGTTCTATTTTAAAAAAATTAAAAGAATATAACGTAGATAGTGCAGGGCTTGTTTCTTCTTTATATAAAATTGATGAATACGATTCATTATTGGCTAAATATGAGCAGTTAAATGGTGAATATGAAACACAAAGGGTAAAAAATGCAGAAGCAATAAATAATGAACAGGCGTTGAGCCTTGAAACGAGAAGGGCAAATCAATATCAACAAAATTATGAGGCAGCTATTGCAGAATTAGATAGGATGAAAAGTCCAAGCAGAAAAGATAGATTATCAAGTTTCACCTCCTTCGATTCGTTTGATAATATTACAAACTTACCGATTGTTTCCAAAAATTCAAGTGAATTAAACTGGCTTAAAAATATCAGCCAAAAGATGAAGGAATCGGGTATTATTATTACAGACAAATTGCTGTATGCTTTTCATACTTCTGTAAAAATTCATGAATGGTCGCCTATTGTTGTTTTAGCTGGTGTATCTGGAACGGGTAAATCAGAATTACCGAAACAATATGCCCATCATGGTGGAATGAATTTTATTTCTGTTCCTGTTAAACCTGACTGGGATAGCATGCAGTCTTTATTTGGCTATTATAATTCTATAGAAAATAAATTTGAACCTACTGAATTGTCAAGAGCTATCTATTACATGCAAAACGACAATATGAAAGACACAATGTTACTTGTTTTGTTGGATGAAATGAACTTAGCTCACGTTGAATTGTATTTTAGTGATTTGTTATCAAAGTTTGAGACTAACCGTGGTACAGATGATAAAATTATGTATGAGATAAGTTTAGGCGCAAATGAAGCTCCAGCCGAAATGGAAATAGGTGACAATATTCTTTGGGTTGGAACTATGAATGAGGATGAAACCACGAAAGCTTTATCGGATAAAGTAATAGATAGAAGTACTTTATTGACTTTCCCAAGACCTAAAAATTTATTTAGTAGAAAAAGTGATTCTAAAATAGCACCTGCGGAAAAAAGAATGACATTTGATTTGTGGCAAAAATGGTGTAACGTTATTTTGTCTGAGGATGAGGTTAAGGCAAAAATAGATATAGATAAATACAGAAGAATAGTAGAAGATATAAACGAGCAAATGTCGAAGGTTAATCGGAATCTAGGACACCGTGTATGGCAAAGTATTGAAAGATATGCATTTAGTCATCCGCTTGTAATAGAGAATTTTAATAATGGTGTGGAATTTAAAAAACAATTTGAGTCGGCTTTTGCTGAGGCAGTTGCTTTTAAGGTTATGCCTAAATTAAGAGGTATAGAAGTCAGTGGTGAATCCAAGAAGGTTTTGGATTCTATTTCGAGCATTATTTCTCAAGAAATTCCTGTATTAGAAGAGGATTATAAGCATGCCATGGGGTTAAGCTCTAGAATATTCCAGTGGTGTAGTGCAAAATTTATGGATGCAGATATTACAAAGGGCGATAAACAATGAAAATAGATTTTCCGCAAATTGATTATATTACTCATGCCAGCGTGGATAAAATGACATATTCTCAAAGAGAAGTGTTTAACTTAATGAATGTTTGTACACATTTTATTAATATAACATTTCAAAATTTGATTGATAGGATTTCACGAGAATACAATTCTACGTCAATAGTTAATATACTACAATTAGTAGAAAAAACAATAGCTGATGAGGAACAGAAATGTGATGAGACAATAATTTTGGACGACTTTGTAATGAATGCTTCTATCACGTCTCAGTCATTAAAAAAAATAGTTAATTCGCCAAGTACAAAATTAATTAAGGTTGATAAAAATGTTCCTGCGAATAAAGTAACTTGTTTTGATTCTAAAATAATGACATGGTTATCAAGACGACCGGGAAAGACAATAGCGGAGAAGATAGCGCCCAAAAATGTTATTCCGACAAAAGTAACTGTATTTACTACAGATACTGTTGAGAATAGACATACTATGTACCTTTTTGATATATTATACGATTATCTTTATGATAAAGTTTTTCCTAATGGAGAAATTAAAAAATGTGAAACTTGTAATTGCCCCGAAGACAAACCATGTTTTGTACTGTATAACCAAATTAAAAACATTCTGTTTTTAAAAAATATAATCCGAAATAACGGATTAAATGAAGTGCCTAAACAAAAACAATTAAGACAGAATAATAAACTTTTATCAGATAAGGAATACAAACAAATATGGGATGCTGTTAGAAATATTGATTACTTTGAATTAAATTGTAAAGATGTTTGGCAAAATTTGGAACAACGTTTTTACTTTATAACGTTTTTATTAATATGTGCAAGATTGTTTTCAAGCGAAGACATTTATGTTTATGACAACAATTGCACCGTATGTGATAATAACGGAATTTTAGTTCTAAAACCTGACGACGAAAAGGACAATACTATAAGGTTTCATGCGAATGACAGTAATCAAGATTTTTCGATTTCATTAGAAAAAGATAGTATTATTTTAAATGTTTTTGAATTTAAGAAAAAAAATGAGAAATTGTTAATAGAAGAAAAAGTTGGCGATTACAGTTTTGATCTTTCGGATATTTTGTCGGAAATAGACAAGATAAAAGATTGCGAAAAACAATACAATGAAGAGAACGAACTGTTATCCGATTTAAAGAAAAAGAAAGAAGAGAAAAATTTGATTGTAGAAGATATAAACGCAAGGAAGCCTTTAATTTTTAGTTTGATTTCTAGTTTAGAGCAAATAGCATTAGGGAGAAAGTGAGATTATGTCAAAGAAATCAAAAAATAAGAATAAAAACAATAGCAATTTACAGCCTCAAATAAAAAAAATAGACAAACCAACCGAATGTTATTTTGAAGGGCAGTTCGAAAAAAGTATAAAACAAGAGATTGATCTGATTAATAAAAATGAGTTAGAAACAACAAAAAATCATTTAAAAAACGAAGAATATTTGCAGTCTAATCACGACATTTATAATAGTGTTAAACAAATAGCCAATAAAATTAGCGACGAGATTTATTATTCAAAACAACCTGCAAATATTGATAATTGTAGTAATACCATAAACGATTCTAAATATTTGTTTTTGGACTTTGAAAATAATATGTATTATGATGGAAATGTTGGATTTCTATCTGAATGTTATGAAAATATCGATGGTACTGTTTCACTATGCAATCCAAAAGGTATATATATCAATAATGAGATATTTAGTAGTTCTAAATTGTTTTTATCTAATAAAGATGAAATTTCAAACAATATCAATTATTTAAAATCATTTGAAATGGTTGTAAATCATGTTATAGATTCTAATAATTCATTAGTTGAAAAGTTTTCGCTTTTTTGCATGCTTCCTGAAGCTGTAGATGTTTTTAACACACGTGTGCGGAGATGTCTTAACACTTCAAAAGGAAAGATAGTTTCTATACCTAAAAGTATTGCGATTTCGTACAATATGATGGATTGTTTAGAAATAGGAGATAGATATTGTGTTGTGGATTTTGACGGATTACATCCAGTTATTACCCAATTATCTATTGGACAAGATATAAATGGTAATAAAATTGTCCAAAGAGAAGGATTTTTAAAAAATGGAAAAATAGAGTCTTCTGTCAAAACTTTTGTGAGTGACTATTTGGATGGATTTTCAGATAAATACAATTTAAATTTGACATTGGAGGAAAAAGACAGGATTGTAAGGAATAAAGAATATATTAAATTTTTTATCTTAAATGAACCGTTAATAGTGTTTAGAAAAGGTAAAAAAATAACTATCGATAAAGACGATGATGTATTTAAACAAACTATTTCTTCTGATAAAATATTCATTCGTTTTGGAAATGAAAAATATAAATTTATTTTTGCATCATCTATATTTAATGAAATAATATCTGATGACACTTGCCATAAGGTTCTTCCCTTGGATGCTTTTAGTGGGTTGACGAAAATTAGGGATATATTAATAAAGAATCCAAATGCAATAATTTGGAAAGAAATGCTTCCTAAAATATCTCTTGAAGTTATTGACGATAAAACTGGTAGATTTAAAACAGTTGATTTGATTTCTGAACAAGTAGGACAAAATATCAATTTATCATTGGATGAAGAACTTGAAATTTCATCGCCGGGTACTATTACGTTACAAAAGGGTAAGAAGGAGTATTATTTGCCGTTGCATAGAGATATTTATTCTGAGGATATTAATAGCGTAAAAGAGGCACATTTCTTTGATAAATCGTTCCCGTTGGAGGATGATTTACTTGTAGAATTAGTTGTAAAATATAATTATCTTTCAGACAGCCCTATTAAGATATATGCAAGGCCTAAAGATTCAAATAGAAATATTAAAGAATTCTGCAATGCTTGGGTTGATCCTCATGAAATAACAATATATAGTGGACCATTATATGAAGGGCATGCAAAGCGTATGTTACCAATTTGGCATGGCTCATTTGAAAATGTGGCAGACAGTTTGTATGATTTTGCAAATGGTGATGCAGATCTAGACGACTCATCATTTTATCAAAACATCGCAGGCGAAACATATCATGATGGGATGAAACAGGTAGAAAGACAATACAAAGCGATAAGGTCAGTTTTTGATTCCGACAACGCGATAAGGTCAGTTTTTGATTCCGACAACTATGACACAGTCGAGTTTCGTAGGGTTTATGAAAATCAAGATTTGGATACATACTATGAAAATGCGTTGGACGCATTAAATGTAGATGAGGATTATTATAGTAAAGAACAAATAAAGAAGTATAAAAAATGCTTAAACAGGTTGTTATCAGATACTATTGTATCATCATGGTATTACAACCCGTCAAATGAAGATATTTCTAATATATATAAGATTCTTTCGGAAACAAATCAGATAAAAGTATTGATTAGGCTATCAAGGTGTATTCAATGTCACGACGATGATATTTATAATGTCTTCGAGATTTTAACTTATAGGCTGGATGATTTTTTAAATCCGGCGAGAAGTAAAGGTCTTCCTTTGTCAAGAAAAGCAGAGGAATATTTAAGATGTCTAAGTGCAAATTGTTGGTTTAATAAAGAATGGATTAACTTGTTTTATTATACAGAGAAGGGACCTGTTGTTATTAATGACATTATTACAATGATTTTAAATTACCTAAAGGCGGGTAATTTTAGAAATGATAAATCATATAGAGATATTATGGAGCTATTGGTTTGTATTTCTAGGTTGAAGAACATAGATAAAACGATTTTAAATCCAAATAATGAAAGGACAAAAACACTATTAGGGGTAATAAAATCGTCTTATGAAAAAATTATTAAAGAGATAGACTCTTCCAAATTAGTTTCTAGATTAGAAATTGATGATACATCGAAGGGTGTATTATTTGGATATGAAAACTATATCTATATGCTGATTATAACGTTGTCTGGCGAAGGACAAATTAATTTGGTCGGTTATCACGATGATTAATTCGGAGATAAAATATGTTTGAAGGACTAAAAAAAATATTTGGGAAAAAAGTATATACTGTTACTTTTTACGATATAAGAGACAATCTAATAAAAACTGAACAATATAATGATGGCGATTTAATTGTATATCCAGATGCACCTACAACAAAAAGAGATAGCAAATACAGATATCTTTTTACCGGATGGGACTCGTCAGTTTCTATATGTCATGAAAATATGACGATAAGAGCTTGCTATTCAAAAACGCCATTAAAATTCGAAGTTAAATTTATAGATTTTGATAATAGCGTTTTATCTTGTATCGAATATAATTACGGTAGTGAGATTATTCCGCCAACGGCACCACAAAGAGAGAAAGATGAGGTGTTTTCTTATTCTTTTAAGGGTTGGGATAAAGAATTTGATAAATGTACTTCTAATTTTGAAATAAAAGCATTATATATTCCGACATATATAGATTATGAAATTGTATTTGAAGATTTTGATGGTACAATAACTGATCGAAAAAAATACCATTATGGAGATATAATTCATGATATAGAACATCCTACAAGAAAAGATGACGATGCTGGGAGTTATGTGTTTTTAGGATGGAATAAAAAACTCGGGCAATGTAGTGGCGATGAAACGTTTAAAGCTGTTTATAAATGCAAACCCTTAATGATTAGGGCTACTGATTGTGAGCCTATAAAAAATGCTGAGCTTAGCTTGGAAAATGATATAAAAGAAGTAACAAGCGTTCTACAACAAAATGAGGAACAACACGAAAACTTGAACGGGGACTAACTATGGACGAAGTAAAAAAAATAATTAATGAAAATCCAGAGTATATTCTCAACAATATCCTAAAACCAACTTTATTTGGTAATTATAAATATTCAGATATAAGTACTTTTGATAAATGCAGAGATGGATGGTGTCAATTTTTAGATAAAATTGGATTTAACTATCATAATGAAGAAATAATAGAGCAATTGTTAAAAATGAGCTCTGCATATAAAATGTTTTCGGATTTACTAAGAACAAATCTTGAGTATTATTCTTTGCATGTTATTAATGTGTCAAGGTCAAATTTAACAGATATGTTAAAAGAGATCGTAGACATTTCTATTCGTGAAAATAAAGCATTAAACATGCAATTTGCTCGTGTTTTATTTGGCAGATATTACTACGCTAAATATTCTACGGCTTCTTTAGAAAAATTATATAAAAACTTGATAATTACTGTTTCCAAAGAAGAATTTGGTAGTTGGATTACCAATGATGAAAAAACTTTTGACTTGTTAATAGAAAGATGTGCAAAAAGGTTAAAATTATGTAAATGTAATATTGAGGACGAGTATATTTTTGTTAAATCAGTGGCATCGTCTAAAACCTTTATTGGGTATGTTCATTCTAATTCAAGGATATTGGAGAGTGCAAAATGCAGCAAATATTCTTCAATAATACAAGAATTATTAAACGATGGATGTTACAAGGAAAATAATGAAGATGCTAGCATTGTAAAAAACAATTCTCTGTCGGATAAATCAAATTGCAAACAATATTATTATTGTTTGGTCATTTATGCTGAAAGTGAGAAATATGCATATGCAAGACAATATTACTATGTTTCAGATGACAGTAATATAGAAGAAGGTGACAGAGCCATTGTCCCTGTAGGAATAAATAATGAAGAAAAGGAAGTAATTGTAAAAAAAGTAGAAATATATAAAGAATTTGATTCGTTACCATATCCTTATGAAAATACAAAACATATTAAAAGAATACTCAAGGATAATGTTCATGGAAAGCATGAGGGTAAGTACGACATAAACAATTATTTTAATAATATTGAAACAAAATTTAAAAAAGCAAATGAAGTACAACAAGATAATAAACCAATAAAAGTACCTACTGACAAGCAGAAAGTTGAAAACGAATTTGAAAAATACCTTAATAGGTACTCTAAAGGTAAGAAATCTGAAAAATCTTCCATTGAAAAATTGTTTAGTGATTGTGAAACAATATTAAAAGATATAGATGATAACAATTATATATTTGATTATTCGTTAGTTAATAGTAATAATTTTGACGATGAGTTAATGCTATTAAAATATTGATTAGAGGAGTGTTAAGATGATAAGATACAAAAACTTGAATGGAAATTCAAATGTTTTTGCCTATGAAATATGAGATGATTATGTTGATGTTAAATTTATTGGTGGCAGTGTATATAGGTATTCATATAGTTCGGCAGGATCGTATCATATAGAAAAGATGAAAGAGCTTGCTATTCGTGGCTATGGATTGAATTCTTATATTATGACTTATGTAAAATATCAATACGAATAAAAACACATTTAATAATGACAAATTTTAAAGCCATAAGGGAATAACCTTATGGCTTTTTTGTTTAATAATGTTAAGTTTATTTTTTTTTACCTCTATATATTAGTAGAAAACAAAAGAGGTGTAGATATGAACGAAACGAAACATAGTGTAAAGAGAAGTAGAGAAAGAATAGGCTTAAATAAGAAGACCGTACATAAAAATGCTGAAAAAGCGTTAAATTTCGGTATAGGACAAGCTGATATAAAAAACGGTTCGTTGTTAAAATATTTAAACTATTTATACTATAAGTCTCATAGAAAAGGAGCTAAGATTCGGATATATAATCAATTCGTTTATATTTTTGCTAAAGATACTTTAATTACAGTATTTCGACTTCCTCAAATATATGTACAACAGGCAGATAAAATTCAAAGGCGAAAGGAACAGGAGAATATGAATTCTCTTGCGGTTTAATAAAAATGTTAAAAGAAACTTATTATTCAAGATTAAGTGCAAATGAAAAGAAAGTATATTTCGAAATAGTAAAAGGGTTACAAAAAAGAAAGACAAGAATAAAGATTTCAAGTAATCCTTCAAATGAACTTCCGTATTCAATATTAAATGACCATCCAGAGTTGTTTTATTGGGATTATACAAAGTGGCAAGTAGAGGACAGTTTATTTGGGAAATATATGCTACTAAATTATGCATATCCAGAAGCTTTAAGTAATGAACTTGATGCAAGAGCTGAAAATATTGCAAAAGTAATTTGTAATGGAGATGAAGAATCGACAGTAAGAGCCATACATAATTATTTAATAAAAACAGTTACTTACGATCATAATAATATGTTGGATAAAGAAAATCATTCTATAGTTGGTCCATTGATAAATTCGAAAGGCGTATGTGAAGGAATATCGAGGACGTTTCAGTTTTTGCTTAACAAATGTGGGATAGATTGTGCTGTTATAGAAGGCGTTTTAGAAGGCGAAAATCACATGTGGAACGTTGTTTCTATTAACGGATACAATTATCATATTGATGTTACATCAGATATCGGATTAACGGAAAAGCGATGGAAAAAACCAAGTTATTTTTATTATATGTTGACTGATGATGAAATTAAAAACACGCATAAATATAAAGATAACTTTGGTTGTTTTCAAACAAAAGATAATCCTTTTTATAAAAACGGAAGAGTATTCAATAATCAATACGAACTTGAAAGGTTTCTTTCAAGTGTTCCTACAAGACAAAGACTAATCAATTTTAAGTATATAGGGAATTTAACGGAAGATGAGATTTATTATATTGGATGTAAATCAATAAGAATGGGTTTGTTTAGTTCATATTTAACATTTAAAACAAACGCAAATACGTATTATTTTTATAGGTAGGTAAAATTATGGGGTTGTTTGATATTTTTAATCCACCATCTGTTCCAACAGAACCTTCGATGCCAGTAGTGTCGACGGTATTATCTCAAAAAGCGGTGAGTAATATTCTTCAAGGGAAGATTATTCCAATACCGGTAAAAAGGCTTGCTTTACGGAAAAATGAAGATTGCTTGTTTTGTGATTATGGTGTAATGGTCACTGAAAAATTGAAAGTCGTTGGAAGGCAAAGAACGGGTGGCGGATTTTTCATTAGAATTTTTAATGGCTTAACTTATCATACGGGAACCGGTGGAAGTGTTAATGTGCGAGATAAAGTCCCAGAATACTTTAAAGGCAAATTTTATATCACAAGCAATAGAATAATCTTCTCGTCGGATCAAAAGGCATTTCAAAAGAAAAAAGATGATTTGGTTTCTTATAACGTAGAGGATAATTGCTATTTAATTCTGCAGTTTACAAGTGGTGCATATAAGATATATTTACCAGTTGCCGTATGTGCGGAAAAGGTATTAGAAAAAATAATGTGAGGGAATTATGAATAGTTTTAAGAAAAATCAAGAAATAGTATTAAAGAACGGTGAAATAGTAATAGTAAATAAATTGCTTGGTCAAGGTGGACAAGGTGCTGTTTATGAAGTAACAAAAGGCGGTAAGAAATATGCCCTAAAATGGTATTTGCCAGAATATTTAAGAAGAATAGACCAAAAGAAATTCTATGATAATCTATGTGCAAATCAGCAGGCAGGTTCTCCCTCAAACAATTTTTTATGGATGAAGTCTGTTAGCGAATATAAACAGGATGCATTTGGATATCTGATGGATTTACGCCCAAATAGATTTTGCAGTTTTACTTCCATTCTTAATGCTGAAAAGAAAATAACAAGCTTGAAAATTCAACTATTGGCAGCAAAAAATATTTGTAAAGCATTTCAATCGTTACATAAGAACGGATATGGTTATCAAGATATAAATGACGGCAATTTCTTTGTAGATATTAAAACAGGAGAAGTGTTAGTATGTGATAACGATAATGTTGCTCCTTGTGGCGTATGGATGGGCATGGCTGGGAAAGACAGATATATGGCTCCGGAAGTTGTTTTAGGACAAAAACATGCGGGGATGGAAAGTGATTTGTTTTCACTTGCGGTAGTTTTATATATGTTGTTTTTTATTTCTCATCCGTTAGAGGGAAAAGCCGTTCACGAATGTCCTTGCTTAACGACGCAATTTATGAAAAAATTTTATGCTGAAAAGCCTGTTTTTGTGTTTGATCCAAATAATAATACAAATAGACCGGTAAGAGGTGTGGATAACAATATTATAACTCGTTGGCCTTGTTATCCCGACGAGTTGAAAAATCTTTTTATAAAGTCATTTACAAAAGGTTTACGTGATGCAAGTTATCGTGTAAGAGAAAACGAATGGATAGATTGTTTTGACAAATTGTTAGACAGTATTGTTGTTTGTCCTATGTGTGGCGGAGAACAATTCTACAAGCAAAATAACGACGATAAACAAACTTTTATTTGTGAAGACTGTAAACAATCGATTAGAAAACCGTTTATATGGAAGAATAAGAACGTAAATAAAGCAATTATTAAAGGTTCGGAAATAGAACAAAGACATTTGTTGGATAATGATTCCTGTTCTATTATTGGTAGAGTTGTGGAAAGTACAAAACATCCGGGATTATGGGGAATAGTAAATTTGACGAATAAACTATGGGACGTAGAGTTTTCAAATGGTAAAGTTATGCAGATTAAAAAAGACGGTATAACGCCGCTATTTAAGGATACTACAATAAAAATTGAAAATTATGAAATAATAATTGCAATTTAATTGTAAAAGTGTTAAGTTTAATAATTTTCGTATCTATACATTAGTGTAAAAGAAAAAGGAGAAAAAACAAACAAAATGAAAAATGCTTTAGAAAATGTTGAAGGTATCAAAAAAAGAACAGCAACCGTATTTTTTCTGATTGATAAATCAGGAAGTATGAGCGGAACAAAAATCGGTTCGGTAAATCACGCAATGGGTGAATCTATTCCGGAAATGTGTAAGCTTGTAGAAGATAGTGCAGACGCACAGTTAGACGTGGCTGTATTGACGTTCTCAAATGGTGCTCAATGGATAACGCCCAGCCCTATTGAAGTTAAGGATTTCCATTGGAGCAACATTGAGGCAGAATGTGTTACTGATTTAGGTTGTGCGTTAAAGAGTCTAAACGAAAAATTAAATAGAACTACAGGTTTTATGAAACAAGCATCGGAAAGTTTCGCACCAGCGTTTATTCTAATGTCTGACGGACAACCGACGGATGAGTATAAATCTCATCTTGAATCTTTGAAAAAGAACGGTTGGTTTAAAAACGGGACCAAAACTGCTATTGCGATAGGCAACGATGCCGATAAAAACATGCTCGCAGAGTTTACCGGAAGTATGGAAAGTGTAATAGAAGTACATAACGCAAAAGATTTAGCAAAAGTAATTAAATTTGTATCAATTGCAAGTTCCCAAATAGTAACAAAAGGTTCAAGCATGCAAACCAACGGAAAGCAATCAACCAATATTGGAACGCCTATCGTTACCGTGCCTAGTGATTTGCTTGACAACTATAATGACTTTTAAGGTGGAGAATGAAAGAATATAACTGTATAGTTGCTTCTTCAATAGGATCGTCACATATAAAAACATGTAAACCTTGCCAAGACAAAGGATTGTCTTTTTCCAGTTGGTCTCATAAGGGAATAGTTGTGTGTGACGGACACGGCTCGGATAAACATTTTAGAAGTGAGATAGGAGCAGAATTCGCAACAATTATTTGTAGAGATTCAATTGAGTTGTTAGCAAAATATATTTCTAAAAAAAAGAGTGAGATTGCTTATTTAGATAGGTTAAAAGATTTAGAGAAGAGTATTGTTACGAACTGGAATTATAAAGTTATTGAACATTTTAATTCATATCCCTTTTCAGAACAAGAATTGTCTTGTTTGACTGATAAGGATAGAATAGAGGTTATAAACACCCCGTATGTCGCTTATGGCTCAACAATGCTCTTTGCATTTATTTGTAACGAACATCTTTTTATATCACAATTAGGAGACGGTGATTGTAGGTTACTAACAAGTGAAGGAATAGTTGCACCGATTGAAGATGATGAAAATCTAAAATTTGGTAGGACAACATCTCTGTGCGGTGGAAATGCTGTAAGTCAAATAAGACACCGAGTAATGGATTTACAAGGGATTAAAGCTTGTTTTTTATCAACAGACGGAGTTAAAAATTCTTTTGATTCTGAAGACAAATTTCAAGAGTTTATTAAGACTATTGTTGGAATTGCGAGAAGAGAAGGTTATAAAAAAGCACAAAAAGATTTAAAAGAATTCTTGCCACAATTATCTAAAAGAGGTAGTGGTGACGATGTATCAATAGGTATTTTATTATAGGAGAAAAATAATACACAAACGAAAGAAATTGCAGGATACGAAAAAGAAAAGAAAGAGTTGGACAGTTTAAGAGAAATGTTGCACGATATAAAGAGGTATCGTGATCTTGGAATTAGGATTCCGAGAGGTTTATTATTATACGGAGAACCGGGAGTCGGAAAAACAATAATGGCAAGATCGATTGCCGACGAAAGAATAAATCTTGTCGAGTTGAGGGCTGCAGATTGTTGCGAAGATGAAAAAGATATTGCAATTAGAGAAGCATTTAATAAGGCTAAAGAAAACGCACCTTCAGTTTTATTACTTGATGAATTGGATAAGATTGCTGGAACGTCGAGACATTTCTATATGGAAGGAAATGACGACGTAAAAAAAATATTATTACAGGAATTAGATAAATTAACAGATGATGATGCCGTTTTAGTAGTAGCAACCTGTAATATTGTTGAGTGTATAGGGAATACTTTACTTCGTGCCGGACGTTTTGATAGGCAGATGGAAATAAAAAAGCCGGATGAAGATACAAGAAAGAAAATTGTTAAACTATACTTTGATAAGTTGAAAATAAAGCGGAATATTAATATAGAATACTTGGCTAAAATTATGCACGGTTGTACCGGTGCAGAAATAGAGTGTATTATCAACGAAGCCGCAATTTATGCAACAGAAAACAATAAAAAGGCATAAATATTGATGCGATAAGGAAAGTGATGAATAAAATTGCTTTTGACGGTAGTGAGTGTCAACCACTTGAAGATGAAGAAGAACGTAAAAAAATTGCAACGCACGAAGCAGGTCACGCAATAGTTGCATTGGCATTAATACCTAATAATATATACGGAGTAACTATATTGCCGCAGGGAAATAGTGGCGGACATGTTCAAATTATTCACGAAGAAAACAAACTTGTTGCTTCCGATGATATAAAATCAGAAATAGCAGTTTTACTTGCAGGAAGAGTTGCAGAACGCACGGTTTTGGGTAAGATATATTTAGGTTCCGAAGCGGATTTATCAAGAGCAAAAACGTTAGCCGTAAATCTTTTAACAAAACATGCTATTGGCGGATATAAATTACTTATGAAGTCAGTGCCGCATGATTTTGAAGACGGTAACGCTTCAGAAGAATGTCAAAGTGAGTTGGATAGGGAATTTGAAAGATTGATGAATCAATTAGATAGAGTCGCTGAATATATTATTAGGAATAATAAAGAAGTCTTTGATGAAATCGTAAATGCTTTAATGGATAAACAAATGATGAGTAGGGATGAACTGCTTGTCTATAAAGATAAAATCCAAACAAGGGATAATTTGCCAGAAAATATGGAGAAAGCTATCAGTAAAGAAGAATTAATCGAAACGATTAAAAGTGACCTGATTGTGAATGTACTAGATTTTATCGATAAAAATAAGACGGTTAGTGTTTCTATGGTGCAAAAAGAATTTTGTATAGGATATAATCGAGCTTGTAAAATTGTTGAAGCTTTGGAATATTTTGGAGTGGTGACATCAAAACAAGAAACAGGTAAAAGAAGTCAGTTGCTTAATAAAGAAGAGGCTTTGGGAAAAATAAATATTTAGACGACAATAACAAGGATAATAGCTATAAGATAAAGAATAATGGCATGCCCGAACATAATGCCACTATACAACGAGAACAGTTAAACTTTAATGTAAACTTAGATTCTTATACAGACGATATGGATCATTCAAAGAATCAGCATGTCATAGAAGAAACGTTTGAAATATTTCATATTAAAGTAGAACCAAATGGATATGTGATAGGTCCTTTATATACAAGATATGAGTTTAAAGTGCCTGAGGAACGAGCTGTAAAAAGAATATGTCGTTATGACGATGAGCTTAGAATGAGATTGGTATCAAAGTTTCCAATTGGAATTGTCGCTCCAATTCCGGGTAAAACTACAATAGGTGTTTAAGTCCCGAATAAAAAAGCAAGACCAATAAACTTTAGTTCTAAAGTAACAGAAATTTTGAATAAATTAGGACAAGATGTAACAATTCCAATTGGTTATAATATTGAAGGGAATTTGGTTACACTTCCTATTAACAAGGCTCCTCACATTTTAATTGCGGGTTGTACGGGATCGGGAGTGACTAATTATGTTGATTCAATAATTGCGTCAATGCTTTGCAGGTATTCTACAAATGAATTACGCTTGGTTTTATTTGATCCAAGAAACAGTGATTTGGTTAAATACGATAAAATCCCTCACGTTTTATTTGGTAAGGCAATAACGGATGCATCGTGTATGATTTCTATTTTACAATCACTTATTTATGAAATGGAAAGCCGGTATCAATTATTAATGAATGGCGAAAAAGGTGTGTTTTCGGATATTACATTATACAATAGTAAAGTTGATGAAAAGGATAAATTGCCGAGAATTATTGTGGTAATTAACGAGTTTACTGATTTAATGGTGGTAAATAAAAATAAATTTTCGAGTTTAATTCTTTGTTTAGCTCAAAAGGCGAGAGCAGTCGGTATCCATTTAATTTTGGCAACAGATAATTTGTCTATTGCTAATATAAGTTCGACAATTAAGTGTAACTTGCCAACTAGAATAGCATTTAAAACGAAAACCGGTTCGGATTCGTTAACTATTTTAAGTGAAATTGGAGCTGAGAAATTATCTGGACAGGGAGATTGCTTGTTTAGAGGTATTGATAGTATCAATACCGAAAGATTGCAAACATGCTATATTGCATCGAAAGACATAGAAGAAGTAATTAATAAACTTAAAATATAGATTAAATGGTGTAGCAATTTTGTTTCATAACAAAATTGCTACAAATTTATACAAGATGAAATACAGAAAAATAAATGAAGTATTTGAAGATTTAGTAATAGTAGACGAAGAAGATTTATATAATAGTTGCGATGTCGAGCCGGTTGATTTTAATGAAATAATCAACAAAAAACATAGTTTGGAAAAAGAAGTTTTTTTATTAGGAAATAATCTTAATAAGTTTTACGATAACGTTAATTTGTTAAAAATATCACAACTAGAATTAAAAAAATTTTTAATTAAAAGATATTTGAAAACTAAAAAAGATTTGTTTATTTATTGTTTAGAGATAATGATGAGGTTATTGAATAATCGCTTTTAATGGAAATTGATAATATTTTTAAGGACCTATATATGAAAGAATATAAAACAAATATAGGTAAGTTTTCAAATGATGTTTGATTAATAAGATGAAATGCTCAGAAATGGATAATAGAGCCATTATAGGCTTTTGTCATTATAAAAATCATAGTGGGTATCTCACGAAGAGTTTAGTAAAGGAACATGAATGTTTGAAAAAGCAATGCCCTCTTTTAGAAAAATTCGATTGTAGATATTTTACTCAAAAAGATAATATTAAAAAAGCAAAACAAATTCAAAAACAGCGTTCAAAACGAAAGAAGAAAAGCTGTCTATTTATAAAAAAATTGTCGAAGAGTATGTAAAAACTCATAACTATAATATAGTTATTTTAGACATAGATGAAAAAGAGGACACTTATTATATTAAATTTGTATCGAGTTTTAATAAAAATGAAGAAGTAAAGTATTATGATGTTGAGGTAAAGAAAATTAAAATATTCGAACGTCAAATACAAATGACTACGGGAGACCAAATTCCGATTGATATGATATTTGATATAGATGGAGATATTTTTGGAAGTTTGGAATAAACAATATATATAATATTGAAGGGGAATAACTTAAAAGAGACAGGTGTTCCAAGAAAGGATATTATCTATCGGTATGCCAAATCTTGTGCCAAGAAAATAAATTGATAGAAAAGAACGCAGAAATTGCGTTCTTTTTTGTTATATAAAGAAAACCCCGCGATAGTGAAATGCACCCCAAAAGTGAAATGCCCCCCAAAAGTTAGACAAACTTTAGGAGGTGCATTTCATTTTGCGGCTTTTTCTTCTTTACTCGGATATAATTCTTTTTTATCAAAAGTAATGAACGCACATTCAAGTGCCGCGTCAAGTAAATTGAAATCTCTTACTCCCGCACTTCCGCCTGTTTCCGCTATCATTAACTGTTGTAACAGCAACCCCTTTTCCTTGGATATTTTAATCATTTCGCAAGTTCCTCGAAGGCATTGCGGTACTTATTGAGTATGCGCTTCGCAACTATATCGATTTTTTCATCGTCTGTAAGTTCAAGTACGGAGTTATCAGTCAAATCTACAAGTAAATATTTCGGGCGATTGTTTTTGAAAATAACCGCACTGCCGTTACGTTCCGCAATTTTAGCGGCGCGGCTGAAATTCTGATTTGCTTCTGTCATAGAAATTATTTGTGTGGTATCAAGCTGCATATATATCACCTCCTTTATTATTATATATAAAAAATAGGATAAAGTCAACCTATTTTTTATATAATCTTTCACATCATAAAATCGGTTGTTTATATAATAACCTGAAATGCGGTAGCTAACACGAATACGCTTCATATCCGTGATATTCAACACATTGCCGAGCGATGAGCGAACGAGGAATAAAACTTAAACAATCGCCTTTATATCTGATAAATAGTTTGTTATACCCGAGAAAGCAGCGGATGAGGATGGATTTTTTGATGAGCGGACATTTTTTCGGAGCGAGCGAACGCGGAAGCGGTCGCCATAAGGTGACCCTATGGCGACCCGAAAAAATGGCTGCGCGCAAAAAAGACGCCGCAGAAAAAAGCTATTGCAAAAATTTGCAATAGCTTTTTTCGTAGACGCGGAAACGGTATTGCGCAAACCTGCGAAAAAACTATAAAGTTTATTTCGCAGGTTTGCGCAATAAAGGAATTGTGGCCAGACAGTTGTCCACATTAGAGAGTTATTTTATATGCGAAATAGAAAATATGTTCTAATCAGTGAGGTATACAATGAAACGATTTGCGATTGCGCTGGCGAAACTTAAACCGAGGTTGGAGAGCTGCGCGGAAAAGACGGATAAACAGATCGACAGGTTGGCGACGCATGCGGGCGGGGAAACGAGCGCGGTGGTGGCTAAGGTGATGAGTCTTGTGGACAGGAAAAGGCGGCTCGTGGACCTTGCTCTCATATGGTCGAGGATGACCGCCTCGCTTTCGGAAAAAGAAAAGCGCGTGCTACGCGAAAGAAGCGAAGCGCGCACGGAAGAGAGTCTTGCCGAAGAAATGGGCGTATGTCGCGGAACGATACGCAATTATTTCAACAGGGCGCTTGAAAAGTGCATGTATGCGCTTTCCGCCGTGCGGCAGACGGGTTTCGATCTCGGGGAATACGACGAATTGCTCGGTCTGCCCGTTGGCAGGGAGCTTGAAACTCTGCCCCGTCGCAGTGCGTCCTGAGCTTTTCGCTCGCCCGCGCCTTATAAAGGACGGAATTCTTTTCAGCCGCGGCACGGGGCTCATTTGGTTTTTTTGCGGCTGAGCAGGAACACGAGGAGGAATGCGGGCAGAGCAAGGCAGACGATAAGCAGGATCTCCAGCGGGAACGCGAGCCCGCCTTCCTTATTTTCCGAGGGCGGCTCTTCGGGTCCGATCAACGGGTCGTCGTCGGGATCGACGGGTGCGACCGCCTGCGTGTCGTTCGCGGGCGGGTAGGAGATCTCCACTCCCTCGCCTGAAACGTAGCCGCGTATGACGGAATCGGCGCGGGTAACGCGTACATAGTAGACGTCTTCCACGTCGCTGTTGCCGTAAAGAAACATACTTTCGGCGGCGGTCACGCTCGTGAGCACGGATTCGCAGGCGGGGGAAGAATACAGGAACACCGACGACACCGATTTTTTCAGGACGGCTTTGCCTTCGGTCGGAAATTTATTGAGCGGTTCGTAGTCCGTATATTGGCACGAACCGTGTTTGACGTATCCCGACAGATCGAGGTAAGTCACGCGGTCGTATTCCCGTCCTTCCTCCTCCACCGCCACGAAGTAAGTGGACGGCAGGACAAACGCGGCGGTAAAGGAAATACCGTCGTAATAATAGAAAGTCGTGTTTCCGCTTATGCACGCCCAGCCGTTGGACGGCAGCGAAAAAGCCAGAAGCAAGAGAGCTACCGTTTTCATTCGTTCATTATACGCCGCAGCGCGGCGCGAATACTGACCGATAGTAGAGAGGTTTTATGAATATTGACGAAAAAACATTGCTGACGTGTCTGGTCAGGCTGAACCGCAGGCTGGAACGTGCGCGCTCGGATAACAAACTCGCGCATTACAACGAGCCGCCGCTCGTCCATAAAAAGCAGATGGAGTTCCATAGGTGCACGAAGCGCAACCGCTGGGTGTTCGGAGGCAACCGCAGCGGAAAGACGGAATGCGGCGCGGTCGAGGTGGTGTGGAGGGCAAGGGGCATACACCCGTACCGCGAAAACAAACCGACCGAGGGGTGGGTGGTCAGTCTGACGCGGGAAGTACAACGCGACGTCGCTCAACGCAAGATACTGTCGTACATGAAAAAGGAATGGATAGAGGATGTGGTGATGGTGTCCGGCAGGTCAGGCGCGCCCGAGGGCGGCGTTATAGATTACATGACTGTGCGCAACGTATTCGGGACGTTGTCGCGTATCGGGTTCAAGTCCTGCGAGAGCGGCAGAGAAAAGTTTCAGGGCACGAGTCTGGACTATGTCTGGTTCGACGAAGAGCCGCCGGAGGACGTATACGACGAATGTCGGATGCGCATAGCCGACAGAAGGGGAGAGATCTTCGGCACGATGACGCCGCTCAAAGGTCTGACGTTCGTTTACGACCGTATATACATGTCCTCCGATCCCGACGTCTGGTGTGAGTTTATGGAGTGGGCGGACAATCCGTATCTCGACCGCGCCGAAGTCGACAGCCTGACGGCGTCGTTGCCTCCCGACGTGCTCGAAAGCAGGCGCTACGGCAGATTCATAAAGCGCAGCGGCATGGTGTACCCCGAATTCGACGAAAACGTGCATGTCATACAGCCTTTCCCCGTCCCGCGCGAATGGCAGGACTGCATGTCGATAGACCCCGGTCTGAACAATCCGCTTGCCTGTCACTGGTACGCCGTCGACGGCGACGGGACGGTATTCGTCGTTGCGGAGCATTACGCCGCGGGCAGGGACGTGGACTGGCATGCGGAAAAGATAAGGGAAAAATGCGCCGAACTCGGCTGGCAGGGCGACAGATCGGGCAGGTACCGCGCGCTCATAGATTCCGCGGCGAACCAGCGCACTCTCGGCGGGATGAAAAGCGTGAGCGCGTTATTCAACGAGCGCGGCATACTCGTCAATCCGAAAGTCGACAAAGATCTTTACAGCGGTATAAACACCGTCAAAAGTTATCTTAAAGGATCGGACGGCAAGCCGCGATTATATATATTCGCTTCCTGCGTCAACCTGATACGCGAACTGAAAACTTATGTGTGGGGCGAGGGCGAAAACCCGATAAAGCGCGACGATCACTGTCTCGACGAATTGCGTTATTACCTTATGACCAAACCCGAAGGGAAGACCGTGCCGCGGGTAAAAACGGAAATAGAGCGCGACAAAGACCGCCTTGCCGCCGCGCTCGGCAGGAGAAGGTATGGAAGATAACGCCGCACTTTTGGCCGCGCTCCGTAAAAAAGCCATGGGTTACACCGTGAGCGAATCCACGACGGAGTATGACGGCGAAGGAAACGAAGTACGCAACAAAGTCACGACGAAAGAGGTGCCGCCCGATCTTTCGGCGATAAAAATGTTGCTCGAGCTCGAAAGCGACGACAGCGAACAGCCGAGCGAAGAAGAGCTTTTGGCGGAAAAGAAAAAACTGCTGTTGCAGCTCGGAGAGCTCATCAAAGGAGAAGAGAATGGAACTCGAAAAATGTAAGTACAGAATGATGTGCGAACTCGGCGCGTGCGGAAAACGCGCCGAGTACAGCGTCAGGTTCGCGCGGGCGGGGACTAAAAGCAACCTCAATGTCTGCGGAGACTGTCTGAGAGAGCTTGCGCGGCTTGCGGATTCGTTAGGCGAGAGCGCGGCGGAAAAGAAGCGTGCGCGGAGGAAAACGGAATGAAAAAACTCATAAGCGAAGAGAGTCTCGACGCCGAAGAAAAACGCCTTATCGCGCTCGGCGTGCGCAAGGATTACGAGCGCCGCAAGGAAGAACGCCGCGCGACCGAAGCTCAGTGGACGCTCAACGCCTGTTTTCTCGCAGGCAGACAGTTTGCGGAGATAACGCCTCTGTTCGCGGTCAGGGACACCGATCCCGAATATCCGTGGCAGGAAAGGCAGGTCTACAATCATATCGCGCCCATAGTGGAAACGCGCCTTGCGAAACTCGCGGGCGTGCGACCCGTAATGAGCGTCCGTCCCGCTTCGGGTTCGGACAACGACCTGAAAGTGGCGGAAGCGTCGGGCAAGATACTCAACGCCGTAACGTCGCGGCTGGAAACGGACAACGTGATAGCCCGCGCCACTCTGTGGAGCGAGCTGACGGGGAGCGGTTTTTATAAAGTGGTCTGGGAGGGCGGAAGATCGGGCGACGTTGCGGTAACGTCCGTGTCGCCTTACGAAATATTCCCCGACAGCCTTTACGCCGAAGGCATGGACGAAGTGCGTTCGCTCATCCATGCCCGCGCCGTTCCCGTCAGTGAGATAAGCGAGCGCTACGGCGTTACCGTCGAGCCCGAGGACGTGGAATTCGTCATGCCAGAAAAGCCCAACGCGCGTTTGCTTGCGGATCTTCGCAAAACCAAGGTCAGCGACTGCGCGGTGCTTATCGAGCGTTACGAGCGCCCGTCCAAAGCCAAGCCGCGCGGCGAGCTGCTCATAGTCTGCGGCGACAAACTGCTCTGGCAGGGCGCTCTGCCGTTCGCCAACGGTCGGGACGGGGAAAGAGCGATACCGTTCGTCAAGCAGGACGCGCTCGTGACGCCCGGCGCGTTTTTCGGAACGAGCATGATAGAACGCGCCATTCCCGTTCAGCGCGCATACAACGCGGTCAAGAACCGCAAGCACGAATTCCTCAACCGCTTGTGTTGCGGCGTGCTTGCCGTCGAGGACGGTGCGGTCGATACCGACCTGCTCGAAACGGAAGGGCTGCGCCCCGGTTCGGTCATTGTTTACAGGCAGGGCAGTCAGATCCCGCGTATGCTCGATCAGGGCGCGGTGCCGTCGGCGTTCGCCGCGGAAGAAGCCAAGCTCGAAGAGGAGTTCAACGTCATTACGGGCGTAAGCGATATAATGCGTTCATCGGCGGTGCCTTCGCAGGCAAACAGCGGCACCGCCATACAGCTGCTCATCGAACAGGACGACAGCAGGCTCGCGATAACGTCGGACATGATCAGGGCGGCGGTGCGCGAGGTCTCGAGAATGGTCCTGCGTTTGTATAAACAGTTTGCGTCGGGCGAAAGGCTCACGCGGTGCGTGGGCGAGGACGGAAAAGTGGAGCTCATCAGGTGGAAAGGTTCGGACATAGGCGAATGCGACGTGGTATATGACACGGTAGCCGAATCAGCGCTCAGTCGCAGCGGCAGACAGTCGCGCCTTCTCGAACTGCTCCGCCTCGGCTTGCTCAACGACGAGGACGGCAGGCTCGGCGTAGCCACCCGTCACAAACTGCTCGCGGCTTTCGGTTACGGGAGCTGGGAGACCGCGGAGGAGCTTCGTTCGCTGCACGAAGAGAAAGCGGACGGCGAGAACCTTCGCATGGCGAAAGGAGAAAGCGTCGATGCGGACGAGATCGACGAACACGACCTGCACGTCCGTTCGCACGTCAGGTTCATGCTTTCTTCGGAATTCGACAAAGCAGAAAAGCGCGACAAGCGGCTGAAAGAGCGTATGCTCGGGCATATCCGCAAACATCAGACGCTCAAAGCGCTTTCGGCGGAGGCGCACGGTGAGAACGAACCGAACGGACAGACGGGAGCTTAAAGCCCGTATCGCGAAGCTGGAAGCGGAGAACGCCGACCTTCGCGCAAAACTCGGCAGCATGGCGGAACGTCCGCCCGAAGCCGCGGAAGAAGAGTTCGTCCCTCTTCTTCGCAGCGGCTACCCCGTGAGAGTATCGCCGCTCAGAGCGAGGGATCTGGAAGAGGCGAAAAAAATTCTTACGTTATCCGTACAAGGATAACTTACGACAATATCAAGGAGAAAAAATGGTAACTATCAATTCAGCGGAAAACGCACTCAAAAGCGTATATCTCGGCGCGGTGACCGAGCTGCTCAACACGAAAGTGAACCCCCTCATGACCAAGATAGATCAGACTACCGCGGACGTATGGGGCAAAGAGATAAGAAAAGCCGTGTCCGTGGGACTTAACGGCGGCGTGGGAGCGGGCGACGAAACGGGCGCGCTTCCCAAAGCGCACGGAAACAACTACCTTCAGTTCGTTTCCACACTTAAAAACCTTTACGGTCAGATCGAGATATCGGATAAAGCGATAAGGGCGAGCGCGGACGACAGAGGCGCGTTCACCGATCTGCTCAATGCGGAGCTCGACGGACTGCTTCAGGCAAGCAAATTCAACCTCGGCAGAATGCTTTACGGCGACGGCACGGGCAAGATAGGCGAGGTGGAAGAGGCGGAAGGCAAGATCGTAACGGTGACGTATACCCGCAACTTCATGCCCGGCATGGTGGTGGATTTCTATAACGGCGACACGCCCGTCGCCACCGGACTGCGCATAGTGTCGGTGGACGACGCCGCATTCACCATCGAGCTCGACGCCGAACCCACGGGTGCGGCTATCGGCAACGGTATTTACGTGCAGGGCAGCAAGGATAAGGAAATAACGGGTCTCGGCGCGATATTCGACACCACGAAGCCGCTTTACGGCATAGAAAGAAGCGCGTCCGCCACTCTGAAACCTTATAAGCGCACCCTGCTTAACGGAATAGAGGAAACGGCTATACAGGAAGCGATAGACACTCTCGAAACGCGAGCGGGCAGCAACATCGATTTCATTGCGGTAAGCAGCGAAGCCAAGTACGCTTACATGGAATACATGGCGCAGTATAAGCGCAACATCGATTTCATGAATCTCGACGGCGGTTTCAAGAGCCTCAGCTTCAACGGGATACCCCTCGTATACGACAGGTTCGTTCCTTCGGGATATATGTACCTGCTCGACACGAGCACGTTCCACCTGCATCAGCTTTGCGACTGGAGATTCCTCGAAACGGAAAACGGCAACGTACTCCGCCAGAACCAGGGCTATCCGACCTATACGGCAACTCTGGTCAAATACTGCGATCTCATCTGCGACCGTCCCAACGGTCAGGGCGTGATCACGGGGGCGCAGAGCTGAAAGCCCTGAAAAGGGATCCGGGACTGATACCGATAACGGATGACGTGTATTTCGTTGCTTCGCGGCTCAAAGAGATCGATCCGACGTATTACATCGTATACGATCCCGCAAAGCGGAGGTATGAAGTGCACAGCGACGAGCAGAGAGGCAGTTCTCTCTGCTTCGTCGTTCCGTACGGCAGTCTGGATGCGCGTACCGTCGATTACGCGCTTAAGACCCGCAACGCTTCTTTCTGCAAAAGCGCGGGCGACTGGCGGAAAAGCCCGTCGCAGAGAAAGCGTTTCAAGGAGGAAATAACATGATAAAAGACGTTTGCAAAGCAGCCGCGTTGCTCCTCGGTCTGGAAAAAGAGGCTTCGGAAACGGGCGGGGGAACGGCGACGGACGAAAAATTCCTGCGCCTTTATAACCTCGTCGTCAGCGAGCTTTTCGACGTATACCGAAGGAACGACTATGCGGAGCCGCCGTTCGGTAAAGACATGAACGAGGAGCAGGCGAGGTTTTACGGGATAAGCGACCGCGTGCTCGCTTACGGAATAGCCGCCGAGTATGCCGTCGCGGAATGTCTGGACACCGCGGAGATGTGGGACACGCGTTACAGAAACGCGATAGCGCTCGCGCCGAGGAAGAGCGTCAATATACCGTCGGGGAGATTTTACTGATATGAAAGCATTGCGTATGCCGGGCGGCGGAGTCCGGCGCACAATAAACAATTTTACCGCCAACGTCGATATGCGTTTCGACGAAGCCGTGCTTGCGGAAGGGACGGCGGCGCGCGTGCTCAATTTCGACGTAACGGACGGCGCGCTCACCGACGGTTACGGCATAGAGAGCTCTCCCCGTTTCGAAGGAAAGAGCGGGCTTTCTCTGTGGCGGTTCACGCGGTACGATCCCGACGTGGAAAAATACGTTGCCTGCGACATGTATTGCGATACCGCGGGCAAAGTGCATTATAACGACGGAACGGGCTGGAAAGAGCTTTACGGCGTTACGTTCACTTCCGCTCCGTCCGCGGTAGGTTACAGGCTCTACGGCGACGACAGCATACTGATGACCTCGCCTACCGACAAAATGTATGTGTGGGACGGCGTGAGCGCGCCGCGACGTGTGGACGACAGTCCTTATATCACGAGCATGGTACTGCATTACGAGCGTATGTTTGCGACTACGGCGGGCGAAAGCAACGCCGTTTATTTTTCCGATGACCTCGACCCGACCAACTGGAACGATACCGACCTGACCGAAGGCGGGTTCATACAGCTGCTCGACGAGCGCGGAAAACTGCTTAAAGTCGTGGATTTCATAAATTACGTTTACGTTTTTCGGGAATACGGCATATCCCGCCTTACGGCTTACGCCGATCAGGAGGATTTCAACGCCGTCAATCTTTACGTAGCGGGCGGGAAAATATACGAAGGCGGAGTGTGCGCTTGCGGCGACATAATCATGCTGACGGGCGCGGACGGTCTTTACTCGTTCGACGGGTATTCCGCGACGCGTAAACTGCGGGCGATGAAGTTCAAAGCCTCGCCCGAAGCGAGCGCGGTATATTCGGACGGAAAGTATTATCTCGCCGCCTGCGTGGACGGCGACGGCGGAGTCAACGATTCGCTCGTTGTCTACGATATTTCCGAAGGTACTTTTTCCGTATCTTCGTTGCCCGTGAAGCGTCTGTGCAAGCTGGACGGCGAGGTCTTTGCCGTATTGTACGACGGACGCATAGGAAAGGTGAGCAAGTGCGGGGCGCTGTTCGGCGAGCCGCTCGGCAAGCTGTGGGAAAGCGGAGTTTCCGACTTCGGCACGCCCGATATAAAGACGGTGTCCGAAATAACGCTGCGCACCGACGGCGACATCACCGTCACCGTGGAGTGCGACGGCAAAGCGCGGGAATTCTCGGTCAGCGGCGGCGAAGGAATAAAGCGTTTCCGACCGGGCATATCCGGCAGAACGATAAGATTCAGGATAAGTTCGCAGGAGGCGGGCACGCGTGTGGCGCGGTTCGCGTGCCTGCTCAGGAGCTGACGATGAATTACGGCAAAGAAGCGTATTGCAAGATAAGCGAGCTGGAAAATCTGATAAATTCAGGCAGACAGACCGCGTCCACGGTGTCGGAAACTTACGACGCCGAAAAGGGCGGCAGACAGACCGTCGCGGTATACGTCGGCGGCAACGCGCTCATAAGCGTGACGGTCGACAGCGAAGGAGCGGGCAGGGCGCAGATATATTTCGGCGGCGCGAAAGCCGCGGACGTCACTGCCGGCGGGACATCGTGCGTTACTTTCGCCGTGGGCGGCGACGGGACGGTGGAGATCGGCGCCGACGAAGGCGTGACGGTAAAAAACGTCGTTGTCGCCGTCATCGGTTGCGGAACGCTGTCGGGCACTGCGACGGGCAAACTCGTTGCGGACGAATGTAACGGAAAAATTTATGCCGCGGCGAAAAAAGACGGAAGTCTTAAACTTTACGGAGTCGAGGGCGGCGCGCTCACCGAGTTATGCGACATAGGCGATGCGGACGACTTCGACATCTGCGCGGAAGACGGCGCCTTGACGGTAGTGACCGCCGCGCGCGGCAAATGCTCGGTGGTCCGCGACGTCGGCGGCACGCTGTATTGCGCGGTTTCGGGCGGCGGGAGCGCGGTCGCGATCGACCGTGACTCGTGCGGACTCGTATTCGCCCGCTATGACGGCAGAAGAGTAACGGTGACGCGCCTGTCGGACGAACTGAAAACGCTGGCTTCCGCGTCCTGCCACGGCTCGCCTTCCGTTAGCGGCATCGCGTTCGTAAAGCGCAGCCCCCGCGCACGGCTCATAGTGTCTGACGGTGGCAAAAATCTTTTGAGGAGCGCGGACGACGGCGGTTGTTCGTACGTCGGGATAAAATGCGCCGTGACGGCGGGAGGTGCGGTATGACGGCTGAAATGTCGGAAGCGATAGCCAGCGGGAAAACATATGCCTCGTTCGTACGCGTAGTGCTCGACGACGGGCGCGTCATAGTGAAACCTTCGGAGATATCGTTCACTCGTTATGCCGACGGAGCGGTCATGCGGGCGGCGGCGTTCGTCCCGCCCGAGGAACTCGGCGGCGCGTCCGTGGTGAGAACGGGTCTGGCATGCGACGCCGACGGAGAAGAGATAACGGGCGGCGACTGCGCGGTCATGCAGGGCGGCGCGCTGGGAGTGACGGCGAGCTGTACCGTGCGCGCGGATATACAAGGGCTCGTGGGGGATAAACTCGCGCGCATACTCACGGGCGCGGACGCGTTGTGTCCGATGACCGTCCGCGTCGATTGCAAGGACGGCACGACGGCGACGTGCGCCTGCGAAACGGAAGTATCGGAGAGCGGTCTCGTACTGCGCGCTTCCGTGCCCGCCGCCGCGCGCGTGCTTACGGTAGTGGCGGACGGTGAGGACACTCTCGTGCTTTCCGCGCCGTCGGAGACGGAGCACGTGACTTTCGAAGCGACAAATACCTCGTTCATGGCGGAGTTCTGGTCGGAATTCGATATAGCCTCGCTCGATTCCGTTGTCAAAGACGGGCAGGCAATAAGTTTCGCAAGCAGAAAGCTGCCTTTGCGCATTTCCGCGGTAGCGGAAAAACTGCCCGAATGTTATAGCGGCAGACCGTCAGCGTTCGGCAGGTATCTTGCCATAAGAGCGGAAAACGCGCTGAGGGTCTTCCTCGGCAATACGCTCGTGACCGAACGCGCCGCAAAAAACGTCATAAGCGAGTGGGTATCGGAAGACGGTATCCTCGCATATTCCGACGGCGTAAAAGTGCGCGTATGCAAGGGGACGGACGACATTCTGACGTTGAACCGCGCGGCTGATTTCGTTGCCGTGACGGGTACGGGCGCGGACGCGGTCGTGCATTGTCTCAGTGTTGCCGACGGCATATGCGCGGGAATCAAGATGAACGGAGAACAGGTCTACGAGCGCAGCAGCGAGGATCTCGCGCTCGGCGTGCTCGGCGGCGACATAATGACGGTGAGCCGCGAACACATGCACATATATTCACCCGACGGCACGGAGTCGCTCAAACGCAGTCTTTACTATATCGTCAGGAAAGTATATCGTTGCATGCCCGCCTCCTTGCTCGTCGAAGCCGGACCCGAGAGCGTGACCGCCGCGATGCTTGTCAGTTTAAGGACGACGCACATTCTGGATCAGTATTCGGAAGTGCTCGACGCGTGCGACAGACTGTTTTGCGTACGCGACGACGTCGGATACAAGCTGTGCCTTTACAGGGACAAGGAAGCACTGACGCTGGGGTATATCCGCGGCGGGGAATTAGCCGTGACGGACGACGCGCTTTACGTGCGCGGCGGGGAAGGTATGTTCAGATACCGCCCGCTCGAATGCGGTATCATAGCGTGCTCGTATGACTTTTTCAACGGAGATGTGCTGACGTGCGAGGCAGACCGATACGTCGTCGGCACGGATAACAGGGAGATATCGGTCAATCTGGATGTGGAGGAATATTGATATGGAAATAATATCTGCATGCATAGAGAGCGGATGTTATTCCGCGGTGTTCGCCGTATTGCTGGTCTACGCGCTCAGAAACAGCGCGAAGAGAGAGAAGTATTACCGCGCGGTCATAAACGAACTGGTTGCGGGACTTCAGACGCTGGAAACGGTGAACGTAAAGCTGGAAGAGATCGGAAAGCTGTGCACCGTGCGCGAAAAAGCGGGAGGTAAAACGAAATGCGTATGCTCGGAGCGACAAACATCGGCAGCGGAGATCTGTTGAGCGCGCGTCATGACGAAAACGGCGGAAAAGCGTTTTTGCTCGGCAACGGTGCCATAACCGCTCATCCGCTCAGCGGCGGCGCGTCCTCGCTCGTCTGCTACGGGCGCGCTTACTGCGAAACGGAAAGCGGTACGGTAAAACTCAAAGGGGAGGTACCCGTTTATGAACAGAAGTGAACTGCGTCGGCTCAGGCGCTATGTGGCGGAAGCCGAAAAACGTATTTATAACATAGGAGGCAAAGAAGATGGCGTCATACGCTGAATATCTCAGAAAAGCGGTCAGGGATAACGAAGAAAAACTCAGGTCCGCGTCGGATCGTAACACCGCAGCCGCGCCCCGCTCCGCGGAAAAAACTTCCGCGGCAAAGTCGGCAAGCGATGAAAACAAGTATATGACGGAATCGCAGCTTGCCGCCGAACTTAACAAGATAGACGATCTTTACAAGGTTTCCGCGTCTGAAGGACTGCCCGATCCGATACACTACGAACGGCTGGAATACGACGCGCCCACCGACGAGGAGATCGCGGGCAACGCGGCGGCTTCGCTCGAAGATTATCGACAGTCGGGGATAGAAGAGATAGAAAACGACTCTTCGAACAGGCTGAAAGACAAGGAAAACGAAAAAGCCGCAACGGCTTCCGCCGCGGAAGAGGCGGCTGCGGAAGCGGCGTCGCGTTACGACGAGGCCATAGGGGACTTCGAAAACGACGTTCTCAAACGCGGGCTTGCCCGTTCGAGCATAGCCGCGAATAAGTCGGAGCAATTGCAGAGCGGCAAAGCGCAGGCGCTCACGGATATCCGCGCGTCAGCGGAGGCGGAGCTGGCGAGGATAGACGGGGAAATAGCCGCGCTCGGCAGCGACAGGGAAAAGGCGCTCGCGGATTTCGACATAGCCTATGCGGCGAAACTCACCGAAAAGATAGCCGATCTTACCGCGGAGCGCGACGAAAAACAGGCGGAAGTGCTTAAATACAACAACACGCTTGAGGAAAAAGAACGCGAAGATCAGTTCGAATTGCTCAAACTTTACGGCGATATGTCGGAGCAGGAAGGTTCGGTGCCCGAAGATAAGCTCGCGGAGTACTATGAAGCGAAATACAACGCCATACGCGGATATCTTGCGGGGCTCGACGCGGAAGAAGCCGCGCGCGAAATAAAGAACAACCCGCTGTTGCGCAATTCGGTCTCGGACTATTTCTATTACAGGCTTTATAACGAATTCGCGGGCAATACGCTCGATTGACATGCCTGAGGGAGGCAAAATGAAGATAAGCAAAAAAATAATAATAGCGATAGCATCCTTTGTGATACTCGTGTTGCAGGCGTTCGGATTGAAAGTGGACGTGCCGCTCGTCAACGAGATAGTTTCGGCAGGCGCCGGGATACTCGTTATGTTGGGCATAATCTCGGACACGCACACGCCGACGTCGGGCACGAATGAAAAAAACGATGCGGACGGCACCGCCGCGGACGAGACTTCGGAAAACACGTCTGACGAAAGCGAGGGTGCCGAGGTCAGGAAAAATTCCGATGATAACGTCGGCTCCGAAGACAATGCCGTAAATACAGACGGCGATACTTCGGATGACGAAGATATCGGAGCCTGATAGGATAAAGAGCGGCGGGCGTTGCTAATATTGCAACGCCCGCCGATTTTTATATACCTATGACAAGTACGGCAGAGCGGTAAGCCATACGGCAACGTAAGGTAAATGTCATATTGACACACACCCGATGTTGTGGTAAGATATACATACGACGCATGGGGCAATCACACGGTACGCGGAAACGACGGAACGGAGATAGCCGAAGCTACGCACATCGGAAACA
>ERZ1106952.157-NODE-157-length-44298-cov-4.503334_pt1 | contig 44298 bp, 34 predicted proteins | sample MGYA00403677_ERZ1106952 | MGnify/ENA primary metagenome ERZ1106952 (study PRJEB35170, sample SAMEA104062415) | human gut metagenome | biome: human gut; feature: human-associated habitat; material: faeces | place: Denmark | collected 2012-05-14 ...
CGCACCGCCTGCAGACTAAGCCCATGACCCCAGAGCGCATCCTCGCCAATCACATACACAATTTCGTACGCTCCCTCCATCGCCGTCGGCAACAGTTTCACGAAGCCCACGCTCTCGTTTTCCTGATGACAGACCATGAAGAAATGCCCCGTACGGCACAAATGATACTGGTACATCGGTTCAGGCACAGACCGCACAAGCTGTTCCAGGGACTGCGCCACGTCGGGCGCTTCGTTCAGGTACTTGGTCCCATTCGGATTTCTCATCCAGCGAATCATGCGCGTAATGTCCGCATGACAAATTTCCATACGCAAAAAAGCAGAAGCGGCTTTTTTCATATCGCTTACCTCACAGTAAAATACTTAAAAGCCCTTCTATGCGCAGTGCATCAACGGTTCTTTTATATGATGTTATACTGATTATAACACAGGAAGCCAGAAAAGTCAAATGCTGCCACGGGTGCGGATGGGCAATCAAAAGCAAAAACAGACAAACAAAAAGACCAGCCATAAATGACTGATCTTATCGCTCCCCAGGTAGGGCTCGAACCTACAACAACTCGGTTAACAGCCGAGTGCTCTGCCATTGAGCTACTGAGGATTATGTCCTTAGTGTATAACAAAAAAAAATTATTGTAAAGCCCTTTTTATAAATTTTTTTTGGAGAATTGAGATTTTTGTTTTATATGTTAATATGTCTTGTGATTAGGTGATATTTTGAAGGGAGTGATATGTATGTCTAATCCTGTATTACAAGAAAGAATTTTGAATTCATCTTCATTTAATTCTTTAGAAAATGATTCTTCCATGACAATAAATGGTACTATTATCAAAACTTGTTTGCTTAGTATATTGTTAATTCTAACTTTTGCTTATACTTGGTATCTTCAATTGGCAGGTTTTGCTGATAAAGTTGCAATCTTGAGAACTGTCGGAACTTTTGGAGGTCTTGGATTGGCTCTATTTATTTGTTTTGGTCCTAAAAATAAATTTTTAGCTGTGACAACTTCGTTATATGCGATGTGCGAAGGTTTGTTTTTGGGTAGTTATTCTGCGTTGTTAAATCAACTTTTCCCTGGAATTGTTGTTCAAGCTGCGACGGGAACAATTTTTGCTTTGTTTAGCATGCTTTTCTTATATCAATCAAAGATTGTGAGATGTACTGACAAGTTTAGAAGGGTTATATCTAGTGCTGTTTTTGCTATTTTTATAACTTATTTGTTGCAATTTGTGCTTTCATTTTTCCATGTTCCAACTTTTGGAATATTTTCAAACTCAATAGTTGGAATAGCGTTCAGCGGTGTAGTTGTAATAGTTGCATCTTTCAGCTTGATTACCGATTTTGACATGATAGAAAATTTGTCTGGTAGAGTTGATAAATGGTTCGAGTGGTATGGCGGATTTGCTCTATTGGTTACTATCGTTTGGTTGTATATTGAAATCCTTCAACTTTTAGCTAAAATCCAAAGTAGAAATAATTAGATATAAGTTTTTAATTTATTAAAGGGCGGAATTTTATTAATATAAAATCCCGCCATTTATTTATTAATTGTTCTTAACATTAACGTTTTTTTAAGCATTTTTCTTATTTAAAAATACTTTATACAAATATATAAGGATTTAAGGGGAAAATTAAGAATGACATTACAACGGGTTTTATTTAATACTGCAACTCAAGCAGTGCGAAAATCTAAATATTTATCACAAGATACAAAAATTTCACAAATGGTTGAGGATATAGCTTCTCGTTGGAAAACAGTATCACAGGGTTCTCAGAGTAAAGCCCTTGATAAAATCCAGAATTTAGAGTCTAAATATTCTAAGGACGTTAAAAAATTGAATTTAAACGGTAAAGAGCAAGAATTTGTTATTTATAATGGTTCTTGTAGTGGTTCAAATGAAGGATATTGGGCAAAAGTTAAGGGTACAAACGATTTATATTATATAAAATATCCACAATCAGAAGCTCATGCTCGTTCTGAAAAGCTTGCAGGTGATTTATATGAACTTGCGGGGGTTGATAGTGCAAAAGTTTCTCTTGTCGATTACACTATTCCCCCAAAGACCTCACACCCTTGGGATAGAGCAACTAAAAAAGTCGGAGTAGCAAGTAAATATTTTCCTTTTGACGGGCTTCCGACAAAAGCTGATGCACCGTTACTTCGAGAAGGATTTGGTGCAGATTGTTGGCTTGCAAATTGGGATGCACTAAAATCTGGTAATACTGTAATGAAAGGTGGAAAACCCTTAAGATTAGATGTTGGAGGCTCTTTATGTTATAGAGCAAGAGGGGGCCGTAAAGGAGCTGCATTTGGTCAGGATGTAACAGAATTATCAAGTTTCTTTGAGGCTTATTCTCAATCTCGCCCATATTTGCAAGATATGACAAGAGGGGAATTAATAGAGTCTCTTTCTCGTGTTGCAATGATACCAGAAAAGCAAATAGCAGATACTATTGAAAAAGCTTCTTATACATTAAAAACAGTATCGCGAGTTCCAGTATATTTAAAAGATAAGGACATATATGCAATTGGAGGTTCAGGAGAAGCTATCGTCAGGTCTGGAATTAAAAATCCAGAATATCTAAAGGAGACATTGATTGAGCGTAAAAAATATATCGCATCTTTCATGCTAGATTGTATTCAAACACCTCAAAAGGTGGGTGAAAGTATTGGCGAATATATAAAAAGAGTTCAATCTCAAATGCCCAAAACAGAATATAAATTACCGTTTGATAAAATTAAAATGTCTGCTGCTGTAAAAGATGGTGATTATACATTGGCAGAATGTTTAACCCCAAGTCAAAAGAGATTGTATGAATCTTCTTACGACTCTTATTTATCAACAAAAGGTTCAAACATTGCTCATCCTAAAGCTAATGATATATTGACAGAAGATGTTATGCTTCATTCTGCATCTCCAAAAGATTTAGTGCATATCTTGGATGACGGAATTACATCAGGCGATCTTAGAGGTGCCGTAGGGACAGGAACTGGAGTTGCAACCCAAACTCCTCTTTGTGCAGATTTTTGGGATGTAAGAAAAACTTCATCAATAAAAGATTATTTCTCAAAACCTGTATCAGAATTTAATCAAGGGGAATTAAATTTTTTACCGCATAAAAAGAGTAGCCATGGGGAAATGGTTTTTGTTGTTGATAAAAAAGCAGTAAATAAAACAATCATGGATAATTCCTTCAAGGTTAATAGAGATTTAGTTTTCCCTGATACAATTTTAGATTTAGACGGAAACATGCAAGGGCATTTTGGTTATATTAGCCATAGAGCTATACCTTATGGGGTCCCTGCAAATTCTATTGATAGAATAATTATTCCTAAAGAAAATTATTCAGACAGTGCAGTTTCAAAAATTAAACAAATTATCCAGAAAAAAGGCTTGGATATTAAACTATATGATTTAGATGGCAATTTGTTATAGTGATAAATTTTCTCCACTTATCTAGTACAAATAGATGAGATTTTGCTCCTTGTATTAAAGATAATTTTTTCTCGTCCGACGGAACATGCATACCTAGTATATTGGAGCTTCAAAATGTCTGAACAAGTTTTAATGCCAATGATTGGCACAAACAATAGAGAAAATAAGGAAAGAGCACAGAATTCATTAGAAAAAGCAAGAATTGCCCACGAAAAATATCTAATGGGACAAAGAAATAACGACTTGCAAGAAGCTATTGAACACTATGTCGATGCGGTTAAGTATGACCCGACTATTCCTGAAACATACTATCGTCTTGCTACCCTTATGTGGGAACAAGGTCAGATTAGTGTTGATACTGCTATTGAACAATGTCAGACTGCTATTTCTCTTTCTCCGAGAAATAGAGATGCTCACCTTTATACAGGTTATTTTATGCAGTTGGCTCAAGATTATCAATCTGCGGAAAAAGAGTTTAAATCTGCAATTCGTATGAATCCTTTGACTTCTGGTCGTCCAAGAATGATTTTATCTCAATCCATTTTGAATAAAATTAATACTCAAGATGGCTCATTTAAGGATTATGTTGGATTTTTATATTATTTCTTGACTGGTAGTGTAATGCTGGCATGGGATAGACCGACTATGAAAATGTTTTATAAAAACATGTCGAATGATGTTTCTATCTTTTCATATAACACGGTTGGGAAATTTTTAGAAAAGTTTAAAATGTATGATTCTGCTGAAAAAGTTTATAACGATGCGGTTTCAAAAACAACAAAGAGTGAGTATTTTTACAACAAGATGGGTGATTTAGCCCTTCGCAACAAAAATGTTGATAAAACTCTTGAATGTTATCGAAAAGTTTTGGAAGCAAATCCTCTTAATCGTTCTGTACTTGTAAAATTAGCGACAATTTTGCAAACTTATTATCCAGAAAATACAGAAGAGGCTATTGATTGTTATGAAAAATTATTAGAATTTGATGTGGATACGGCTCAAATTTATTATGAATTAGGGCATTTGTACATGTCAAAAGAAGATAAGTTGAATTCTGTGAGTGCATTCAAACTTGCGGTTGATCGTGATCCAGAAAATCCGTTTTTCAACAACTCATTGGGTTATGCTTATGCTAAGGCTGAATTGTATGATGATGCAATTGAACATTATCAGAAGGCGATTTCTTTAAATCCTGACCCTGAGTGGACTTCAATTGTTTGCCAAGCATTGGGTTCTATTTATGCAGAAAATAAGGGTAATGTTGAAGCTGCTGTTTCAACTTATCAAGCTGGTATAATTCTTGATCCTAAAAATTATGATTTATATATTGCGTTAGGTGATATTTACATGGCTGATTATGATTTGGATCAAGCAATTCGTTCATATTGTGATGCAATTACTCTAAATCCAGATGATGCAAGGGCTTATTCAAAGGTTGGAATTGCTCTTTGGGAAAAAGATTATCTTGAAGAAGCTTTAGTTGCATATCATAAGGCTGTTGAGTTAAGTCCTGAAAATGAATACGCTCAGAATAACTTAGGTATTCTTTATTTAGATGGGCTGGCGGATGCAGAAGAAGCTTTGGAATATTTTGAAGAAGCAATTGCTCTAAATCCGAATTATACATTGGCGTATTTCAATGCTGGTCGTGCAAGTCAAGAAATGGGCTTTACGAATGATGCTGCGAATTATTATCAAATGGCGATAGATTTGAATAGATTAACAAACGAACTTGATGAAGAAGACATCCAACAAAGACTTCATAGCTTGTTCGAAATCTAAGGATATATTATACATTATATTGAAGAGGTAATGGTGTTTGGTAATCCCGAACACCTTTTTTTTATTGTTTAGTTGTTTCCCTCTCCAATGGGAGAGGGAGTAAGGGAGAGGGTCAGATTGAAAAAAAATGAAGAACCCTCTCTTGAAATTGTATCTTTTCGCCAACGGCTCAAAGTTTAGAAAAGTAGGTCGGCGTTGCTACGCCGACAATTAAACAATTAGCTGGATTGCTTCTTGAATTTACCGCCTTGGGGTTGTTACCATTCTTTAATACTACATTTAGGAATAATTAAATCTTCGCAAAGAATTATGTAAATTTCTTCGCCCTGTCTGGCATGATACTTCAATCCTGGGGTGACAAGTCCAGTAACGAGTCCAATAAAACATCCGATTGCCACACCTGTTCCCGCTCCAATTGCTATTTTGTGTGGTTTTGGGATAAAAGCAAGCCCAACGCCAGTTCCTGTTCCGATGGCTCCAATTCCTACTGTTGATGCTGCAAGTTTTCCTGCTGTCATCCAACCATTTTCAACGAGTGAAAAATCTTTGCTGAATGGTTTTGCCTTAACTTCAAATTCTGTATTATCTGGGAGTATAAGTTTGTCTATATTTATATAAACTCTTGCATTTTTGTTCAATTTCTTTTGAGGAGTTATTCCTCTAATATAACCAGAAAATTTTGTTCCCATTGGAATAATTAATGTTCCGCATGATGAGAGAATATCTTTCGGTACGTAAAAATATACCCTATCTCCTTCTTTGGAACATTCAGAAAGAAATTTACATTCAAAGGCGACTTTAATTACATTTCCTTTTGATAAAATGTAATAATTCTCTGTTGTATTTATGCAATTATTTGGTGCTTTTGAATGAGTCTTGGCTAACGATTCTGTTGTTTTTATACATTCGCATTGTACGTCAGATGCTAAAACACTAATTGGGGTTAGGCTGAGAATCCCGAAACTTAAAAAGAAAGACAACAATTTTTTCATACATCAACTATAAATTAAAAGTTTTGAAAATATATTGCCAAAACGTCTTAGTCAAGGTTTCGGAATATTATATTTTTTAACCTCGGTATGGATGTAAGATTTTTGGATTGTTTTTATCTCTTATATAAATAGGTTTTCTATGCCTTGGGTTTGGTTGTACATATCTTATTCTTTTTTTTACTTTGGGTGGATTTTGCTCAGAAGTTTCTCCTATTTCTCCAGATTCTACTTTCTCAACATAAGTATATGCCGCATCAACTCTTTTTTGTGGAGCAGATTTAACCTTGTGAAATTCTTTCATATAAGCTCTTTGATATTTGTCAAATGGCACGAGTGCGACTAATCCCATTCCCGTAAAAATGAGGAGAAAAATCCAAACTTTTTTTAATATACTGTCCATATTTGAATGATAACAAATTAGATAAAAGAAGTAAATAAATAAGACAATATATTCTTGCTATTATATTGAATGTTTGGTAGAATTTTAATATCAATGTAAAAGAGAAAGTAAGTGAACAATCTTTTGAAAAGGAGAAGAGACTATGATTAAAAAGTTTACTTCACTAATGGCACTATTATTTATGATGGCTGTTGGTGTTTCGCCTGCTTTAGCAAGCGAAGCCGATTTGGTTGTTCCAAGTATTAAAACAATCAATCCTCATAGCTATATGCTATTGTTGATTGGTCTTGGAATTTCTGTTATCGGTTTGGTTTTCGGGCTTGTTGAGTTCTTGAAAATCAGAAAATTAGATGTCCACAAAGCGATGGACAGTGTTGGGAATACTATTTTTGAAACTTGTAAAACTTATCTTGTTCAACAAGGTAAATTTTTATTCGTATTAGAAGTATTGATTGGTTTATGTATTGCATTTTACTTTGGTTTCCTACAAAAAATGGGTATTGCTGGAGTATTGACAATCTTAGCTTGGTCAGTAATTGGTATTTTAGGCTCATATGCAGTAGCTTGGTTCGGTATAAGAATGAATACTTTAGCTAACTCAAGAACTGCTTTCGCTTCTTTAAAAGGGAATCCATTAAATATTTTGAATATTCCTTTGAAAGCTGGTATGAGTATTGGTGTTTTATTAGTATCAGTTGAACTTATTATGATGCTTTTAATCCTTTTATTCATCCCTGGAAATATTGCTGGTGCATGTTTCATCGGTTTTGCTATCGGTGAATCTTTGGGCGCTTCTGCTCTTCGTGTTGCTGGTGGTATTTTTACAAAAATTGCTGATATTGGTTCTGACTTGATGAAAATTCAATTCGGTATCAAAGAAGATGACCCTAGAAACCCTGGTGTAATTGCCGATTGTACTGGTGATAACGCTGGAGACTCTATTGGACCAACAGCTGATGGTTTTGAAACATATGGTGTAACTGGTGTTGCGTTAGTAAGTTTCATTTTATTAGCAGTTTTGGGTCAAGAAAATCAAGTTCAATTGTTGGCTTGGATTTTTGTTATGAGATTCTTAATGATTGTAACTTCAGTTGTTGCATATTGGTTGAATGGTCTATTTGATAAATGCTATGCTAAAAAAGCAGAAAAATTCGATTTTGAAGTTCCTTTAACAAGACTTGTTTGGATTACTTCAATTCTTTCTATTTGTATGACTTTTGGTGTAAGCCACTGGTTATTATCTTCAATGGGTAGCCACATTTGGTTAGTATTATCTTGTATTATTTCTTGCGGTACTTTGGGTGCAGCTCTTATTCCAGAATTTACTAAGATATTTACTTCTCCAAAAGCAAAACACACAGAAGAAGTTGTTACTGCTTCTAGAGAAGGTGGAGCTTCATTAACAATTCTTTCAGGTATCGTTTCTGGTAACTTCTCTGGTTTCTGGATTGGTATGGTAATTGTATTGTTGATGGCTTTAGCTTATGTTGCAAGTACTCACATTCCAGCTACATTGATGAGCTACTCATCAGTATTTGCATTTGGTCTTGTAGCATTTGGTTTCTTAGGAATGGGCCCTGTTACAATTGCTGTTGACTCTTATGGTCCTGTAACAGATAACGCTCAATCAGTTTATGAATTATCATTGATTGAAGAACTTCCTAACGTAAAAGAAGAAATCAAAGAACAATATGGATTCGATGCTGATTTTGAAAATGCTAAACAATACTTAGAAGAAAATGATGGTGCAGGTAACACATTTAAAGCAACTTCTAAACCAGTTCTTATTGGTACAGCTGTTGTTGGTGCTACTACAATGATTTTCTCATTGATTTTAGTTATTCAAAATACATTGGGTATTGAACCAGAAAAGATTTTGAACTTGTTAAACCCTTACACATTGTTAGGTTTATTAACAGGTGGTGCAGTAATTTACTGGTTCAGTGGTGCTTCTATGCAAGCTGTTACAACTGGTGCATATCGTGCAGTTGAATACATTAAAGACAACATCAAATTAGGTGATGCAGATGAAAAGAGTGCAAATGTTGCAAATTCAAAAGAAGTTGTAAAAATCTGTACTCAATATGCTCAAAAAGGTATGGTTAATATCTTTATCGCATTGTTTACATTTGCATTAGCTTTAGCTTGCTTGTCAGCTCCTGGTTGCAAAACTCAACTTGCAGTTTCATTCTTTGTAAGCTACTTGATTGCAATTGCAGTATTTGGTTTGTTCCAAGCTGTATTTATGGCAAACGCTGGTGGATGTTGGGATAACGCTAAGAAAATCGTAGAAGTTGATTTGAAAGAAAAGGGAACACCTCTTCACGAAGCAACAGTTGTTGGTGATACTGTTGGTGACCCATTCAAAGATACTTCATCTGTTGCAATGAACCCAATCATCAAATTTACAACATTGTTTGGTTTGTTGGCAATGGAAATTGCTATCAACGAAAACTTCAGACATATTGCACCATATGTTGGTGTTGTATTCTTGATTATCGCTTTAATCTTTGTAGTTCGTTCATTCTACGGAATGAGAATTCCTTCAAAGAAGTAAGATGATAAAATCTTAAAGAAAATGGGCTTTTCAAATTTTGAAAAGCCCATTTTTTATACTTATACATTTAAGTTAGGTTCTAATTATAACTTACCATTTCTCATTAGTTCTTCCATTTCTAGTCGTGAAATATAATTTCTCATTTCTAGATATGTTTTTGGATCTATTTCTTCAGCATATCTTTCAAGGTTTATTCTTGCTTGGGATGAAATGTTATTATTTATTGCGTGTTTTAATTTGACAAATTTTTCAGAGCCCTTTTTCGGCATTTTTATTGTTACGATGTCTGTGTTTGTTGCTATTTTTGCTGTTAATTGGGGTAAAACTTTCAATTTTTTCTCCTTAATTTCATATCGATTCAATACATATAATACCTCTAAAAAATAAAATTTGCTAAAAGAGGAATTATTTTACGCAAAAAATAATATTTAGGGGTTTTCATATTACAAAACTTAAAAATATATTGTTAGAAAATCAAGTCAGATTTATAATATTCCATGCAGACAGAAGTAGAAAGGATTTAATAAGAATGGTTGCAATCGAAGAAAAAACTTATTCTCAACTTGAAAGGGCTATCAATCCAACTCATGATATTAAGTTGTTCGCTGGTCGTTCAAACCCAAAATTGGCACAAGAAATTGCTGATCAATTAGGTACAACAGTTGGTCCTATGGTTGTTAAAAATTTCTCTGATGGTGAAATTTACGTACAGGTTAAAGAAAGCGTAAGAGGGGATGATGTTTTTATTATTCAACCTGTTTGCAATCCTGTTAATGAAAATTTAATGGAATTGTTGATTATTATTGATGCTTTCAAACGTGCAAGTGCAAAAACAATTACAGCGGTAATTCCTTATTATGGTTATGCAAGACAAGATAGAAAAACTTCTGGTCGTGAAGCAATTACTGCAAAATTAGTTGCGGATTTGCTTACAACTGCTGGAGCTAATAGAGTTCTTGCTATGGATTTACATACTGGTCAAATTCAAGGCTTCTTTAATATTCTTGTTGACCATATTTTTGCAACAAATGTTTTGGTTAATTATATCAAAGATTTAGGTATCCCTACTGAGAATATGGTTGCTGTATCTCCTGATATGGGTGGTGCAAATAGAACTCGTCATTTTGCAAAAAAATTGGATATTCCTATTGCAATTATTGATAAAAGACGTGACAAACACAATGAGGCAATTGCAACTAATGTAATTGGTGACGTAGAAAATAAAGTTTGTTTAATGTTTGATGATATTATTGATACAGCAGGTACAATTTGCGAAGCAGCTAAATTGTTAAAATCAAAGGGTGCTAAAGATGTATATGTTGGTGCTACTCACCCAGTATTTTCTGGCCCTGCGGTTGAAAGATTGGCTTCTGCTCCAATCAAAGAATGTATCGTAACAAATACTATTCCTTTAGATATGAGTAAAATGCCTTCTAATATTAAACAAATTTCAGTTGCACCATTGTTGGCTCAAGCAATTTCAAGAATTCATGATGATGAATCAATTAGTTCATTGTTTGGGTTTGAAAAAGAAATGCAAGTTTAATATAATAGACTTAAATAAAAAGTTGGAAGATGAAAAAGATTTAGAGCAGGATATTTATTCCTGCTCTTTTTATATGTTTTGTAATTTTTTGCATAAAAAAAAGCCGTTTCTAAAAAGAACGGCTACCAGACTTGGGGAGGAGGTATGAAAAACTTTCGTTTTCCATATCTATATTATTTATTACGACTTAATTTTTGTTTTCTTTAGCTAAACGTTAAAAATCTCCTCTGTTTGGAGGAGATTTTTGTTATCTAATATTTTTATTTTGGTTTACCAAGTTAAATATCTTATTGTAGAAGCGACGTTAGCTGCTGCGTTGATTACATTTGCAGCTGTATTTATCCCTGCATAGTCATCTCTAACGATAACTGTATTTGTTGATGTAGAAACTGGTGTTACAACGTCACTATAATATCTCGTTGGATAGTAAGAGTAATATGTTGTTCTGTAATAAGATGGGTAATAGTATGAATAATAATAAGGTCTATATATTGGCATAGGGCGATACATTGGAGGTGGCAAAGGTCGTCTTACCATGTGCATTGGTGGCGGACCCATTGGAGGTCTGCCCATTCCTGGTCTTAAGCCCATTGGTGGATGTCCTGTGTGGTGCATTGGAGGTCTTCCGCCCATTGATGGTCCATGTCCCATCCCCCCTGGAGGTGGAGCAGCAAAACTTGGAGCTGTTGTTAAAAACGCTACACATAATGTTAGTACGCATATAATCTTTTTCATGCCTATTCTCCTATTTAGACTCCACACATGTATATAACGATATTATTAAAACATAAGTTCATTTTTTATAAATAATTTGTGAAATTTTTATAAGAATATTTGTAAGTGTATTTATGGTATAAATATAGATGAATAGGAGCTTTACAGATGAGTGAATTCTCAAGAAATGATATAATTGAAATCTTAAAAGACGATTCAAATAATGATTGGTTATTTTCTCTTGCCGATAAAACAAGAAAAGAGTATGTTGGGGATGAAGTTCATTTGAGGGGATTAATTGAGTTTTCAAATATTTGTAAACGTCAGTGTAAATATTGCGGTTTGAGATGTGAAGATAAATTTATTGATAGATATAGAATTTCAAAAGAGAATATTATTTCTTATGCTGAGCATGCGGTAAATATGGGTTATAAAACTATTGTTCTCCAATCAGGGGAGGACGAGTATTATAATACTGATTTGATGTGTGAAATTATAGAGGGAATAAAAAAACTCGGAGTTGCTTTAACCTTAAGTATTGGTGAAAAAACTTATGAAGAGTATAAGGCGTTCAAAGAAGCTGGTGCGGATAGGTATTTAATAAGAATTGAAACGACTGATAAAACTCTATATAATCAAATGCACCCTAACATGGATTTTGATAATAGGGTAAGATGTTTGGAAAATTTAGGTCGTTTAGGTTATGAAGTTGGTACAGGATGTCTTGTAGGTCTTCCTAATCAGACAATTGAATCCTTAGCAGATGATATTTTATTTTTTAAAGAAATAAATGCGGATATGGTTGGGATTGGTCCTTTTATCCCTCATCCACACACTCCATTAAAAGATTCCGCAACTGGTAGTTTTACTCTAGCTCTAAAGGTGATGGCTTTAACTAGAATTTTACTAAAAGATATAAATATTCCAGCGACTACTGCGATGGAAACATTAAATCCAAACGGAAGAATAATCGCTCTTCAAAGTGGCGCAAATGTAGTAATGCCAAACGTTACAACTACTGAATACCGTGCAAAGTATGAAATTTATCCAAATAAAATTTGTATCAATGAAAATCCAGATAAATGTAAGGGTTGTATTTCAGCTAAAATTCAATCAATTGGTAGATCTGTATCAACATCATTTGGTTTTAGAGTGGGGAAAAAATAATTTTTATATATTATTATTTCTTCTGTATATTGCCTTGATTGCTTTTATGAACTTTTGGAAAATATTTGCATCTCTTGTTTCTCTGTTCATTCTAGCTAGGCAATCACTATTTGTTTGTGGTGATCTTGTTTTGTATGAAGAATTTGATTTTCTAGCAACAGAATTTTTTAGAGCACTTATTTTTTGATATTGTATTGGTTTTGCGGCACAAAATGAAACTTCCATTTTCTAATCCTTTTGTTAAATTATAATTACTTACATTTATAATAAATCCGTAAATTTAAATTTTGAACCCATTCTCTTCACAAATCTTCATTAAATTTGTCTTTCTTGAGTTTACTTTATCAAATAAGTATTTATTTTTGGTGTATTTTTGGATTAAATTTATAGATTTGTCGTACATTTTTATAGCTCCTTTAAGTAATTCAAGCTGGTTTGTAGATTGAATAGAGCCGAGTTCTTGGTTATATTTTCCCCATAAATAGTATATTTTCGCAAGTAAATCATTCATATTGTATTTTTTTGCAAGAATCATTGCTGTTTCAAGATTAATCTTTGCTGTTTCAAAATCAGATTTTTCCATGTTTGCTTTTGCTAAAAGTATTTTCAAAAGAACAATGAAATATGAATTGTTAATTCTCGGATTTTGAGCGATTTCAAGAGCTTGAGTTGCAATATCAATCGCATTTTTAGCCCCTTCTGTAATAAGTGTTGCTTCTGCTATAAAATACCATGACAATAACGCTCCTAATGCCATTTTTTCTTTTGCGAAATATGTAACTTGTTCATTGTAGATTTCAAGAGCGTGTTTTGCTTGTTTATTATCTTTAAATGTTTTGCCAAGAAAAACTTTTAATATATTTTTTGCATAGTTATCACCTATGTTGTTTGCAAAAGTTACAGCATTAAATAATATTTCTCTTAGGTCATCATAATCTTTTAATAGAAATTTATTAATGATGAATACCATATTCCAACGGGAAATTGTTTCAGCATCCATTATATCTTTTCGATAAATTCTTCCAATGTCTTCTAATAATTCTTGAGATGTTGCGAAATCTCCCTTCATTGTATTTGCGAATGCAAGGATAAGTTTTGCTTTGCAAATTAAAAGTTGGTCATCAATTTTATGTTTTTCAATAATATCAAATAATTTTGTCAAAATTTCAAAACACCTATCGTTTCCTTGCAAGCTTAATGCGTTTGCAAGTTCTAGGTTTGTTCTAACCCATGTGTCATAGACTAATCCAATAGGGATTGGCATTTTTGATTTTGGTTTTGATAAATATTCATTTAATATTGGCATAATGTCGTTGTCAATTATATTTACAACTTCTCCACAGTTTCCAATATCTAATAATGAAGTTAATTTGGTTGATTTAACCATTGCAATTTCTAAAGTTTGTTCTGGTTTCAATTTTTTCAATACATTATCTGCACATTCAACTTCTCCGAAATAGTTGCCTGTTTTTTTGCAACATTGAGCAAGGTAACTTAATAATTCAATTTCTTTGGCTTCATTATTGTTTGACTTAGCGTTTGCAATTGCATCTGGCAAATACTCCATAGCTTCTTCTGGGTCGTATTCGGTTAGTAATTTCCCTAGTCTTTCACTTATATTAAATCGAATATTTAATGTTTCGTTTTCATTAAATTCATTGAGAAGTGCAAGGCATTGTTTTTGTGAAATTACGTATAAATTTATATCCCCAATGTATGAAGCAAGTCTGGTTGTTTTTGTCCAAATATCAAATGCCATACGATTTTCTTTAAGGTTATGTGCAATCATTGCCATTGTTGCATTTGTATTTAAGGTATATAAACTAATTGCCTTGCCGATTTTTACATTTATATCTGCAAAAGATGAATCTCGGGTGATATTTTTTAAAATTGTTTCCCATAACAAAAGATTGTTGAATTCATAATAAATTTGGTTATATGGTCTGACGAAATTAGATTTTACAAGATAAGACATAATGTCTAAAAACTTTTGATTTTTATATCCAAAAATGTCTTTCAGTAAGACTAGGTTCAGTTTGTTCCCAAGAATCGCCGCACAGCATAATAATTTGTGTGCTTCTTGGTTGATTTTTTTTAGAGTTTCTAGTCTATCTAATATCAAATTTTCAAAATTGTTTGTTAATAAAAAAGCTTTATCTGAAATTTGGCAGTCAAAACAATAACTTGTCGCTTGTTCTACAAATGCAGGGTTTCCACAACTTTTTTCGATAATAACTTCTTTTTCTCTTTCAGTTATGTATGTTCCTGCTTCTGAAGTCATTTGGATACTTTGAGCCAATTCTTTAGATGACATTGGTGCAAGGTTAATATCAACGTAAGCTTTTATGTCCAATTCTTCTATTAAAAAATAACTATTGATTGGTTTTGGTTTGTTGTAGAGTGCAATGAATTTTAAATTCTTTTGGACAATTGTTTTGTGCATTAGGGTTGTAAAAAACTCTACGGAAAATCCATCTATGAAATCAAAATTATCTATTACAAAAACAAATCGTCCAGTATTTGCAAACGCTCCAAATATTTGAAGTAGAATTTCATATGTTCTTCTTTTGTTATTTATTATGTCTTCATAATTCCCTTCTTTGTAATTGTATAGGAAGTTTATGAATTCTGATATTTCATTTTTTTTCAAAAACTTAAATTCGTTTTCAAAAAATGTCATGGCATTTTGCTGAAATTCTTCGTTATTTATGCAGAAATTTGGAAGATTAAATGTATTGAGCAACATGTCTTGAATAACTCCACCTGGAGATAGTTGAGTTATTGGGGAACATTCTCCTATACACCATTGCAAATGTTCTTTTTCAAGATTTTTAATTGCTTGCTTTAGTAAAGTTGTTTTCCCAATTCCCTTTGACCCTGCAATTGAAAAAATTTTCTTTTCGTTTGATAAAATCCCATCTGTTAAAGTATCAAAAGCTTGTTTATGTGTTAAATATTTAGGGTTATACTCTAAGGCTGAGTGGGGATGTTCCTTTTGAGGTTGAGTTTGTTTAGAGTTTTCAAAAGGTAATCCGCATTTTCTGCATTTTGTTGCATCTGGAAAGTTTACCCCGTTGCAATGTTTGCAAATTTTTAAAAGTTCAGAACCACAAGATTTGCAATTTATGCTCCCAATAGGATTAACTGTATTACATTTTGAGCATAACAAACCAGTCCTTGATTTACAAAAAGGACATTTTAAAGAGGACTCTGGGATATTTTTTTTACATACAGGACATTTCATTTTGAAAATATACTTATTATTCTATTGCATCTTTTACTAATCCCATTAGACTATAAAGTCTTTTGGATACTTCAGATTGCGAAATTCCAATTTCCTGTGAAATTTCTTTCTGTGTCATGCCTTTATCATAACGCAAAGTATATATATGTAAATAGTCTTTGTCTGGTTCTTCTTCATCTATCTTTTTTATAGTGTCCGCAACAAATTCTAATATTTCTTTTTGAATAACAATTTCTTCTGGATTAAGCGGAACGTTAATGCTGGTGTAGTCAACAGTTACATTTGAGTAGTCAACATTGTTGTTAACTTCTAGTGCAACTTCTTTAGTTGACATATATCCACTTCTTGTTCTTCTTAATCTTCCAGAATCTTTTAGAACGCTGACAATAGATGTCGTCACAATACGTCTTAAATATGCTTCCAGAGTGGATTCAGAGTCAATAGCGTTCATTATTGATACTGAACGCTTTGCTGTTTCATTGAAAAAGTCATCGTATAAATCTTCATTATTTGAGTATTTACGATCGTTTTTTATTAATTTTTCTATTAAGTCAATTTTGTCTTGTGCTAATTCCACAATCTGGCTTCCTCTACTTCAAAAATATTATATCATATTTAGAAATAAATTTTAAGTATCACTGTGGTACTTTCGTCATTTCCTACACTATGAGGGGCTTTTAGTACACTGAGTGTCTGGTTAACAGTTCGTAACACAATATCATCAACTTGTTTAGAGCCACTTGATAATAGCATTCTTGATTCCTTGAAAGAGCCGTCTTGATTGAATGTTACACTTACTCTTACTTGGTCTGTGTATGTGAAATCTGTTGCAAGTAATAGATCACTTGTTAATGCGAGTTTCAAGCTCTTACCAGCAGATTGGAAATATTGTCTAAAGTTTCCATTGTATGATATGTAATCTGGAACTTCCCAAGATAATTTTTTAACTTCAATAAATGATGTTGCTCCAATTTTCTTTGTTTGAACATTCTTTGGTACAACTGTTGCGGAAGCAGTTGATTTTGCTTGTTGTTTTTTCGTTGGAGTTAAAGGTTGTTGTGTTTGTGGAGTATTGGTTGTTTCGTCCATATTTACAACATTGTTTTGGTCAATATTAAGAGTATTGGCATCTGTTACTCCGTTATCAGCACTTGTTGGAGTTGCATCATCTGTGATTGGTTGTGGTGTTTCTTCAGATGGTTTTAACATTTTTGAAACTGTAAATCCGATTACACCAACCATTGCTAATACGATAATAATTCCTGCAATTCCAAGTCCTATTCCTAACCCAACTTTAGAAGAGTTATTTCCTCTTGCAGAACCAAGTCTTCCTGGAGTTTGTAATAATGCGGCTCCTGGTACATTATCTTCGTTGTAAAGGCTTTCAAGTTGTTCTGGTCCTTCAAAGTTTTGCACTTCTGGATTGTTAATATCAATTGGAATTTCTCCTACTCTGAATGTTTTATCGCTAATTGCAATTGAATTTTCTCTAACGGCGAACGCTTTTTCTGTCTGTTCTGGTTCTGTTATTAAATCTTCTTCTGTTGTAGCGTTTTCTGCATTTGTCGTTTCAATTGGAGCATCTTCAATTTCTGTTAAATCGTCAAGATTTAATTCTTCATCAGAATTTTGTTCTGGTTGAATATGTTCTTCAACGGTTTGAGATTCTTCTGTTGTAGTTAAATCTAGGTCATCAAGTTCATCCAACTCTGCAAAATCTGCATCTGTTTCTTCTGGAGTTTGGGTATCTTCAATTGATAATGTATCCATATCTGATTCTAGAGATGTTGTGTTGTCTTCATCTCTAGAAAGTTCTGCTAAGAAATCATCTACGCTTTCTTCGTTATCTGTATCAGTATTTTCTTCATTCATAGAAGGTTCAGTTGTTTCTTCTTCTGTGATAAAATCACTATCCAAAATATCATCTTCTAGGGTTGTGTGAGCTTCAAATGATTCTACGTTTGATGTTGTATCTTCATCTAAAAGAATATCATCTTCTTCTAAAGAAGGAAGGGTGTCAAAATCTTCCTTTGTGGTAAGATCTTCTTCTGTTGTTAATTCTTCAACTGCTTGTGTTTCTTCTTGGGTAGAAGTTTGTACATCTTCTGTTGTAGTTGTATCAAAAGTTGTTTCATCAAGCATTGCATCACTTAAATCTTCCATAGTACTATCTTCGTTTAAATCTTGATTAAAATCATCAAAAGAAATAGGTTCTTCTGACTTGTTGTTATTATCAAGAACCAATTCATTTGTCATTCCAATATCAACAAGATTTTCATCTGAATTGTTTTCTAATCCTAAATCAAAATTAAGATTATCAATAGAAGAAGTTCCATCTGCGTTAATGTCAATGGTTGAGTTATCGAAGTTTAAATCAGAAAGATTGTTTGCTTCATTTATTTTTTCTTCTGTCAATTTAATATCTAAATCTTCAACTGGTGTTGTTGGTGAATTTATTGCAGAGATGTGGCTTAAATCTTCAAGATTTTCAGTTGTTTCTGGTCTGAACTCTTCAACTGGTCCGCCTTCAATGTTGCCAAAATCAACGGCTTCTTGTTCAATATTTTCGTATCCTTTTGAATTTGTATCAATCGCTTTAAGTTCTGTTAAATCTGTTGGAGCATCTGCTTGACCAGCTTTTTCTGCTTCTAAATCTGCCTCTATTTTTGCATTTGATAAATCGTAAGCTGCGATGTGTTCAGGAACATCATTTGCGTTTGTTGTTGATTTTGCATAATCAATTTTATCAAGATTTGTATGTTGAGATTCCAAATTCTTTTCAACAACATCTTCAACAATATCCCCTGCAACTCCTGCAAGTTTCATTGCTTCTGTTGATGCGGTTCCTGCTACATTTGCTTCTGCCGCTCCAGAAATTGCTGTTGCGGCTGCTCCTGCTGCGGCAGCTGTTGTTGCTGTTTCAATTGTCTTTTTGAGTGCATCCCCAACTATTTTAGATAACGGATCTTCATCTTTTGGCTGTTCTGTTTTTGCTTCTTCTTTCGGAGTTTCATTTTCTGTTGGAGTATCTTCATCAATATTATCTAAATCAATTGATGAATCCATGTCAAGGTCAACATCAACATCCATATCTAAGTTTTCTTCTACATTATCTTGAATAGGGAGAATATCTTTTTCAACATGTGTTTCTTCTGTCACGATTGGAGTTGGTTCTTCTTCTGGCTGATCAACATTTGTTGTGCTGTTCATTAAATCTTCTTCATCATCTGTTGTATCGTCTGAGAAGAATGATTCATCAAGCACCATTTCCTCCTCTTCCTCGTCAGTGTTAGAAAAGTCTAAGTCTGTTGCAACTTCTTGCTCTTCAATATTTTCTTCAGCTAGATTTTCTTCTTCTTCTTCAGAATTTTCTGTTTCGTTTTCTTCTGGTTGTTCGTCGTTTGATTCGCTATCTACAAGGTTTTCATCAATTGTATGAACTGGTTCGCCAGCTGGTAATTCTTCTAATTTACTAGCAAAAGAACTTCCAACGCTATAAGAAAGAGTTTCAAAATTATCAAATTCTAAAATGCTATCTCTTAAAGAGTCACTAAGCATTAAAAGATTTATCAATTCTTGTTCTTCTTCTTGAGAAATATTGTGGTCAGCCATAGAGATAAACAATTCTCTAGCATGTAGGGTATCTTCTTCTGAAATCCCTTTATCGGTATTTCCAGTAAAGTTTTTAATATATTGAGTTAATTTTTCTGGGGAAGATAATTTTTCTTTTTCAATAAAGTAATAATCAGAATTTTGTTTGTTTTTGTTTATTCTTGCTGGTTCAAAATAACCTAAGAATTCTACAAATTTGAAATCTGGAGATAATTTCATAGCAAGGTAAATGTCAGGTTCAATACCTAATTTTGCGTGGCTTTTCGGAATGAAAATTTGATTTTCATCAAAAACAACTCTAACGTCAATGTGAATATTTGGAAGCATAATATCAGCAACATCAATTTTTTCTAATATTTTAGAAATAGAGTGTAGGTTATGTGTTTCTGTTGTATCAATACCTTCAGATGCTAGATATTTGCTAGCTAATTCTGCTCCTAGTGCATTGATATAAGCTCTATTTTTAACTTCCTTTTTTACGAAGCTTCTAGACATAAATTCTGCTTCTGTTTTGTTTTCATTCTCAATATAAATTATAGCTTGTTGTTTTTGTGCCATTTTTAATTTCTCCTCTTCCCATGTATATAGATGGCACGGGATTATAAAATATTCCAAAATCAATGTAAATTTTTGTAACGAAATCTTGCAAATAATATTCCAGAAGGTCAAAATAAAGTCGTTAGGTGTTTTATTATGAGAGAGTAAAATAAGTGTATAGGAGGTTCTCTGATGTCTATGATGGTAAATCCCGTGTCTATGAGTAGTGTACGTTTTTGTGGTGGTACAGAAGGTGCTGATATTTTAGGTCGCCCAGGAAAATTTGCTAATGCTAATCCATCAGCAGAAGCTCCAGCAGCTGAAAAAGCTCCAAAGAAGAAATCTCATAAATTATTGAAAACAATTGTCGGTTTAGCTGTTGTCGCAGGTGCGTTAGTTGCGTTACCTAAAGCTTTTCCTAATGCGATTAAGGTTTTAGGTGAAGATGCAATGAAGAATGCTACATTCACTCAAAAAGCTGGTCACTATTTAGCAAAAGTTGGTGAAGCTATTGGAAAATATACTTATGAACCAATCGCTAAACTATTCAAAGGCAAAGAAAAAGAAGTTGCTGAAGCGGCTACAAACGTTGTTGCATAGATAAGAGAATGAATTTATAATTGAAAAGGTCGTAATGAGTAATCTTTACGGCCTTTTGAAATTATTTATCTTCTAAAAAATCTGCTAAGATTACGTTGCTTACAAGAATTCCGTTAGGTGTTAATGAATATCCGCCTTCTGTTTTTTGAATAAGTTTTAATTTCTCATATTTATTTAATATAGATTTGTATTTTTGGTCAAAATCTATATTATATTTATGGTTTATTTTTGATACCGTAATTCCTTTCATTTCTCGGAATCCTAAAAATATCTCTTCTTCAAGTTTTTCCTGTGTTGTAAGTAGTTTTTCTTCTTGGTGTTTGATTGGATTTTTTATATATTGTTCAATTGTTTCAATATTTCCGTATCTAATACCATTTGTATAGCCGTGTGCTGATACCCCAAAGCCGTAGTATTCCTCATTGTTCCAGTAATTTAGATTGTGCCTTGAATTGTAGTTAGGTAGTGAAAAATTACTTACTTCATAGTGTTCAAATCCTTGGTTTGTTAATAATTTGATAGCCCCAAGATACATATCTGCTTGAATATCATCATCTGGAAGATTTTGTGGCATGTGGTTATAAAAGAAACAACCTTCCTCTATTTTTAATCCATATAATGATATGTGTTGAACTCCTAAATCGATAGCTTGTTTAAGGTCTGAATAAAACATTTCAGGGGTTTGATTGGGTAATCCATATATAAAATCTAAACTAATATTTTCAAATCCTGCATTTTGAGCTATTTTCACAGATTCAATTACTTGTTGTGCATTGTGCCTACGGTTAATTTGTTTTAAAAGTTTATCATCAAATGTTTGACAACCAAGACTGATTCTATTTATGCCGAGGTCAAAAAGTTCTCGTAAGTAGTCGTAGTTTACTCCTTCTGGATTCAGTTCAGTTGTGATTTCAGCGTTGTGATCAGGTTTGAATTTCTTTAATATTTTTGCAAAGTCTTTAACAGAAAGAATTGAAGGTGTTCCTCCTCCCAAATATATGGTGTTTAGGAGTTCGCCTTTATAATAATAATCAATTTCTTGCAACAATGCTTCTATGTAGCTGTCCTTGAGTTCCAATTTGTTGAATGAAACAAAAGAGCAGTAGTGGCATTTTGATTTGCAAAAAGGTATGTGAATATATGCACTTTTAACCATACAATTATTATAGTATGTAAATAAATTTATCCCAAGTTTTCTCTAATGTGAAGTTTTGTTAATTAGCTGTAACTCTCTAATAGTAAATATTTTGAGCTTTTAATACATGGTTTTTGTTGAAAACATTAAAGTTCAGCTAGATGAATGCCGATAAACCATGTGCGTAAAAGTAATAAGGTATATTAGAAAGGTAAAAAATGACAACAATATGTGTTAGAGGTAAGCCAGGATGAATGTTTAGTGGCTATAAATCTTAGAAAAAGATATAAATGTTACGAAAATTAACAATTCTAAAACCCAGTAATGACAAGGGTTTATAAGAGTAATATATACTTTATCTATATTTTATAGTCAATTTTTCAATACAAAAAGTTTTTATTAAAACATAGTGAAAGTAATACAAGTTTCTATAGAGAAGAAAGGATAGAACAATGAGTGATTATTGGAATGTGGATGCTTATCAAAAGAAGGATGTTCAATTTCAGTATGTTGTAAAACCATCAGATGATGAAACTCAAGGTGCAACAGCCGCAAATCAACAAAAAAATGAACCTGTTGTTCAAGGACAAAAAAAGGCAACTACTGATGAAGTTAAATTAGAAAATAAGAAACCAACAGAAGCAGATAATAATAGTAGAAGCTTAGCAGCTGCAAGAAATGCAAAAGCAAAAGAAGAAGCTAATAATAATGCTTATGGTGCAAAGTTAGCTGGAACAATTGAAGATAAGGCATTAAAAGAAGATGTTTTACTAATGACAGAGGCTATCAATAACCGAGAAGAAGCAAAAGCCGCTGTTTATTATGAAAAATTGCAAAAAGCAGGAGTGTTCACAGAAGAAACTGGAAAACCTCCTTATGCTGAAGCATTAGAAAAACGAATTCAAGAACAAAAGAACCAAAAATTAGCTGAAGGTGTTGTTGATGATATGAATACCAAAAAGGGAATGAAAGACGTTTCCTCAACATACGAAAGTACTATTGGTTTGACCAAAAAAGAAGTAAAAGAAAACTTTAAAAAGTTGGGCATTGATGATGTTCATGGTGCAGGTAAAATTGCAAAAGCCGCTCGTAAAAATAAACAACATATTGAAAAACAATTAGCTTTGAAAAATGTTATTGTTGACGATGGTACAGATAGAAGTAAGCTATACATATTTGCAACTCAAGATGATGACTATCTTCAATTTACAGGAACTGCAAAAGATGCTTATAAGTTTGTAAAAGAACATTCGTCTGAAATTTATGGCAAAGAATGGGATAAAAAAGCTCCTCCAGCAGCTTATATGTCTGAAAAAGGTTATGCCGCAGCTGAAAAATTGAACGAATTGGCTAAAAAAGAAGGCAAAGACTTTATATTTGATGGCAAAATTGATATTGCAAAAGCTCAAGCTTATGCTAGAGAAAAAGTTTCTATGGCAGGTGACAGAGGTGACCAAAATGAACTTAAAGCTCTTGCGGGTGAATTAAATGTAAAAGCAAAAGACGTAAAAGCAATGTTACGTGGTATCAATATTGACTACCAAAAAGACCGTAGATGGGTTGGTCACGTTGTTGGTGGCGTATTAGGTGCTGGTGTTGCTGCGACAGATTTGGCAACTGGCTTTATGGGCTCTCAAGTTGGTAAAACAATTGAAACAACAATTACTGGTGGCAAAATTATAGAAACAGTTGTACAACCTGGTGTTATCAAAAAAGAAACTATAAAAATTGGTCAAGATGGTAAAGAACAAAGATTTACTGAATATGTAACAACTCCAGGCTCAACAACTTCAACATCTACTCCTGGTTCAGAATCAACAAAGGTATCTCCAAACAAGCGTAAGATTGGAGTTGGAGATGTAATCAAAGACTTAGCTCTTGGTTATACAGTCTATGATCTTGCTTCTAAAGGTTTGAATAAAGTGTTAATGCATGATCCTCAAATCTTGAAAAAAGGTCATACATTAGCAGATGCTTTGGATAATCCTGATAAAAATTACTTGAAAAAGAAAAGTAACAATGAAGTAATGACTGCAATTGCTAATACAAAATTGGAAGGCTATACTCCAGAAGAAGCAAGAGCAATTAAGTTGCAATTGTTAGAAAAGAGTATGGGTGACAGTGGTGAAAAGTTGAACCGTCGTGAATTGTTAGGCGTTTTAGCTGCATTGAAATCTGTGCCACCAAAAGCTACAACTCCAACTACGACAACTCCAACTACAACAACTCCAACTACAACAACTCCTCCAACTCCAACAGTTACTGAACGTACAGTATTAGATATTGGCGGTGATGGCTTCTTTAATCCAGATGCTAATAATGGCAAGGGAGAATTCTTAAAGGATGCTGATGGTAACAATCTTGGTCAAATAGGTGATGGCGATGGTGCGGTTGGACTAAAAGGTTCAATTGGTCACGCTAGAGACTGGGAAAAACTAAAACAGCGTGGAGCTCAAACCGAAGGCAATGATGTTAAAGCTAAGGCTCAGTACGTTATTGCGGATGAAAAAGGTGAAACTGCGGTAACTCCAGATTCTACGTTGTCAGGTGTAGCTGCATATGAAGCCCCTTCTGAAATTAAATTGAAAGATAATACAAATGGCAAGGATAATACTTATCAATATAAAAAATTATCCTCAGAGGAAGCTAAGCAATACGTTCCAGCAGATGCTGGTGAAGGACCTTTCTATATGCTAGATTCGGCTTATGATGCTAATAGACAATTGAAAGCTAAAAATGTTGAAGTATATAAATTGGTTTTGACACCAGATGATGAAGTCGTTGAAGAAAAAGACGATAAAGGTAACATTACAAAAACAAAAGTTCGCAGATTTAAGTATAATTTGGAACAATACAAAGGATATGCTGGTTCTAAACAAACAAGTATGTTCTGGAATCACAGAGCAAAATAATCTGAAAATGATTATTGAAATATGAAAATAGGCGTGGCAAGTTGTATAACTTGCCACGTTTGTTTTTCTTTTTACTTATTCCTTGCCTATGGAGAGGTTAGGAGAGGTGTTGATAAAAAATAAAAACTCTCTTTCGAAATTGTAAGGTCTTGTCATGCTGAACTTGTTTCAGCATCTCTAACTGGTGCGTTCGAACGACTATTTTGTATTGCTCTCTCCAAGGGAGAGAGAGAAATTGTCTTTGAGCTAATAGCGAAAAGTAACAATTTCGAGAGAGGGTTCTTCATAGAACACAAATCAACCCCTCTCCCTAGCCCTCCCCCTTGGGGAGGGAACGATAACCACGTCATACTGAGCAAAGCAAAGTATCTCAATCCGTACTCGTTTTGCTTAACCCCTCTCCCTACCCCTCTCCTCAAGGAGAGGGTAATTAATAATTCAGCTATTCTCCCCATGGAGAAGGCTCTAAAGAGCAGAACTAACACTCCCATATTAAAATAATATAAAGGTTTTTTCATATCTTTTTCGTTTGTACTATAATTGACATTATGGAGATAGTAAGAAAGAGGGAAAATCATGATAGATAAAACAGCTATAATTCATCCTTCTGCACAAATCGCAGATGATGCAATTATTGGACCATATGTCGTAATCGGTGAAGGTGTAAAAATTGGTAGCGGAACTAGAGTTATTTCTAATGCTCACATTGAACACGCTGAAATCGGTAAAAATTGTACTATTTCACCATTCGCAACAATTGGTTCTGAACCTCAAGATTTAGGTTACAAAGGAGAAGATACAAAAGTTGTAATCGGTGATGAAACAATTATTAAAGAAAATGTTACTATTCACAGAGGTGCCGCTTGTGGTGATTTTACTACAAGAATTGGTAATAAATGTTTGTTGATGGTTGGTTCGCACGTTGCTCATAACTGTGTTCTTGCAGATCAAGTTATTTTAGCAAATTTAGTTACTCTTGGCGGGCATGTTCACGTTGGTTTTGGTGCTTTTGTTGGTGGTATGAGTGTATTCCATCAAAATATTAGAATCGGTGATATGGCTATTATTAGCGGTTTTTCTGCTTCTCGTCAAGATATTTTACCTTATTCTAAAGGTGAAGGCAGACCTCCTGTTCCTCGTGGAATAAATGTTATCGCTTTAAAAAGACGTGGTGTGCCATTGGAAGTTAGAACTGCAACAAATGAAGCTTTCAAATTGCTAATTTCAGAAGATTATAATACTTCTCAAGCAATTGAAAAAATTAAAGCTGAAATTCCAATGAATGAATATATTGAAAAAATGATTGAATTTATCCAAACTTCTAAACGTGGTGTGTTGTTGAAATCTCACAAATCTGGTCACGAATGTTTGGCTGATTAATAGTTTTTTGAATTAAAGATAAATAAAAAGCGAACGATTTTAAAATCGTTCGCTTTTCAAATTTTAAACTTTATCATATTAAAAATCAAAGTCTTTTGGGGTAACGTAGATTGTATTTCCCGCTTTCCAATTTCTATCAAGATCATTGTACGCTTCGTTTAATAATTTATTTAATTTTTTTATTAGTCTGTTTTCGTGATGATCCATAAGCCCAAGTAGTGTTGTTGAGTAAACTTCTTGAACTTCTTGAGCTCCAAGTTTTCTTGCAAAAGTAATTCCACCTTGCTCGCTTAATAAGTTGCTACGAATGATTTGTCTAAGAATAAATGCCAAATTTTTGGTATCTAGTGAAACTTTTGGGTCTTTTTCAAGTTTTTTAAGCTCTTTTCCAAAGTTCATTAATGCTCTTTGATAAGTATTTGCCATTTTTGCACTTTCATCTCCTTCTTGAGAATCAATGAATCTTGGTGTATATTGGTTTACAGCCCTTGAATCTAGTTGATTAAGTTCTTCTCTGTGTGGATAATATTTGAAATCATCTAAGCTTGTTAACCTTTTGTCAAGTCCTTGTTCATCGCACCACGCATAAAATTTTTGTTTAAATCTTTCTGGAGAAATGTCAAATTTGTAGAACATATTTTGTTCTTCTTTAACTTTTTTCCAAGAAAATTCTACATTTTTTGAAAATTGTTTTTTTGCCCATTCATTTACACCCCAGAATTTTTTCATCAACGCAGATTGTTCTTTTGTCATTTTATGTGGTTCTTCTAGAGTTAATTCTGAGATATTTTGATTACGTTCTTTTTTTAGGAATTTTGACAATGCTTGTTTTATTCTTTCTGCACCAAAAATATTCCAAGCTCTTTGCATTACCCTTCGAAACATTTGGGCTTGTTCTGGATTATCTTCATAGAATTTTTTTTGACGTTCTGACATTGCAAAAATTCGTTCAGGATTTTCTTGATAGTATTTTATTAATCCTTCTGAAATATGTTGTCTATGTTCTGGCGATAGAGGTCCACGTTTAATATAAACAGGCTCTCCGTCTTGCTGTTGAGCTTTTATATCCATTGTTTCACGTCTTTTTTGAGTCATTTGTTTGGTTAAACGTTCATTGTATTCCGGGTCGGAAAATTTTAGAACATGACCGTAATTTCTATTTACTTTTGGAATATTTAATTTGTTCATAATTCCGTTTAAATCTCTTCCGCCAGCGTATGCTTTAAGGTCATTGAGAGAGAATCCTTCACCCCAGTATAGCTTAATTAGTTGTAGGCTCAAATCTTCTTCATTATTAAAGATTTCATTTTGTCCTTTTAAGATTTCATCTAGTAATGAACCCTCTTTTGCATCAACTTCGCTTGCGGGTTTAACATCTTTAAATTCAGGGAATTTCGTTTTTAACTCTTCAAGAGAAAAGCATTCTTTCACATTTGCGTATAATTTCTTGTGAACTGAAATTAAGGTGTCTTTAGCTTTGTTGCCTTCTTCTAAAATCATACCAGCCCATTCTCTAACATTTTTAGGGTAAATGTCTGGATATTTTGTTGCCAATTTGTCTAGGTTTTCAATTGTTTCAGCCAAATTCAAACTGTATCCTCCACAAAAGCTAGGATTATTCATTGCAAAAAGCTGCTGAGCCGTTGGCATTGGTAATTTTTCCTGTGGAGCTAAGGATGTTTGTGTTTGGTATTCATTATTATTTTTGTGTTTTGTAATTTTTGTAGTTGAAAATTGTGGGGTGATTTTTGTAATTTGCATTGCTATTCCTTCTATTAAGTGTTTATTTGTTGTAAATCTAATAAATATCTAAATTTGCTAAATTGTGGAGTAAATTTAATTTTTTGTAATAAAAAATCCTCGACTTAAATGATTATAAGCCGAGGATTTATTTTTGTCTAAATTTTAATTATTTAGAAAGAGAATCTTCGTAGATTTTACGAACAACTTCTCTAGAGTTTCCGCTAGGTCCAATGTTAATCAAACCTTCAAGAGATGGAGTTGTAAATACTAAATCTGTTAATTTATCAACATCTTCAGCTTTGAATCCCATATCTTCAAGTTTTTCAGGTACATCAACTGATTTTAACCAAGCATAAACACCATCTGCTGCTTTGTCAGCTTCAGAAACATCACCTTTCAATCCTGGAACGATTGGAGCTAAGACGTCAGCAAGTGTTGCAGCTTTATCTTTGTAAATAGTTTTAACAACTGCTGGTAACAAGATTGCCAATCCTAATCCGTGAGATAGGTCTGGTTTAACAGCACTCAATGGATGTTCAAGAGCGTGAGTGTAATGTAACAATCCATTATCGAAACTTACACCACCCATCATAGCTGCATAACATAAGAAGTATCTAGCTTCTAAGTCTTCTGGGTTTGCAATTGCTTTTGGTAAATATTTAGCAACTAATTCAACAACTTGTTTTGCTAAAGTAATTGAATATGGAGAAGCAACTGTTGAAGTTGCAGCTTCTACAACGTGGTTAACGGCATCAATTGAAACATATCTTGTTTGTTTTGGAGATAATTTTGTCATCAATTGAGGGTCATCGATTGCATATGTAGGATAGATGCAATCGTAAGCGATAGCAGGTTTGAAGTTCTTTTCAAGGTTAGTTACAACTGCAAATCTGTTTGTTTCAGAACCTGTTCCGTGTGTTAAATTAATTGAAATAACTGGAGCAGCTTTTGTTGGAGTGAATTTGAATTCATAAATATCATCCGCATTTTTGTCTGGGTATTCAAGCAAGATTGCAACTGATTTACCAGCATCAGTTGGAGAACCTCCACCGATTGAGATAACTGCTTTTGCACCAAATTCACGAGCCATTTTAGTAGCATCGTTTACGTGGTGAGTGTTAGGGTTTGGAGTAACTTGGTCAAAATTAATGTATCCAATACCATTTTCTTTCAATGCTGCTTCAACAACGTCCCAAGCTCCAGTTGATTTGTAAGCATGCTTACCAGACATAACAATAACTTTGTCAATTCCTTTTGATTTGATGTCTTTTGCTATGTCATGAATTTTTTGGATAGCTCCAACACCGAAGAATACACTGGTTCTTGTACGAATTTCTTTAACTTCGTGGATATTAATGTCTTTTTCCCACATAATAAACTCTCCTTTCATCTACTAAAACCATCTTTTCACACGAAAATTATATGTTATAAAAAGATTTTTTCAAGCAATAAATATAAGCTTCATCCAAAAACAGGAGTATTATAATTTATCATTTTATATAAGAAATTTTACAAAATATTACCTATGTGTATGATGTTTGCCATGTTTGTTTTATAATCCATTTTGAGAGGTTAGAATTGAAACATTCACGACTTACATTATTGATATTTTTAGCACTTATACTAGGTGTTTTATTTGGTCATTTTTGCCCCCACATCGCGGTAAAGATGCGTACGTTTGCTGTAATTTTCTTGCGTATGGTTAAGATGATTATTGCACCTTTATTATTTGCAACTCTAGTTACTGGTATTGCTGGTCATGGTGATGTAAAACAACTCGGTAAGATTGGTGTAAAAACAATTATCTATTTTGAAGTTGTTACTACGTTGGCTTTGATTATCGGTTTGACTATGGGTAACATTTTTAATCCAGGAAAAGGTTTTATTTCTGGAACAGTTGCGAACCCTGAACTTTTAAAAGAAGCTGGTTTGATGGCGGTTACAACTCCGCACACTTCTATTGCTGAAATGGTAATGAATATATTTCCAACAAGTATTGTTCAATCCATGGCGGAAGGTAATCTACTTCAGATAGTTGTGTTCTCAATTTTTATGGCTGTTGCTTGCTGTACAGTTGGGAAAAAAGCAAAACCTGTTATGGATGTGTTACATTCAGTTGCTCAAATCATGTTCAAGTTCACTGAATATGTAATGTATTTTGCACCTTTAGGTATTTTCGGTGCAATTGCTTCTACTGTTGGAATGAACGGTTTAGCAATCCTTAAAAATTATGCAAAAATAATATTTTCTTTATACACTGCTCTTGCAGTATTTGTTCTTTTGGTTTTATTTATTGCGTGTAAATATGCAAGAATTTCTCTTCGTAATTTATTAAAAGCGATTCAAGAACCAGCAATTTTGGCATTTACTACTGCAAGTTCAGAAGCAGCTTTCCCTAAAGCTCTTGAAATTATGGAAAGATTTGGTGTACCTCAAAATATCGTTAGTTTTGTTATGCCAACAGGTTATACCTTTAACCTTGATGGTAGTACATTGTATCTTGCGATGGCTGTTATCTTTTCATCTCAAATTTGTGGTATCAATTTAGGATTAAATCAACAAGTTTTGATGATGCTAGCTTTGATGCTTACAAGTAAGGGTGTTGCAGGTGTGCCAAGAGTTTCGTTGGTTGTTTTGGCAGGAACGTTAGCAAGTTTCAATATCCCATTAATCGGTGTTGCAATTTTGCTTGGTATCGATCAAATTTTAGATATGGGTAGAACAACTGTTAACTTGGTTGGTAACTGTGTTGCAACTGTTGTTATTGCTAGATGGGAAAATGCTTTTGATTATGATAAAATGAAAAGATTTATTTCTGATTGTGATAAAGAAGATAAAGAATTAGAAATGATTTGTGGACAAGTAACTAATAAAATAGAGGGAAAATAATATGGTAGAAAGTACAAAGAAAGAGTACAAAAATACTCTAAATTTGCCTCAAACAACATTGGCTATGAGAGCAAATGCTACTGTTAGAGAATTAGAAATCCAAAAATTTTGGGAAGAAAACAATATTTATGAAAAAATGATTGCTGAACGTGATAAAACAAATTCTTTTGTTTTGCATGATGGACCTCCTTATTTGAGTTCTGAAAAAATTCACGTTGGTACTGCGATGAATAAAATTTTGAAAGATATTTTGATTAAATATAAATCTCAAAAAGGTTTCTATGCACCATATGTTCCTGGTTATGATGGACATGGCTTGCCAATTGAAAATGCCGTTGTTAAAAATATCAAAGGCGGTCGCCATGCAATTTCAGAAGTTGAACTTCGTGCAAAATGTCGTGAGTTCGCTCATAAAAATTTAAAAGGTCAAGAAAGTGAATTTAAACGTCTTGGCGTTTTGGGAAATTGGGAAAATCCTTATTTGACTATTAATCCAGAATACGAAGCTGAACAAGTTCGTGTATTTGGTGAAATGTATAAAAAAGGTTATATTGAAAAAGGTTTGAAACCAGTTTATTGGTGTGCTGCTTGTGAAACAGCTTTAGCTGAAGCAGAAGTTGAATATGCAGATCATACATCTACTTCAATTTACGTAAGATTTAAGTTTGATGATGAATCCGTTAAAAAAATCTCAAGCATTTTGAATAATGCCAATGGCAACAAGGATGTATATGCAATTATTTGGACAACGACTCCTTGGACAATTCCTTCAAATATGGCGATTTCTATGCACCCAAGATTTGAATACACTTTCTTTGAATACAAAAATGATGTATATGTTGCAGCTCAAGAGTTGTTAGCATCTTTCTTGAAAGATGTTGAATGGGATGAAGCGGATATTAAAGTTCTTGGAACTTGTGTTGGTCAAGACTTAGAATTATTAGCAACAAAACATCCTTTGGTAGATAGAAAATCCCCAATTATTTTGGGAGAACACGTAACACTAGATGCTGGTACTGGTTCAGTTCATACTGCTCCTGGTCATGGTTTAGAGGATTATGAAGTAGGTTGCAAATATAATATCGACGTATTTTCTCCTCTTGATGGAAGTGGTATTTGGACAGAAACTGTTGGTATTCCAGAACTTGTTGGAGTTCCTTATTACAAAGGGAATTCAATGGTTATTGAAATGCTTCAAAACTGTGGTGCATTGCTACAACAACAAGATATTCAGCACAGTTATCCTCATTGTTGGAGATGTAAAAAACCTGTAATTTACAGAGCAACTCCTCAATGGTTTGTTAAAGTTGACAAATTTAGAGATAAAGCTCTTGAGGCAATTCATGGTGTAAAATGGATTCCTGCAAGTGGTGAAAATAGAATCGGTAATATGGTAGAAAGCCGTACTGATTGGTGTATCTCAAGACAAAGAGCTTGGGGTGTTCCTATTCCAATTTTCTATTGTGAAGATTGCGGAGAAGTTATTTGCGATGATAGAACAATTGAAAATGTTGCTAGAATCTTTGAAGAAGAAAGTTCTGATGCGTGGGTAAAATATTCAGCAGAAGAATTGTTACCAGAGGGTTATGTATGTCCTAAATGTGGTAAAAAACATTTCAAAAAAGAAAAAGACATTATGGACGTTTGGTTTGATTCAGGTGTTTCTTGGAGAGCAGTTGTTGAAAAAAGAAGCGAAGAATTAGGTCATACTCCTGTTGATATGTATTTGGAAGGTTCTGACCAACACAGAGGTTGGTTCCAATCTTCATTGTTGACTTCAATTGCAACTCAAGGAAAAGCACCTTACAAACAGGTTTTAACTCACGGTTTTGTATTTGGTGAAGATGGTCGTAAGATGTCAAAATCTTTGGGTAACTACATTAGACCAGATGACATTATCAAAAATTATGGTGCAGATATTTTGAGATTATGGGCTGCATCAGTAGATTACAGAAATGATATCAAAATTGGTAATAATATTGTTGGTCAATTGACTGAAATCTTTAAAAAGACAAGAAATACTGCAAGATTTTTAATCGGTAACTTGTTTGATTTTGACCCAAATTCTGATTATGTTGAGTATGATGAACTTAAAAATATTGATAAATTTGCTCTTCATAAATTGAATAAATTAATTGTTGAAGTTACTGAAGCTTTTGAAAATTACGAATTTTATAAATACTTCCAATCATTGCAAAATTTTGCTGCGGTGGATTTGAGTTCTTTCTATTTGGATATTGTGAAGGATAGATTATATACTGCTGGAAAGAAATCATTATCTCGTAGAGCTTGCCAAACGGTATTGTTTGAAAACTTGATGGCATTGGTTAAAATTTTGGCACCTGTAATGCCTCACCAAGCAGAAGATATTTGGCAAAATGTTCCAGAAGTTCAACGTGGTGGATTAGTAAGTATCTTGCTTTCTGATTGGCCAGTTGTTAATGAAAAATGGAACAATCCAGAATTGGAAGCTGATTTTACAAAGATTTTGAAATCTCGTGAAGTTGTATCTCGTGCAATTGAGCCTTTGAGAGCGGATAAAAAAGTAGGTAGTTCTTTAGAAGTTGCTGTTACAGTTAAAGCTGACGATGATTCTGTATTAAAAGCAAATGAAAAAGATTTAGCTGATATATATATTGTTTCTCAAGCTAACCTTGCAGATGAAAAACCATCAGATGTCTTGAATGAATACTCAGAAGAAGGTTACACTGTATGGGTTACAAAAGCTCACGGAGAAAAATGTACAAGATGTTGGAAATATCGTGAATTGAATGAGGATGGTATTTGCCCAGATTGTGCAGATGCAATTGCATAATATTTTAGAATAATGAATAAAATAGTAGCGATGGTGAGATAAGCTCACCATCGCTATTTAATTATGAAAACAAAATTTTATAAATCAGTGTTTAACAAAATTTCGTGGCCTACGTTGTGCATAAGATCTAAATATGCATCGTAGTATTTTTGGATTGCGTCAATATAATCTCTTAGTGTTTCTTGATGCATTGTTTCAACTTGTAGCAAGTTCAATAAAGTAGATTGTCCTTTTTCATATCTTTTGGTATGTTCGTCTAAAATTGTTTGTGATTCTTGCAAGATAGAACTGTAATATCCCATATTTTCTTTGGAATATTTGAATTTGTTATAGTCTTCTTTTAGTGCATATTTTAGATGATTTTCAAAAGATTCTTTGTTTAAGTTACTTCTTTCAAGTGTAATTTTTGCTTTTTTAATTTCTGGGTTATAAAAATATAATAGTGGAATATCTGCACTTACTCCAACATAAGCTCCTGGTAGGGCTTCTCCACCTGTTTGGCGAGCAGTTTGGTATGCGTAACCCCCACCAACAGAGATGTCTGGAATACGTTTATGTTTTGCTTCTGTAATTTTTTGTTCGCTACGTTGAATATTATCTTGTGCAATTGATAGAGAATAGCTATATTTCATTGCAGTATCTTCAATATCTTGGTAAGGTAACAAATTCAAATCTAAAATAGATAAGTTGTTCGCAAATAACGAAGATTCTACGGTATCATACATTGTTTGAGAATCTTTAATGTTTAAGGCGTTGTTTAGTTCAAATTGAGCAACTAGAAGATTTGCTTTAGCTTTATTCAAAAATACAACTTGTTTTTGATATTTAATTTGAGATTGAAGAACATCAAGTTTGTAGTTTGGAGAATTTTTTGTTCGTTGTTGAGAAATAACCATCATGTTTTTGAACAGTTTTTCTCTATCTTGTAATATTTTAACAACAGATTTTGCGTAAATTACTGAAAAATAATTACGCATTACTGCGATTTTTAAATCTAGTTCTTTTTCTCGGATTTCTTTTTTTACAATCTCTAAATCAGTCTGGGCGATTTTTTTTCGGATACCCCTTTTGCTAATTTCAATAGGAATATTCATACCAAATTGGCTTGAATTACCTCTAGTTACTTTGCCCATAAGAAAATTAGATTGGAATTGTGGGTTTTTAAGAGCGTTTGCAATTTTTATATCTTGTTCAAGTTCTTCAGCTTGTTTTCGTTTTGATTTGAGATCTAAGTTGTGTTCAAGAGCTAGAGATACGGCTTCATCTAGCGTAATATGTTGAACATCACTATACGCAGGTAAGCAAATCATAAAAAATAGAATAAATGTTGTAATAAGTTTTTTCATAATATCCAGACTTTAATTTACTAGAATTCTAGCATAAACATTTTCATATTATCAGTTGATGTAAAGAGATTTATAGGATGTTAGACTTTTTTTATATGAAAATTGGAGAAATTATGATTAAAAAAATTATATTAACATTATGCCTTATGTCAATTGGGTTGAGCTGTTTAGCCGATGAAAATGACTATCTGGTTGTTAGAGGATTTCAAAATTTAGAAAAAATTCAGAAATTAAATGTGATAAATAAGTTAAGTGCAATTGCAGATAATGACGGTGTTGAGTTTTCGGAAAAATGGCCAACGGAATATTTTAAAGATAGTGGAAATAAAACATATATTTATTTAACAAAAAACGAGCCAGCAAGTTTGGATGTTTATAAATTTGATGTTGTTCAGATGGGTGAAAATTGTTATACAAAAGATAATCCAGAATTTTGTATTCCCAAAATAATTCCAAATATAGAAACTTATATTTATAAAGAACGATTTTTAAACGAAACTACTCCGAATTTTATTGAAAAACCTCAAGAAACTAAAATGCAGGAAGTATTGGTTCAGAATAGTAAATTTTATGATTCAATTCCGATTAAATCTATCAAAACTAATGAAGATGATTCTGACGAAATTTATAGAAAATGTGATTTTGAGTTTGAAAATTTAAAAGCTTGTCAAACTTTGAAAAAAGATACTGATGATGTTATTTCAACTGAAGAATTGGAATTCAAAGACAAGATTGTAGAAGATGAACCTGATTATATGGGGAAACTTTTCAAATATTTTAAATATGATAGTGATGGAAATAAAATTGAAGAATATAATTTTTCAAAAAATAAGCACATTTATTATAATAAAAAAGGTCAAGTTACTGGTTTAGAACAATTTACAAAAAATAATTTCAAATATTCAAACGCTAAAAATCCCGAAATTTATATTGATGTAGAGTTCAAGTATGATTCTTATGATAGACTTGTTGAAGAACTACATTTTGATGAAAATCACAAGATGATTAGGCATTATACTGCTGAATATGAAGGTGATAATATTTCAAAAATTTGGGTAGAAGATTGTTTGAATGGTGCAACTTGGCAAATTGTTCCTATAAACGTTAGAACAGGTAATGAGCCTTCTTTTGCTATTAGATATTAAGAGTTATTAACTGAAAGATTGATTAAAATAAATTTTGTTGTACTATATACACTTGATAATAGGTTTTAATTATGGCTCTTCAATCAATAAATAATATAGAACATCGCTCCAACTCGAATTTAGTTGGGTTTATGCCGACAAGAAAAAATATTTCTTATGGTTATATTGATATGAGCCAATCTGTAAAAGAAAAGCAAGTTCCTAAAAAGGATAAAGTATTAGCAGGTATTGGTTCAACACTTGGAGCATTGTCAGTATTGGCGTATTGTATGAAACGCCAAAAGATTAAAAATCCTCTGAAAGTTGAATATACTGTAAAAGAAATGCTATCAATGGCTGCTGCTGGTAATATTGGCGGGATTGTGATGGGTTCTATTGGTGAAAAGGCTTCTGATATAAAGAAAAAATGGAAAGAAGGAGCTTTTCAAATGGTTCTTACTGCCGCTCCAATGTTGCTTGTTGATGGGACGATAAAACTTTGTAACAAGTCAAAAAATCCAAAAATAAATAATAATTTTATGAAAATTGTTGCTTCGGCAATAGGTGTTGCTGTTGGTTCAAAAGCTGCAATTAAACTTTCAAATTTCTTAAGAAATGATAAAGAAGCGAAAAAGCCTGAAAGAAAATTAAAACTAATTGATATGGTTGCAAATTTGGATGATTTAGTTGCGGTACTTGTTCTTGCAAAAATTCCATTTGCAGATAAAATTCACATTGAAAGAGCGTTACCAGTAATTTATTCATTCTGTGGTTATCGTTCTGGTACTGGAGATTCAAGACGTTAGATTTGGTTTAACCAGTTTGTGCAACAGGTTTCAAATTTTTCTGGGTAGTCGGTGTATAAATCTTCTGCGTGTCTTGCTCTTTTAAAGAGGATGAAGTCTTTTTTGCATTTTGCGGTTTCAAAAAGTTTTTGAGTATGCCAAGGACAAACTGTTGGATCTTTTTCTCCTGCAATAAAAAGAGTTGGTACTGTTATTTTTTGTACTAAATCAATAGGTTTTTCTTTTCGTAAAAAAGGATTTCCTGCACGGATTGTCAACCATCTGAGCGGTTCAAATTTTTGAAATAATGTTGGAATCCATGCATCTGGTGAATACATTTTATTTTCTATTTTGTAAAATTCTGTTGGTGCAGAAACTGCAATAATTCCGTTGATATTTTTATTTTTTGCTCCCGAAATTATAGATAATGCTCCACCAAGTGAAAATCCAAGAACAAAAATTTTTTCATATCGAGTTTTGGCATAATTAATTACGCAGTTTAAATCTTGTTCTTCTTTTGCGGAGAATGTGTAAAAACTCCCGCTTTTGCCAGTTCCTCTAAAGTCCATTGAAATAATGTCAAAAGTTTTGAATAAAGCTTTGGCCATCTTTTTAAATATTTTTGAGTCTTTGGTCATAAACCACCCTGGAGCGATAATAATTACACTATTTCTGTTTGTTGAATAGTGATTTATTGCGATTTTAATATTATCCAAAGTCTTTAAGAAAACTTCTTGCATTATTTGGTTTCACCTGCTGGCATTATGAATTGTGAAAATTGTTCCATAAGTTCTGCTGAATTTGGAATTTTACAAACATTTCCTGTTGTAATCATTTGCACAAGCTTTTCTTCTTCTGGTGTTAATTTTTGAATGGAATCATTATATTTTTTATTTGGCTTTTCTAACATTTGTGCAATTTGTATTGTGTTTCTTTCATTGCGAGCGATAAAAGCATCTATCATTGTATTTAGTTCAGCTTTAGAAAAATTGCACTCAATAACAGGTTTGAATTTTTCGATTTGTTCATCTGTTACTGATTGATTAATATTAAAAACTTCTCTGATGTCTTTACCTAATCCGCCAATGTTTCCTGTCATATAGTAAGAACATTTGTTGTTAACCCATCCATTTATATCAACTTGGATAGATATTTTTAGTCCGAAAAAGTCCAAAGATTCTGTTATATGTAATGGTTCACATGTTCTAAAATTGTTTAGATATTTTTTTGATAAAATATCTATTTTCTGGTCAACGGTAAATAATTCATTTTTATCAGTCATTTCTTGCATTTGTCGTGCAGAATTTTTATTAACAGCTTGTTGTTCTTTTACCGCTTTTGTTTGCATTGCATTTGTAGCTGTTGGAATGGATACCAAAAGTGCAGAAATTATAAGTAATGATTTTAATTTTTTCATTTGTTTTATCCTTTTTATTCTAAAATCCCATAATTGATTGAAGCATATTGCCTAAGTCGTTTGCGTTTAATATTGTGCAAGCTTTATCGTTCATCAATACGTCCATAAGTCTTGCATCTGAATCAGAAAATCCTCCTAAAGAAATTTGGTTTGGATTCTTTAACATTCTTCCATTACCACCATTTTTGCGAGCTTCTTCTTGTAAAATAGAATCTCCTACGTATGCAAGTTGTTGTTTTGTAAAATTGCATCTAACTTTTGGTGCAAAAGTTGAAATTTGTGCTTGTGATGCTGAAACGCCATAGATTTGTTCAAAACTTGAAGCAATTCCTTGTGCATCAGATACAAAATCTAATCTACATTTGTTGTTAATCCAACCGCCAATAGTAACTTTGAACCCAAAATTTACTCCTCCCATATCAGTAACCATTGTTTCACTGTATGGACGGCAATTTTTTACACTATCAGATAGTCTGCTGCCTGTTGTGCGAGAAGGTGTTGTTGGTTTGTGGTATTGTTGAGTTGTCGGTCTGTTTATTTTTCTAGTTGTTGTTACAACATTTGCTAGTACTTGAGAACCAATAAACAATCCTGCTAATATTAAAATTCCATATATTTTTTTCATACTTTCTCCCATTCTATTTTAAGTTAATTATATAATTTTCTGTGCAAAATGCAAATAAATCGTTTGAATGGTATTTTGACCAAATTTATTGTATAATGAGATGGCAAGTAATTGGGGAGAGCGAAATGGAAAAAAGAAATCCAAATGATTTACTTATTTTAGGTGGAACGATTTTATTATTGGGAATTCTGCTTATGTCTTATTCTATTTCGACTTATAGAGAAACAAAATCTCTTGAGGACAAAATTGATTTTGCTGAAATAGATAACAATAATTCAATGTCTTCTTCTGATAAGTATTTCAAATATCTTTCTATTGCTGATTTTTTAAATCAAAAATTGAAGAAAAATGAAGGGCTATTGATGAAAAATTCTAGCTGTGTTTACCTTGATTATGCACAGCATAATGCTCTTGCTCTTTACCGTTTAACCTATAATGGTATGCAAACCGAGGAATCTAGGAGAAGTGTTGCTGCTGGGAATATAAGAAATTTGTACAGCATGCTTGATAATTATAAAACTTGTAAGCAGTCAAATGATTATAAAAAAGAATTAGGTGATATATTAACTGATATTCAAAAAACTGATGATTTGTATTCTCAAAGGCAAGATAGAATGAATACTTTTATGAGTGATTATTCTCCAAATTCAATTCCGCAACAAGCTCAAGTTCAGCAGCCTGTTGAAGAACCAATTCAAGCTCCTATGGCTACAACAACATACCCTGAGCAAAATGTTCAACCTGTTCCTAATCAGCAATCAACTGGCTATCAAAATTCTCAAAGCTATTCAAATAATTCTGCTTCTCAACAACAACCATTTGAAATTCGCCATTAATTAAGAAATAAGTGATATTTATACACTTATTATATAAAATTTTAATGTTTTGAGTCTTTGAGAGGTTTATTTTAGTCGATTTATAAAAATAAACGTAAAAAAAACCACTCACAAGTGAGTGGGTCGTTTTCTGCATCCTAATGGTCTCTTTTAGTGTTTATTATTTAGGAGTTTATATGTTTTTGGGGTTAATGAACTATTTATATTTAGTGTTTCGACTACACTTAAATCTTATACAATTATTATGCCACGAGAAAAAAATAAAGTCAACAATATTGTTTTATAAATTTTGAAGAAATCCTAAAAGCTAGTAATAGTGTATAATTTACACTTTACAAAAGTTAATAATTGTAATTTTAGGGGTAAATTTACTAAAATTCTTTTTTATTTTGAAAAATTTGCGAGTTCTGAAACTGTGGTTTCTAATTTTTCTGCAATATCAATGAGTGTATCAAGTGAAGGCTTTGAGAACGCAACTTCAATTTTACCAATAAAATTAAGAGATAAACCCAATCTATCAGCTAGTTCTTGCTGGGTTAGATTTAGTTCCTTTCTTCTTTTTTTGATATTTAAACCTAAATGTTTGTAAAAAGCCTCTCTCATATACGTACAGTTTAAACGTAAGCTATATTGAATTATACGTATTCTCTGTACGTATAAATACTTAATAATAATTGTTATTATTAACATATGAAGAGATTCAATAAAATTAATGCCTTTACATTAGCAGAAGTATTGATTACTTTAGGTGTCATTGGAGTTGTGGCTGCAATGACTATTCCAACTTTAATGACAAATCTCCAAAATCGTAAATTAGAAAGTCAATTTAAAGAAGGGTATTCAATTTTGAGCCAAGCGTTCAAGTCTTGGCAAGATGATGGTCTTGAAAATAGACATTATTCACGTTTTATGCCTTATTTTACTGGCGTTACAGATTGTGGGGATACTGATAGTACAAAAGACGACGATGAATATTGTATGGTTCGAACTTCTAATTCTGATGGTTCTGGAAGTCATTTAACTAATAAGGATTTAAGTTATAGAACTTTTTCAAAAAAATCAAGACAAATTGCTACTTATAACTTGGACGATGGGCAGTTTTATCTTCAAAATGGGTTGTTGATTATGTTTGATCAAAATCACGCAGATACACTTATAAGTATGGATATTAATGGTAAAAAGCAAGGTCCAAATATTTGGGGATATGATTTATTTACGTTCCAAGTGAAAGAAAATGAAATAACTGGGGTTTATGAACTTGTACCAATGGGAGCTCCAGGGACTTATATTAAAGACAAATCAACTTATTGTTCATTAACATCACCTGATCCCTCAAATGGTATAGCCTGTGCATATTATGCAATGTCTGACTCTGGATATTTTAGAAAATTGAAAAAATAATTTTAGTAAACGATTTGTACATTTACTTTTCTTGCTCTAGCTTTGTTATCAAAATCGATTAAAACTACTTGTTGCCATTGTCCAAGTTGTAATACACCATCAATAAGTGGGATGTGAGTTGAGTTTCCAACAATAGATGCTCTTACGTGTGCATAACCATTTCCGTCATGCCACATTTCATCATGGTGATAGTTAGAATGAACTGGTGCAATTCTTTCTAGTGCTTCTGGTAAGTCAACGAGTAATCCTGGTTCAAATTCAATATTTGTAATTGACACGGTACTTCCTTGAGCATAAACATATACAACCGCATTTTGTAATACGTGATTATACACAACATTACGTATTTGTGGTGTTATATCAATAATATCTGTATTCCCTTTAGTATGCACTGTGAAAACGTCATTAATAATTGTCATTTTATACCCCCAGAGTTATATTAACCCCTTTTGTCTGCAATTAAATTGTAGCATAAAGAAACTCTGAAAGATTGCTTATTTTTTCAAAATAACAATTAAATTCCGTTCATGATTTTCTTCAAGCGGAAGAGAATATTCTATAATATCGACAATTTTGGAATTATATTTTTTTAGAATAGAGTTTGCTTCTTCAATTTCTTGAGGTGTTTTTCTTGATTTATAAGCTACGAAATATCCACCTTTTTTAAGTTTTGGGAGGGCATATTCGCAAATGTTTTTCAATGAAGAAACTGCTCGAGAAGTTATCATATCAAATTTCGCATCAAGATTTTCGACTCTTGTGCAAATTGGCTCAAGATTTTCGATATTTAACTTGTCTTTTATGGTTTGTACTGCTCGAATTTTTTTAGCAATGCTATCAAGTGCCGTAACTTTCAAATGTGGATATGTTATTGCTATTGGAATAGACGGGAAACCCCCACCAGTGCCAATGTCGAGTATGGTCTTAATTTTAGATGTATCGAATTTTTCAAAAAAGTTTTCTATTGCGAGGGAATCGAAAACATGCTTTTCCCATAAATATTTTTCATCATTTTTTGAGATTAAGTTTACTTTAGAATTTTCTTCTAAAAATATTTTCATATATTCTTGGTATTTAGTTTTGTTTTCCATATTCGTCCTGCAATTTTGTGAATTCTTGTTCTGATATTCGATGTTTTATGTCTTCAATTCTTGTTTGAATTTTGTTTAGGTTTTCTTTATTAAATGATTGCTTTGACAAGTTATAAGCTTCAATCAGATATTTGTACGCATGGGTGAAATCTTTTAATTTTGAATAGAAATCTCCCATTTCAGTTAATGCACTAATTATGTGGTAAGTTTCATTTAATTTTTTAGCATAATATAGGGCTTGATTCAAGTATTCAAGAGCTTTTTCTTTATTTTTTGTTCCATAAATTTCTGCTAAATGCATGGCAGAATAGTATAAGCCATTATAATTTTTTGTTGCCTTATCTATTCTCAAGCTTTCATTATAATATTTTATTGCATGTTGTGGGCTTCCAGCTTCGTCATAAAGTTCCGCAAGATTTGCAAGTGCCATTGATAAATATTTGTTATTATTTGGATTAGAATCTAATTCTATACATTTTTTATAATACAAAGCAGCCATTCTTGTATCGTTTTGTTCATCATATGAACCCGCAGATTTGTAATATAATTCTGCTAGTATCTGTTTATTAGTATGAATATCAACAAGTTTTAGTGCTTTTTCATAGTATTTGAATTCTATATCAGAATTGTCTGTCAATTTTGCAAGTGCCAAGTTGACCTTAATCATCATTTCGTTTGGTAAGTTTTGTTGCTCAAGTTCCGATAATATGTATTTAGCATTGTCGTGCTTGTACATAATGTAGTAAATATTTGCAATTTCAAGTTTTACCTGTGCAATTTTGTCTGTATCTGCGACGTTAAAATAGAAATCTTGTGCTTGGGTGTAAGCTTCTAATGCCTCATACCATTGAGATAGATGTTTGTGTGCTTCTGCTAATTTTATATAAATTGTTGGCAAAAATTGATAAAATGATTCATCTTCTTTTTTAGTTAATGCATTTTGATATAAAAGAATTGCGTGCTTGTAATTGTATTTACTTTCTTCTTGTTTTGCTAAATTCAAAAGTTGAGTAAGACTCATTCCATCACTTTTTTCTTCTATCTCATTTTGTTTTGTTTTGTCATCGATGAAGCCCTTGATTGAGTCTGCAATGTTATCTAATACAGATTCATCGTCAATAATAAAGCTGATTTTATTAATTTTATCTTCTTTTTTAGTTTCTTCTTTTTTTACATCAACTTTTTCTTTTTTGTTTTCTTCTGATTTTATATTTTCATTTTTATCTACTAAATTTTCTGTTTTATTGTTTTCAATATTTTCTTCTACTTTTGTATCTTCATTTTTATAATTTTTTTCTATAAAATCGTAAGCATAAATACCTGCACCTGCAGCTATAGTAATTACAGCACAAATTCCAAAAGCTTTACCAAACTTACCTTTTTTTCTTTTTTTCTTTTCTTTATTCTCTTCTGTTTTATTATCTCTTTTTAATTCTTTATCTTTTACTTCTTTAGTCTGTATTTTCTTAGTTTTTTCCTTTTTTATTTTTTCTTTTTTTGTTTTCTCTTTTTTGTTTTTTTTATTTTTACTTTGTTGTACAACTTTTACTTCTTCTTTAAAATCATCTAATTTTATTTCTCCAGATAATAAATAAGACTTAAGATCTATAATAAGTCTATTTATATTTTCATACTTATATTCATCATTTTTATTAGTTGCTTTTTCTATAACACGTAATAAGTTTTTATCTTTTATATCTTTTTTATATTTATTTTTATCAAAAGTAGTTTTTCCACTTAACAAATTATATAAAATAACACCTATATCATAAATATCACTTTGAGGATTAAATACTTTCACTATATTTTCTTCTTCATTTTCAACAAATCTTTTATTTTCTAAATATGATAGCGTATCTATTTTTATTTGATTGTTAGAATTTATAAGAATATTTTCTAAGCTTAATATATTAAATGATAAGTTATTACTATGAAACTCATTTATAGATCCACAAATTTCTTTTACCATATTAATAGCTTCTTTTTCTTCTAATTTATTATTTTCAATTTTTTCACCTAAAGAAATTCCTTTAAAATATTCACTTTCTATATAATAATAAGTTTTTCCACAGGCACTATATTGAAACATATTATTTATATGAATTAAATTAGGATTTTTTATTTCTTTTAGTATTTTTACTTCTTTTGATAAATTATTTATATATTCCTCATCAGTACTTTTATTTACTAATACTTTTACTATTACTTTTT
>ERZ1106952.158-NODE-158-length-44125-cov-17.187543_pt1 | contig 44125 bp, 32 predicted proteins | sample MGYA00403677_ERZ1106952 | MGnify/ENA primary metagenome ERZ1106952 (study PRJEB35170, sample SAMEA104062415) | human gut metagenome | biome: human gut; feature: human-associated habitat; material: faeces | place: Denmark | collected 2012-05-14 ...
CCTTGCGCGAGTATGTGCCTCTTCCCACCACCAAAAAGCGATACCCCTTCGGGTGTCGCTTTTTGGTTGAGAAAAGGTAATTGCAGAAATGCCGCATCCGCGGTAGTTCGCGCGAGCGGCGCAGGACGTAAACTTTCGCCCTTACCCTATTTGTTTTTATCGTGCCGCGATGCTCTCGCGCCTTGCGCGAGTATGTGCCTCTTCCCACCACCAAAAAGCGATACCCCTTCGGGTGGGTACCCCCTTTGCCATGCGGCACACTTATTGCAGGATTAACGCGCAGTCCGCACGGGCTGCCGAAGTTTTTTCTCGCCGCCTACTGTTCCGCGCAGGCTGCCGGCGGAAAGCAGATAAACAAGCGCCCGCCGGAAATAATCCGGCGGGCGCTTGTTATACGTTCAATATAATTCCCTTATTTACGCGTCCAAACGCTTTTTGACCGCGAGCAAAAATTCGCGCGAATTGAGCTTTTTCGGGGCAATCCCCTCCGCATGGAACAGCGAAATCAGATCGCCCGTCATCTCCCCTTCCTCGATGGTCTGCACGGTCGCCCTTTCCAGCTTCTTTGCAAAGGAGACGAGTGCGGGAATGTTGTCCAGTTCGCCGCGCTTGGAGAGCGCGCCCGTCCACGCGAAGATGGTGGCGACGGAGTTGGTGGAGATCTCCTCCCCCTTCAGATGCTTGTAATAGTGGCGGGTGACGGTGCCGTGCGCCGCCTCGAATTCGTAGTTGCCCTCGGGGGAAACGAGCACGGAAGTCATCAGCCCCAGCGAGCCGTAGGCGGTGGCGACCATGTCGCTCATCACGTCGCCGTCGTAGTTCTTGCACGCCCACACGATGCCGCCCTCCGAGCGCACCACGCGCGCGACCGCGTCGTCGATGAGGGTGTACATATATTCGATGCCCGCCTGCGCAAATTTGTCCTTGTATTCCTTTGCGAAGATCTCCGCAAAGATGTCCTTGAAATGATGGTCGTACTTTTTGGAGATGGTGTCCTTCGTGGCGAACCACAGAGGCATCTTCACGTCGAGCGCGTAGTTGAAGCAGGCGCGCGCGAAGCTGGCAATCGACTTGTCGAGATTATGCACCGACTGCACGATGCCGTCGCTGTCCTTAAAATCCTGAATGAGCAGCTTTTCGCGCACGTTGCCCTGTTCGTCCTCGACGACGAGGTACGCCTTTTCACCCTGCGCAGCGCGCGTTTCCACGCCCGAATACACGTCTCCGTAGGCGTGACGGGCGAGCACGATGGGTTTTTTCCAGCCGGGGATATACGGCGTGATGCCCTTGGCGAGGATGGGCGCGCGGAACACAGTGCCGTCGAGAATGCGGCGGATGGTGCCGTTGGGGCTCTTCCACATCTGTTTGAGCTTGTATTCCTCCACGCGCTGGGCGTTGGGGGTGATGGTGGCACACTTGACGCCGACCCCGTATTTTTTATTCGCCTCCGCCGCTTCGACGGTCACCTTGTCGTCCGTCTTGTCGCGGTTGACGAGACCAAGGTCATAGTACTCCGTCTTCAAATCGACGTAGGGCAGAATCAAATCTTCCTTGATCCACTGCCAGAGGACGCGGGTCATCTCGTCGCCGTCCATCTCGACGATGGGCGTCTTCATCGCTATTTTCGCCATGTTGATACCTCGGATTTTTTATTCTTTCCGCTTTATTGTACCAAAAATGCGCGAAAATGGCAATCGTTTGCCCCCGCCGCCGCATATTTTCCTCGTTTCCGTCCTATCCCCTGCGCAACTTGCCCGACGACGGACGGAAGCCGTTCAGAACGCCGCAGTTGCTCAAGAGTTTTTTCCCCTCCTGCGCCTGAAAATCGCGGATGCCCTGCTCGATGAGCGCGGTGAGCACGCCGCGGAAATCGGCGAGCTTGTCGCAGAACAGGTACCAGGCGAGCGAGCCGGGCACAGTGTTCATCTCGTTGAAGTACACCTCGCCCCCGCTCATGAGAAAATCCGCCCGCACCACGCCGCGCAGGTTCATGCGGCGGTACAACAGCTTTGTATAGCCGCGGATGCGCTCGGCGCTCTCTTTGGAAATTTTGGCGGGAAAGTCGCCCGCGCGCTGTTTCCCCTCGCCCATGTACTTGTCGCCGAAGGTGAGGAATTTGTTGTCCGTTTTCGGCTCCTCGCAGGCGGAAACGACGATTTCGTCCCCCGCGCGGTAGGCGGCGCAGTTGATCTCGCGGCGGTCGGAAAGGTACTTTTCGGCGATGAGCACGGTATCGTAGGCAAACCCCGCCTCGATGGCAAAGGCGAGCTTCGCCCTGTCCTCCGCCACCGCCACGCCGATGCTCGAGCCGAGCCGCGCGGGTTTGACGATGACGGGGTACCCGAGCCGCTCCTCGATGCACCTGACAGCCATAGCTCCCCGCTTTTTGTACTCCGCCTCGGAGATGCGGAAGAAGGCGGGCGCGGGGATGTTCAGCGCCTTTGCGATAAGTTTCGTCATCCCCTTATCCATGAACACGGCGGAAGCCGCCATATCGGGCGAGGCGTCGGGGATGCGGTTGAGGCGCAGAAGCCCCGCCACGGCGCCGTCCTCGCCGTTCATGCCGTGGCAGCAGTTGAGCGCGCAGTCGATTGCGCACACTTCCTTCAGTTTTCTGCCGCGCACCGCATACAGTTTTCCGCCCGAAAGGAGGGCGCGCGGGCACTTTTTATCCGACAGCCCGCCGCGGAAAAAGGCGGTATCGCGCAGCTGTTCGCCCGTGTACATTTCGCCGTTTTGGGCGATATAGACGGGATGCACCGCGTATTTTTCGGGATCGATGAGGTTTGCCGCCATCGTGCCGGTGATGACGGAAATTTCGTTTTCGCAGGAGATCCCGCCGAAGATGACTGCCACATTTTTGCGCATAAGAAAAAACACCTCCGCAAAATTTTTTCGCTTCGGTGTTTCGGACTGTATTTTCCGTGAGAATTTGGTTTAATATTTATTAAGTTCACGAAAATCTCGCTCCGCTGCGATTTGAGCGGCTGCGCACGAGGCAAGTTTGCCGCAATACCCTGTCGGGCATTGCTCACTTCCGCCTCGGCTCCGCCGCCCTTATTCACGAAAATCTCACTGTGTTGCGATTTTCCGTGAGGCTGCGGTTTAATATTTATTATAATAATTCTCGCAAGAGCAAAAATCGCACTTTTTGCTCTTGCACTCAATTTGCCGATACTTCGGCTCACGGAAGGGGTGAAACAGCGGCATTCTAATAATATGTGTGCCCTTAAAAATGCCGCTGTGAGGGGAAAGCCGCTCGGGTTTCCCCTCAACTCTCGACTTTTTGTTTCGTCAGCTCGAAACAAAAAGTGAGAACCTTTTAGTTATATATATCCGGCAAATCGTTCAAAAACAGCACAGTATCCCCTTCGGCAAGTTCCCCTTCCAAAAGATCCTGCGCAGCCTCGAGGGTAGGCACGGTGACGAGCTTTTCCGCCTCCCCGCCCGCGGCGAGGTAGCCGTTTTTTACCGCCGAAACGAGCGTTTCGCCGACCAGAATCACCTTATCCAATCCGACGAGCTTTTTGCCCAGTTCCGCGTTCTCCTTCTCTTCGAGCACGCCCAGCTCCACCAGCCCCGGCGTTACGACGAGCTTGCGCCCCTCGAACGAGCGCAGAACCTCGATTGCCGCCGCCGCGCCCACGACGTTCGCGTTGTACGCGTCGTCCAGAATGGTTACGCCGCGCACCGCCGTAGGCTGCAAACGGTGCGGAACAAAATCGATTTTTTCGATGCCCTGCAAAATCTCTTCCTTGGAAAGCCCCAGCTTGAACGCCAGCGCCGCGGCGAGCGCGATATTTTGCGCGTTGTGCGCACCCAACAGTTTGCTGTGCGCGTTGCACTGCACGATGCCGAGCGCCAGTTTGAAGGATATGCCGCTCGGTGAACTTACAACATCGAACGCGCCGAATTCGCCGTGTTCGCCCACCGAAACTTTGATAAGCCCCGCCGCCGAAACGTCCAGCTTGTCGGTGTTTTCGTCCTGCCCGACGACGGCAAAGCCGCCCTTTTTCGTCCCCGCCAATATCTCGCCCTTGGCGGCGATGATGTTTTCGATTCCGCCGAACGACTCGACGTGCTGCGGGCAGATGCCCGTAATCATGCAATGGTCGGGCGAAACGAGATCGCACAGCTCGGCGATGTCGCCCTTATTCCGCGCGCCCATTTCGGCGATGAATATATCGTAATCGGCGAGGTTTTCTCCGTCCACCGCCCGCGCGATGCCGAGCGGGGTATTGAAGGATTCGGGCGTGGCGAGCACGCGGTACCTGACGGACAGGATCGCCGCGAGGAAATTTTTGACGCTCGTTTTGCCGAAGCTGCCCGTGATGCCGATCTTCACGCAGGGCGCGGCGTGCAGTTTTTCGCGCGCACGTTCCACGAATTTTTTGTTTTTTGCATAGGAAAAGGGCTTTTCGAGCAGGTTCGCAACGCGCAGCAGGACGGGCAGAAGGACGGGCAGAAGCGCCAGCGGCAGATAGCGCAGGTGCGAGAGGATCTCCCAATCCGCGTTTTCGGGGAGGGTGTAACAGTAATAGGAAACGGCGTTGCCCGCCGCACCCAAAACGAACGCCGCAACCGCGATGACGAGGACGTTCAGAAGATAGATACGGTTCGCGCGCGCGGTGGAAACGAGGGGCACCTTCAGCGCCCGCTTGTCGGCGATGCAGTAAAGCGCGGCAAACAGCGGAATGGGGATGAGAGCTATGTATCCCGCCAACGCGCCTGCGAACGAAAAGCAGATGCCCAAAACGAGCATCGCCAGCGCCGTTAAAAAGGCGAGCAGGATAAAGCGCGAATACACCATATTCCCCCTGCGGTGCGTCCATGCGGCGTACTTTTTGCCGTTGTAGCCCGCCTGTTGGAGCGCGCCCAGAATTTTGAAGGTACACAGTCCGTATAACAGTGCGCAGGCGAGCGCGATGACGATGTATTCGACGGTAGCCGTTAATGTAAACATTGCTTCTCCTCTTTCGCGGCAACGGAAATTTACAGCAAAAACTCCCGTGCGACGGCGTTGAATTCGTTCGGCCGCTCGCAGAAACAAAAGTGCGAACAGCCCTTCATATATACGAGACCGGATGCGGCCGTATTTTCGTGCAAAATTTCCGCCATGTAGGGCGGTGTCGCCGTGTCCTTATCCCCGAACACATAGAGAACGGGCGCCCGAATCCCGCGAAGGCAGGGCGTCAGATCCTCGTTGACGATCTTTTTGTAGCTCTCGCGCATGACGGGGGAAAGGGTGCGGTATTCGGGGGAACCGAACCTCCTCTCCGCAAACCGCGGCGCAACTTTTTTGACGGCGCGGTACGCTTTTACGCGGAACGTATACGAAAAACCGCGCCGCGGCGGCACGCCGGCACAGCCGGTGAGCAGCGCCCGTTCAAACAGTTCGGGCGATTCGGACAGCAGTTTGAGCGCCACTCTGCCGCCGAAGGAATGGGCGATCAGTTTCGCCTTTCCCACGCCCAGTGCTGCAAAAACCTTGCGCGCGTGCGCGGCGTACTCCCCCACCGACCACGGCGAAGAAAGCGGCGCGCTCTTCCCCATGCCGGGGAAATCGAATGCCGTTACGCGGAAAAAACGCGAAAAGTACGCAATCTGATAGGCAAAACTCTCCTTGCAGGCGAGATACCCGTGCAGAAACACGAGGTCTTCCCCCTGCCCTTCCTGCAGGTACGAAACGCCGTCTAAAACGCCCAAGCGCACCTCCTTTTGCCGCGCGGAGGCGGGCGCAGGGCGCGGCGGCTACAAATCCTTCTGCATGATGAGCGCGTCCTCGCCGTCGCCGTAGTAGCGCGGGCGGACGTACCGCCCGATATAGCCGCGCTTTAAATACAGCGACATGGCGGCGGCGTTGGAAACGCGCACCTCCAAAAATATCCGCTTCACCCCTGCGGACGCCGCGGCGCCCTCCAGGTTATCCAAAATGCCCGCGGCGATGCTGCGGCGGCGGAAGCTCTCGTCCACCGCGATGTTCGCAAGATCAGCATCCTCCCCCGCCGAAACGACGAAGCCGTACCCGACGATCTTCCCGTTTTCCTCAGCGGCGGCGGTGAGCACGTTCTCGTTGAAAAAGGTGTCGGCGAGCATGGAAAAACTCCACGGGTCGGAAAAGCACTTTTTTTCCAGTTCGGCGATGGCGAGAATGTCCTCGTACGCCCACTTGCGGTACACGATGTCGCTCATTCTGCACCGCCTTCGCCCGCCGTAGCGCCCTTTTGCGCTGTCGCCGCGCCGCGCGCTTTCTCGCGCTCCTCCTCCGCCTGGCTCTTTTTGAGGTAGAACGCCGAAATATCGCCGAAATCTTCCTCTCTCGCCCCTTCTACGGCGCGCAGAAGCCCCGCCGCGGGGTCTGCCTTCGTATACGGAACGGGCAGCGGCACATACGCGTACACGGGGTACTCCTCCGCAAGCACCGCGAGCCGTTCGCCGCTCACATACGCGGGGGGAAGGGATACCCTCTTATCCTCCGCAAAGCCGCAGACGTAATAAAAATCCCTGCCCGCGGGGATCGCCGCCAGCGCCTTTCCCTCTGCATTATATGCGAGCGCCGCGAACGAGGTTACCCCCAGCGCGGGTCTTTGCAGCGCCGCACAGAATCCCTTGACGGTGGAAATGCCGATGCGGATGCCCGTGAACGAGCCGGGCCCTGTTACGGCGCAGAAAAAATCGCAGTCGGCAGGCTTTAAGCCCGCTTTGGCGAGCGTCTCCTCGACGGCGTCCATGAGGCGCACCGAGTGCTGCATGGCGCAGTCCGGCTCGAAGGTTACAAACGTTTCGCCGTTTTTGGCGATGACGGTGAGATATCCGGCGGAAGTATCGATGGCAAGGTAACGCTTCATTTGCATAGAATCTCCCTCTCGTTCTCCCCCGTTTTGCGGATGAACACCTCTTTGCACCCTTCGGGCAGAACGTCTGCGATGTTCTCCGACCATTCGACGACGCAGATGCCGCCCGCATAGAAATAGTCGGTCAGCCCCAGCGCCTCCGCCTGCGCGCCGCTCTTTAAGCGGTAGCAGTCGTAATGGTACAGCCCGCCGTAGTCGTTCATGTATGCGTAAGTCGGGCTGGTGATCTCGTCTTCGATGCCGAGACCCGAAGCCAGACCCTTGACGAACACCGTTTTGCCCGCGCCCATCTCCCCGTGCAGGAGCACCACGTCCCCCGCGGTGAGGGTTTTTGCATATTCCTCGGCGAACCGCATCGTTTCGCCCTCGCTCTTTGTGACCATATTTTCCCTCGCTCGCCCCCCGCGACGCGCCGCCGCGAGCCGATGGGCGCAAAATATTGCAAAATAACGGAAAAGAGGCGCTCTTCGCACCTCTTCCATTATAATATAAATCGCCGCGATTTGCAATTAAAACGCATTTGCGCGCCGATATTTTCAGCGCGGACAATATTTTCGCCCTCGTTCAGAACTTGTTGAGAAGCCAGGAGATCCTCTTGTACAGCAGAACGGTGATAAGACTGACCGCCACGCTCTTGATGAGGTTGAACAGGAGCACATACCACCACAGCTGCGCGAACATCGCCGCGGCGCCCTCCTGCATGAACAGCGGAAAGTTTATGTAACGGTTGGTCAGCAACCCCACGCCGACCTGGATCAGGCAGCCGACGACAAGCGTAACGATGACGGTGGGCAGCCCCTTCTTGAAGCGGTACACGAGGGTGGGGATGAGCACGAAGCTGACGGTGACGATAAAGTTCGCCAGCTCCCCGATGCCCGCCGTGCTCGTGGTGAACAGGCGCAGGCACTCCTTTACGCCGCTGATGACGATTGCCGCCACCGGCCCGAACATAAACCCGCCGAGGAGCACGAACACACAGGAAAAATCCAGCTGCAAAAAGGGAGCCGCGGGAAAAATGGGGAATTCGAGGTAGGAAACCCCGAACGCGAGCGCCGCGAACATCGCCAGCTTTGCGATCGTGGACGCCGAAAAGTACTTTTTGCGGAAGCCCGCCCGCTTTGCCGCCCGTTCGGCGGCGGGGTCTGCCGTCTGCCCCGCTCCCGTTGCCGCGGCATCGCCGTCCGCGGCGGATGCCGCGGCACCTTCGGGCGCCGTACGCGTATCGCAATACGGGCACACGAATCCGCCCTTGCCGTCCTCCTTCATCTTTCCGCCGCAGGCGGGGCACTTGCCGACTTCCCTCTGCTTTGCCGCCGTGCTTTGTGCCGAAATTGCGGCAACGTTTTCGCTTTTTTGCGCCGCATCGCGGCGCAGAGCCTCTTCCTTCATAAAAATACACCTCGAAAAAATATATTTTCCAAGGGGAATTAAGGAAGCCCCGTTCCGACGGAACGGGGCTGTTTTTTGAAATTTCCGCGCAACAAAAAAAGATTGCGCCGCGATTTCAAAAACATTCTTTTCCTATCCGGACTATACCGTCGGTACGGGAATTTCACCCGTTCGGAGGCTTGCGCCTTTCGCAGACTTTACTGCCGGTGGGGAATTTCGCCCCGCCCCAAAGAATCGTTTTTGCATTCGGGAAAGCAAAACCACCGCCCCGAATCGACGTCTGTATTATAATACACGGCGCCGCGCATGTCAACCGAATCGCACCCCTCGGCCGCCGTTTCTTAAAATTTCCGGATCTTCCGGCTTTCTTAAATCCTTGCAACGCCTATTATCTTTTATAAAAGGCGACCGACCTTTTTTATAAAAAGCGACCGACCTTCGCCATGTAGAAAAAATTTTGAAAAAAAAATGATTTATGCTTGACACGGCCGAAGGGGGAATGTATAATATACTTGCGAATAATATTTAGATAATACAAATTTGATTTCAATTTGCTGTTTTTCTCTCCATCGTCGCCGTATCCGGGAAAGACTCGAACGCATAAATCGTAATGTATAATAAACTTCGCATAAATAAGCAAAACGGGAAATCAACATGGAAAAAAACGATATATGGCAATGGAAAAACGATGTCGTATATGTCAGAGGCGCAATACGAGCTGCTATTTACGATTTTAACAACGAAGATGTCTACTGGTTGGATGAAGAAGGTCGAGAAGTTGCGGAAAAATGCGTCATTGCAGGTCAGCAACCGAAAACGGAAAAAGAGAAAGAATTTATGCAGAAGCTGCAAGAGTACGGGTTATACGACGGGGAAACTCGTACATTTATCGAAGAAGAATTTCGAGAAAGCGGCTTGAATTTTGCATGGTTGGAACTGACTCAGAAATGCAATTTACGATGTGTGCATTGTTATGAAGGGCCGACGCATGTGTGCAATGACGAACTTAAAAAAGAAGACTGGATATCCGTTTTGCATACATTGAAAACGGAAGGCTGCGATCGCATACAGTTCATCGGCGGAGAACCTTGCTGTGTACCGTATCTCGCGGATCTGATACAGTGTGCCGCAACGCTGGACTTCAAACAAACGGAATTATTTACGAACGCAACGATTTTTAATCAAGATCTGCTGGATTGTTGTCAAAAGCACACGGTGACGGTCAGGATATCTCTGTACGGAAGCGATGCAGCTACTCATGAGGGAATAACGGGAGTAAAAGGCAGTTTTGAAAAGACGGTTTATTGGATAAGAAAACTTCTGGAAAACCATGTAAAAGTAAGCGTTGCCATTGTACTAATGAAAGAAAATGTAAACAAACGCGATGAAATAGCGTTGTTTTTGCAGAAATTGGGCGTCAATGATTTTAAGTTTGACGTAATCCGCAGTGTTCCGGGAGGAATCCAGAGCGCTCATCTCGTATCCGAACAGGATAAACACCGATATGCATATCGCAAAAAGCCGATTTTCAAAGCGGATAAAAAAATGTTTTATCGCGCCATGCATGAAAATATGTGTTGGGCGGGAAAAATCGCCGTCAGTTCAGACGGAAATATTTATCCGTGCGTGTTTGAAAGAAACATTGTGTACGGCAACATACGCGAACAAAGCCTGCAAGAGATTTTACGCGGCAAAATCAAAGAGAGTTGCTGGCGGTTACATTTCGGGATGATTGAAAAATGCGGATCTTGCGAATTTCGGTTTGCCTGTTCGGACTGCCGGGCATTGGCAAATGCGGAAAGCGGAAATTTATATGCAAAAAATCCAAGATGTCTGTATGACCCCTCGCGGGGGATATGGAATATAGAAAAACAGGAGGTAACCGAAAATGATTGAAAAGCTGAGCAAAAACGACACCCCGACAGATAACGGCGGATGTCATCCTTCCGGTGCTTGCGCGCCGAGCGGTTCTTGTTGTCCCGAATATACCAGAGATTAGCAAACTGCACAAATTCAAGCGAAAGCCAAACGTTCAACGGGCGGCTTTCGCAAACCAATACCCATTCGCCGGCTTAGCCGGCGATTTTCATTTTCGGACTGTTCGCCCAGATCCCGCCGTCGGCATGCAAGCCGCGCATCTTCTCCGCGCCGAGCATTCTTCCATAAATTCGAACCGCATTCTTAATTTTACCGCCTGTTTTTCAACCAGTTTCTTTCCTCGTTTTTTACCTTACCGCTGTTGTCTTCTCCCCTTCCGCTTGCCGCGCACCGGCAAAACCTCTCTTGAACCCGCGGACTATCCGCGGGTTTTAGTATACAAAAAACGCGCCGCGAAGGGCGCGCTTTTGGCACCGAAATGCCGCAATCAACATACAATACATCAGAACGGTCAACCGACCTTTTTGCCTGCGCCGAATCTCCCTTGACCGTCGCTCCGCTATATTACAGTATATCGTTCGCGTACAGCGGATACTTTTCGCACAGTTTTCTGACCTCCGCGCGCACGGAATCGAACGCGTTCTCCTTTTCGGCGATGATCTTGGAGATGAGGCGGGCGATCTGCCGCGCGTCCTCCTCCTTGAATCCGCGGGAGGTAATGCTCGGCGTGCCGATGCGGATGCCGCTGGTGATGAACGGGCTGGTCTCCTCAAACGGAATGGTGTTCTTGTTGACAGTGATGTTCACCTCGTCGAGCATCTTTTCCAGCTCCTTGCCCGTCATGCCCTTGTCGCGCAGGTCGACGAGCATGAGGTGGTTGTCCGTGCCGCCGGATACGAGGCGCACGCCGCACCTGGTGAACTCGTCCGCCATTGCCGCCGCGTTTTTGACGACCTGCTTCTGGTATTCCCTGAATGCGGGCGAGAGCGCCTCCTTGAATGCGACCGCCTTGCCCGCGATGACGTGCATGAGCGGCCCGCCCTGCATGCCGGGGAACACCGCCTTGTCGATCGCTTTGGCGAACTGCTCCTTGCACATGATGACGCCGCCGCGCGGCCCGTGCAGGGTCTTGTGGGTGGTCGTCGTCACGATGTCCGCATACGGCACGGGCGAGGGGTGCAGCCCCGCCGCAACCAACCCCGCGATGTGCGCGATGTCCACCATCAGGTACGCCCCGACCTTATCCGCGATCTCGCGCAGGCGGGGGAAATCGATGATGCGGGGATACGCGGAAGCGCCCGCGACGATCATCTTCGGCTTGTTTTCGACGGCGATCTGTTCCAGAGCGTCGTAGTCGATGCGCTCATCCTCCCTGGAAACGCCGTAGGGAACGATATGGAAGTACTTGCCCGAGATATTGACGGGCGAGCCGTGGGTGAGATGCCCGCCGTGCGAGAGGTTCATGCCCAAAATCGTGTCGCCGGGGTTCAGGAGCGCGAAATAGACGGCGGTGTTCGCCTGCGCGCCGCTGTGCGGCTGCACGTTGGCGTGGTCGCAGCCGAACAGCTGTTTGCAGCGCTCGATGGCGAGGTTTTCCACGATATCGACGTACTGGCAGCCGCCGTAATAGCGCTTGCCGGGCAGACCCTCGGCGTATTTGTTGGTGAGGTGCGAGCCGACAGCCGCCATGACCGCGGGGGAAACGAAGTTTTCGCTCGCGATGAGTTCGATGTTGTTGCGTTGGCGGTCGAGTTCGAGTTTCATCGCCTCGTACACTTCGGCGTCGGCGTTTTTAATGGTTGTAAGATCGATCATTTTCCGTTCTCCGTAGAAAATTTATTCTTTACCGTTTTATTATAGCGCAATTTGCCGCTTTTTACAAGGAAATGAGGGTGCGGGAGCGCAAAAATCTTTGCGCTCCCGCACCTCACCGCGGTATATGCACGGAATTTCCCGCCCTGTCTGCCAAATGGCAGCTTTATCGACCCTGTACAGACCGCACCCGCAAAAAATTCCGTTCTGCTCCTCGCTTATAAGCGCGAAACGCCCGACAAAACCCGCGCGGCAAGGCGATGCCCGCGCGCCGCCGAATCCGCGCATGCCGCGTCAGTTCTTCTTGCCCGAACGCTTTACGATGAACCACACCGCAACTGCCGCCGCGGCAACCAGAACGACCGCCCCCACGACAATCGCCGCGATCGCCCCTGCGGGAAGCCCGCCGCCCGGTTCCGAAGGATCTTTCCCCGGCTCCGACGGGTCTTGCCCCGGTTTCGACGGGTCTTGCCCCGGCTCCGACGGCTCGCCCGAAAGCACGGTGACGACGGCAGACGCGCTCTTTTCGGGGTCGAAAACGGACACCGCCGTGACGGTGAACGACTCCGCCGTTTCGCCCGCGCCGACGGTGAGCATGCCGTTCCCGTCGATTTTTGTGGCGGGGTCGGACGCGCCGCTTATCTTCCATCCGACGGAGGTATCGAAACTGCCCTCGCCCAGCACTTCGGCGGTAAACTGCAGCGTTTTGCCGCGTTCAGCCGAGGCGGTTGCGGGGGTGACGGAAACGGATATGACCGCTTTGTACTCCAGATTCAGATATTTGTACGAATCAAACTTCTGCTCGTCGTAGCCGACGGTATTTTCCCCCGCGGCGTCCGAAGCCGCCTGTACATACACGCCCTGCCCGCAATGGGGCGCGAGCGCGCCGATCGCAGACGTGCCGCCGTGCGCCGTGAGCGAACCGCCCGTAACGTAGGCGCCCTCCTCCGCGTTCACGCCGAACGAGGAGCCCGCCGCGTCGGTATTTTCCGCACCCGCGCGCACAGAACCGCCCTCGACCTGCAGGAATCGGTCGGCATAGATGCCGAAGGTCGCCTGCCCGTTGCTGCCGCCCGCGACCGCGCCGATCGTACCGCCGCGGACGACGACGTCCGCCTCGGCTCCCTGCGCGTACAGCGCCGCGCCGATATTTTGCGTACCTTCGGTGACGTTCACGCTGAACGTGCCGCCCATTATTTCGATTTTTCCGCTCTCCGTGTCCCCGACATACTGGACAAACACGCCGATATACGGAACTTCGATTGCGGTGTTCCCGCCGCGGATATATACGTTCCCGCCCGATTGGGTGTCGGGCGAGCCGCTGCCCATATTTCCGCCGCTGATGCCGATCGCCGAAGAACGCGCGGCGCTGGATACGGTCACTTCGGCATCGCCGCCGATCGAAACGCTGCCCCTGCGCGCATACAGACCGTACACGTTGAAATTTTCCGCACGGACTTCGCCGCCGGTGATTTCGATATCGCCGTACGGAGAATACACGCCCGCCATCTGACCCAACGTCTGCAAGGTTCCGCCCGAAACGGCGATGCGGTTGTTGACGGTCAGGCAGCCCTGCCCCGTTCCGCCCTTTCCGTTCAGCGTGAGCGTTCCGCTTTTCAGCTCGAAATTGCCGCTGCCGGCATAGGCGGCGTCGTCCGTCGGCACGTCATTGTCCGCGATCACTTCCATGGGATAGGCGTTGAGATTTTTTGTGGACTCGCTGCGGAACCCGACCGAAAGCGAGCCGTCGCCCGTAACGGTAACGTTGCTGTCGTAGAACAGGAGCGCCCTCGTGCTTCCGCTCGGGCGGAGATAGAGTTTGCTTTCGCCCTTGAGTACGAGTTCTACGTCTCCGCGCGCAGCCACGGCGGCGTAGCTTCTGTTTTGCGACCAGTAATTGACGTACGCGCCCGATTCGATTTCCGCATTGTCGAATACGATCTGCGCCGCCCCGCCTTCCTGCGGCGCGGGGATATAGGTGAGCGTTCCGCTCCCCGCCCTGTACGTCGTTTCCTCCTGCGGCGCAGACGATATGAAATCCGCGCCCGACTGCGTGATTTCCGCCGCGGTTTCGGCGCGGGCGGACTCCGCAGCGAACCCCGCCGCCGCGAACGCTGCGCACGCGGCAAGGAACGCCGCCAACACATACAGTACAACACTTTGTTTTCTGCTGTTCATCTTTTAGCTCTCCCTTTTGTAACATTTTTCCGCAACGTACGAATTTTTCAGGTCATAATAGTACCATAAACCCGCGGGCAAGTCAACTTTTCCGCCAAAAACGGCACGAATATGACGAAAGGGCGACCGTTATGTAAAACGGCCGCCCTTTTCCCGCGTTCGCTGATCAGATATATTTTTCGATAAATTCCTTCATTGCGGCTTTCGCGCCGAATCCGACGTTTTTGCCCGCAAGCTCCCCGTTCTTGAACACCATCACGCACGGGATGCTCATAATCGAGTACTCGCGCGCGAGGTCGGGGTTGTCGTCCACGTCGATCTTTACGAAGGTCGCCCTGTCCGAAAGTTCTTCGGATACCTGCTCCATCACGGGCGCGAGCATGCGGCAGGGGCCGCACCAGCTCGCCCAAAAATCGACGACGAGCGTCTGTTTCTTTTCCATCGCGGCTTTGAATGCCGCCGTATCAAAGGTCTGAACCATGTACCGTTTCCTCCTGTTGATTGGTATCGTCTGCGGAAGGTTCCCCGCCCTGCGGCGGTTCGCTTCCCCTTTCAGTTTCGATAATTTCCACCACTTCCATACCGAATCCGCGCGTTTTGGAGAGGGCGCGGTCGCAAAAGAACACGCATGCAATCCCCAAAATAAGCCCCGCAAGGCACAAAAGCGCGATATACAGCTCCTCTTCGAAGCAGAAAAACCCGACCAGCAGCCCCGCTCCCGCGAGCAGTACCGGCACGATATAGACGATAAACGACGCGAGCAGGCGGTTGTCCTTTTCCGCCTTCACGAGCACCGTGTCGCCCGGCTTCGCGCCGACCGCGTTGAGCGCGCGCACCTTCACGCGGCTCCTGCCGTTTTTGAATGCGCACATCTTGCAGGAATCGCACTCGGGCTTTTTTTCGATCTGCACGGTGGCGATCTTCCCCGCCGTGTTTACGACGGTGGCAAGCTCCTTCATTGCAATTTTTGCGCGAGATACTCGGCGACGCGCTCCGCCTTCACCGTTTCGGAGGTCGAATCCGCCATGTTTTTGACGGTATATTCGCCGCTCTCCAATTCGTTCGAACCGATGACGACGACGTATTTCGCCCCGACCTTGCCCGCGTACTTGAACTGCGCCTTGACCGAGCGTGCGGCGTGGTCGAACTCCGCCGAAACGCCCATCTTGCGCAATGTATCGCAAAGCTGAAATGCCGCCTTTCTCCCCTCGTCGTCCAGCCCCGCCACATATACGCCGAGCGGCGCCTCCTCGGGGATGCGCTTGCCCGTGTTTTCGAGCACCAACAGCATGCGCTCGATGCCGCTGCCGAAGCCGACCGCGGGCACCTGCGGCCCGCCGAGGTTTTCGATGAGGGTATCGTACCTGCCGCCGCCGAGCACGGTGCCCTGCGAGCCGATGCTGGTGGACACGAATTCGAACACCGTTTTGGAATAATAGTCCAGGCCGCGCACGAGCTTGGGGTTCAGCCTGTATTTTACGCCGCACGCGTCGAGAATCTCTTTCAGCTTTTCGAAGTGCTCGCGGCACTCATCGCACAGAAAATCCACCGTTTTGGGGGCGTTTTCGTTGATCTTCGAACAAACCTCCTCCTTGCAGTCGAGGATGCGCAGGGGGTTTTTGTCGAAACGGGAGCGGCAGGTATCGCACATTTCGGGCAGGTGCGGGCGCAGATATTCTTTGAGCGCCTCGTTGAATTTAGGGCGGCAGTGCTTGCAGCCGATGGAATTGAGGTTGAGCTCCACCCCCTCGACGCCGAGCGCGGCGATATAGTCGCGCGCAAGCAGAATGACCTCCGCGTCCGTTTCGGGCCCCTTGCCGCCGAAGATCTCCACGCCGAATTGGTGGTGTTCGCGCAGTCTGCCCGCCTGCGGCCGCTCATAGCGGAACACGGGGGTGAGATAGTACATTTTGAGGGGCAGAACGCCGCTCGCGAGCCCGTTTTCGATGAACGAGCGCACCACGCCCGCCGTGCCCTCCGGCTTTAAGGTGATGCTGCGCTCCCCCTTGTCGAGGAAGGTATACATCTCTTTATTGACGATGTCGGTGGTATCGCCCACGCCGCGCAGAAACAGCTCGGTGTGTTCAAAAACGGGGGTACGGATCTCCTTTAAGTTGTACCGCGCCGCGATTTTGCGGGCGGTATCCTCCACGAAGTGCCACTTGTAAGCGTCTGCGGGGAGCACGTCTTTGGTGCCTTTGGGAATTGAAATCATAAAAACCTTCCTTTTGTTCACACAATTTGTTTTGAGCTGAAGGTACGCGAGGCTTTCACTTGCTTGCAATAGCGAAAACGAGCGTACCGCAATCGCCTTTGGCGATTACAAAACAAATTGTCGTGATTTTAAGGCAAACCCCATTGCCCTCGCTATGCTCGGTGCAATCGGAGTTTTCCTCGCCGCGCAATATTTCAGCGCACACTTAATATTAAATTGCGCGGCTCACCTTTCCTGCAAAAGCGCTTACGCGCAAATGCAGGTGCGCTAACGCAAAAGCGCGGTTTTGCTGGCGCGAAAAATTATTTTATCTCGCATTTCTCGGCGAGCTGTCGCCTGCGAAATCCAAGATTCAGGGTGACACCGCCCATCAAAACGCTTTCGCGTTTTCTGCGGCGTTTTCTCCCTCTTTTTTGCCTTTTTAGGGGCTCTCATATTATTTAACGGCAAAAAATTCACCCTCTTCCCTTAAGCAAAAATTTTTGCAAACAGCGTTGCGCTGCGGAAAATTGCGGTTTCCGTTTTTGCGAGTAATTATTTTAACAATCTCTCGCGCAAGCAGAATCACATTTCTGCGCCAGCGCACTCAATTCGCCGATACCTCGGCTTACGGAAAGGGTGAAGTTGCGGCATTGAATAAAATGTGTGCCTTGAAAGATGCCGCAACGAGGGGAAAACCGCTCGGGTTTCCCCTCAAATTCGCAGAAAATCGCAGGCATCAGCTTGCCGAGATTTTCGCGAGCCTTTATAATACATATTTCTTCAAATCCCGATTCTTGATCATCGAATCGAGGTGCTCGTCGACGTACTTTTTATCGATTTTGACGGTAACGGTCGGGTAATCTCCGCCCGCATTGAAGGAGATGTCCTCCAACAGATATTCCATGACCGTGTGCAGACGGCGCGCGCCGATGTCCTCGCTGGTCGCGTTCATGTCCTCCGAAATGGTCGCGATCTCCTCGATCGCGTCGTCGGTGAACTGCAGATCGATATTGTCCACGCCCAGAAGTTTTCCGTACTGCGAGGTAATGGCGTTCTGCGGCTGCGTCAGAATTTTGATGAAGTCCTCCTTCGTGAGGCTTTCCAGCTCCACGTTGATCGGGAAGCGCCCCTGCAATTCGGGGATCAGATCCTCCACCTTGGAGATGTGGAAGGCGCCCGCCGCGATGAACAGGATGAAGTCCGTTTTGACGGGGCCGTACTTGGTCATGACCGTGCAGCCCTCGACGATGGGCAGGATGTCGCGCTGAACGCCCTCGCGGGATACGTCTGCGCCGCCCTGATTCGCCTTGCCGGCGATTTTATCGATCTCGTCGATGAAGATGATGCCCTGCTCCTCGGCGCGCGCGAGCGCCTCGGTGTTGACCATGTCGTTGTCGATGAGCTTTTCCGACTCCTCCGCGATGATCTGCTGCATGGCGGCCTTGACGCTCATCTTGCGCTTTTTCTTCTTTTTCGGAAGCATGTCGCCGAAGATGGAGCCGATGTTGATCTCCGCGCCGCCCGGCACGATCTCCATGCTCTTGGGCGCGTCGACGACCTCGATTTCGATCTGCGTATCGTCGAATTTGCCCGCGCGCAGATCCTCCAACAGGCGCGCGTCGAACACCTCCTTCGACAGTTCGCCCCGCTCCCCTTTCTTCATCTCGGAGAGAATATTGCCGATCTTCTTTTCGGCGATGCCCTCCGCCTTGACGGAAACTTCCTTCATCTTCTCCTCGCGCACGAGGCGGATGGAGCACTCGACGAGGTCGCGCACCATGCTCTCGACGTCGCGGCCGACGTAGCCGACCTCGGTGTACTTGGTCGCTTCGACCTTGATGAACGGAGCCTTGACGAGCTTTGCAAGCCGCCTGGCGATCTCCGTTTTGCCGACGCCCGTGGGGCCCTTCATGATGATGTTTTTGGGCGTGATCTCCTCGCGGTCGGCTTCGGAAAGCTGACTGCGGCGGTAGCGGTTGCGCAGGGCAATGGCGACCGCCCTTTTGGCCTTATCCTGACCGATGATGTATTTATCCAGTTCGTTAACGATTTGTTTCGGTGATAAACTCATAAAAAAACTCCCTTTTCTGTTCACACAATTTGTTTTGAGCTGACAAAACAAATTGTCGTGATTTTGAGGCAAACCCCCATTGTCCTCGCTTTGCTCGGCGCAATCGGAGTTTTCCTCGCCGCGCAATATTTCGGCGCACGCATATTATTAAAATTGCGCGGCTCACCTTTCCTGCAAAAGCAAAAGTGTTTGCAAATTGGGGTGCGCTAACGCACCTAACGCAGCCAATTTTGCGGAGCGACCGCTTGCGGGCATTCATGCAAAATTGGCAAAGTTGCGCGATAACTTTGTTATCGCTATGTGTCGTTTTGCTTGCGCGAGTTATTTGTTTTAGTCTTCGCGCAAAATCTCTCAAAAGAGATGAGAGCTTTTGCTTGATTTCAGAGAAAACCCGCGGGCGCGCGGCTTTGCCGCTGACCGCCTGTTTTCTCTCTGCGGCGATATGTTACGGCTCTCTTATTTATGAATCGCCGCATTCACTCTTTCCGCGTATGCCTTTCGGCAAATTGAGGGCAAAAGCAAAAAGCGTCGTTTTTGCTTTTGCAAAAGATTATTTAAGTTCACACTAATCTCGGCGAACTGACGATACCTTTTTTATGCGCGCCGCATTCACCTTTCCTGCAAAAGCAAAAGTTTTTGCAGATTGGGCGCGGTGCGCTTTGGCAAAAACGCGGTTTTGTCACGCGCAGTCGATTATTATAGCCGTCGATTATTATAAATATATAATAGCCATATGCGCAGCCGCGAGCCTGCTCATTGCCTTTGCAGGGATGCGGCGACTTTGCGCTTGGCGCGCTGGACGGCGTTTTCGCAGCTCTTTTCGCTCTTGCCTTCCTTGGCGGCGATCTCCGCGATCGTAAGCCCCTCCATGTACAGCGAAAGCGCCCTGTATTCCGCAGGCGAAAGCACCCTCCGCAGTAATGACAAAAATTCTTCCTTTTCCTCGCCCGAAATGACGGCGCTTTCCGGGTCGTACGGGGACAAAAGCCCCTGCCCGTCCGCATCGAACAGCGGAACGTAGTCGTTGAGCGGGATGTGCTTTTTGCGCGATGCGCTCCTGACCGCGCTCATGATGCGGCGGTTGATGCACAGATAGGCAAAGTTTTTGAAGCTCATGCCCCCTTCGCGGAAGTCGGTGATGGCGTTGTACAGCCCGATCATCCCCTCCTGCACCAAGTCCTCCGTTTCGCCGCCCTCCAAAAAATAACTTCGCGCGGCGCCGCGCACGGAATTTTTATACCGCTGCAACAGCTGTTCTTCGGCAGCCTTGTCGCCGCTGCGCGCCGCGAAGGCGAGCTTTTCGTCGGAAATTTCGCTCATCGGCGCTGCCTCACCGCCTCGTACGCCGCCGCGCCCAAAGCCACCGACGCATTCAGAGAATTGACCTTTCCGTATAAAGGCAGCGACAGGATTTTATCGCACTTTTTGCGGGTGAGCGCGCCGATGCCGCTGTTCTCCCCGCCCACGACGAGCGCGATGTCGCCCGTCAGATCGCTCGCATAGATGTCCTCGCCGTCCGCTTCCAGCCCGTATACCCAATAACCCGCCTTTTTCAGCTCGTCGATCGCATAGTTGACGCCGGGAACGCGCGCGACTTTGATATGGTTCGCCGCGCCCTCGGAGATGCGCACGACCGCGCCCGTGACCTGCGCGCTCTTGTTTTTGGGGATGACGACCCCGTCCGCGCCCGCGCACTCGGCGACGCGGATGATGCTGCCGAGGTTGTGCACGTCCTCCACCCCGTCGCACACGACGACGAAGCGGGGCGAATCCTTCGGCGCGCACAGCTGCGAAAAATCGGCGTATTCGTATTCGGAAACGAAGGCGATGACGCCCTGATGACGACCCGTTTCGCTCTCCCGATCGAGCGCGCGGGCGTCGGCGAACTGCACGCGGATATTCCTTTCGCGCGCCATGGCGAAGATGCGGCCCGCGCTCCCCTCCGCGCCCTTCTGCATGAGCAGTTTATCGACATTTTTGTCCGTTTTCAAAAGTTCCAGAACGGCGTTGCGCCCTTCGACCTTCATGCAAATTCTCCCGATAACAATTCTTCGATGCGCGCATAGTCGCCAACGAGATACAAAAAGCCGATGACCGCCTCCACGCCCGTCGAGATGTTGTACTCGGCGACGGAGGCGTTTTTGCTCTTGGTCGGCTTTTTCGCGTTGCGGCCGCGGCGGAAAATATCGTATTCCTCCTCGGTGAGCATGCCCTCGATCTTCTCCAAAAGTTTTGCCTGCCCCTTGGCGGAAACGCGCTCGGAGGCGAGCTTTTGCAGGGTGCCCGTCTTGTAGTCCGCCTCGAACACGAGCGACTCGCGCACATACAGCGACCACACGGCATCCCCCACGAAGGCGAGCACGACGGCATTCATCCCCCGCGCGCGTTCGCGCGGCATCGTGTCGTTGAATTTAACCATGCAGATATTATAGCATATGCGGCGGAAAAATTCAATAAAACGCGGCGGATTTTCGCAGATTTGCCGCATATCTGCGTGGTGAACGCCCCCTTTTCGGATTCGCCCTCCCGCGCGCGAACGCCGCCGTGCCGCCCGACCCCGCGCCGCCTTACAGTTTTCCGCCGCCCGTCACACCCCTGCGCCGCCGCGCTCCGTGCGGCAAACATGCCTTCGCACGAACCGCGCAGCGCACACAACGGCGAACATCCCCGCATTTCCGCGCGGAGATGTTTTTCTGTACGAAAAGCCGCCCTCCGCAAAAAGCGGAAGGCGGTGACGCAAGCATATACAAATATTTTTGAGCGATTGCAATTTGCGCGGAACTCGCTGTTTTTTGCCCGCCCCTGTCTTTCAATCCCCGGCACATATGCGCAAATGCGCGGCTATGCAAAAAATGCGAGTACGCCTCGGAAAATGGCGAGGGCAACCTCTTTGCGGTATTCCTCGGTGAGGAGCAGCTTTTCGTCCTCTGCGTTCGATAAAAAGCCGCACTCGACGATGACGGAGGGATATTCCGTACAGTTGAGCATGAAATAATCGCCCCGCAGCGGGGAAAGCTCCTGCCCGCTCAAGCCGTTGAGCCGGGTCTGAATGCCCGCCGCGAGCGCCTCGCCCGCCGCGTCGTTCGGCTTGAAGAATACCTGCCCGCCCCGCCGCGTGCGGTCGGAGAGGAAATTGTTCTGGTGTACGGAGATGACGGCGTTCGGCTGCGCTCCCTCGATGATCTCTTTTCGCTTCTGCATATCCCGCCGCTTGTAGCCGTTCGTCGGCAAGCCGTACAGCCCGCCGTCGTTTTTGCGGGTAAGCACGACGCGAAAACCCGCGTCGGCAAAGAGCGTTTCCAATTCTTTGACGATTTTCAGATTGATCTCGCTCTCCTTTACCTTGCTCGCGCCGCCCACGACGCCCGGGTCGATCCCTCCGTGCCCCGCGTCCAAAACGACGGTGAAGGCTTCCGCAGGCACACTCGCCGCGGCGATGCCCGCCAGACCGAAACTGAATACGAAGATCGCCGCCAACGCGACGGCGAGCGCGGCTGCCGCGCTCCTTTTCCAAACGAACATACGCTATTGTATGCGAAAGCCGCGCGGAAAATGCACCCGCACGGCTTAATTAAAATCAATCGGATTTTTTGCTCTCTGCCATTGCCTTGTTTTGCTTTTCTTTGAGCGTCTCGCGGGCTGTTGCGAGCATGAGTTTGATGCGGTTTTCCTGGTTGACCTTCGTTGCCGAAGGGTCATAGTCCACCGCCACGATGTTCTCGTGCTCGTACATCCGCTTCAACGTGCGCACGGTGCCCTTGCCCGCGATGTGGTTGGGCAGGCAGCCGAACGGCTGGGCGCAGACGATGTTGTCGGTACCCGTTTCGGCGAGCGCCGCCATCTCCGCAGGGATGAGCCAGCCTTCGCCCATCTTCACGCCCTGGTTGATGACCTTGTCGGCACAGCGGCGCAGGTGTTCGAAATCGTGCAGCGGCTCGAAGCCGTACTCTTCCGTGATTTTGATGATCTTCTTTTGAATATGGTGCAGATATTTGTAAACGATATCGAAAATCGGGGTCGCGATGCTCTTTTTATTGTACAGCTTCGCGTCGTTGACGTTGTTGACGGCGCAGTACATCACAAAGTCCATCAGCGCGGGCACGACCGGCTCGCACCCCTCGGAGAGCAAAAACTCCTCCAGATGGGAATTGCCCAGCGGCGAATATTTGACGTAAATTTCGCCGACGATGCCGACCTTGACCTTCTCTTCCTTACTCCGCTCCACCTCGGAAAAACGCTCGAGCAGGGCGCGCGTCACCTTTTTGTACTTGCGGTACCCGCCCTTTGCAAACTTTTCGCCGATATATTTCACGCAGTCGGCGCGCGCCTTGTCGCTTTCCCCTGCCTGCAATTCGTACGGTTTGCACTGGTTGTACAGCGACATGAGCGTATCCCCGTAAAAGATGGCGTACGCGAGCTTCAAGATGGTTTTGAGGTTCATGGGGAACCCGCTGTCCTTTTCCAGCCCCGAGAAATTGAGGGAGATGACGGGAACCTTGGGGAACTCCGCCTTGAGCGCCTTGCGGATGAGCGGGATATAGTTGGACGCGCGGCAGCCGCCGCCCGACTGGGTGATGAGTACCGCCGTATGCTCGACGTCGTATTTTCCGCTCTTGAGCGCGTCGACGAACTGCCCCGTGACGCACAGCGCGGGGAAACAGGTATCGTTGTGAACGTGTTTGAGCCCCTCGTCGATGACGGCGCGCGAATCGTTGCGCAGAAGTTCGATGTCCCAGCCGTCCCGCCGCAGGATGTCGACGATGATTCCGAAATGCACGGGGAGCATATCCGGCACCAGAATTTTGTGCGTATGTTTCATTTCGGGGGTGAATTTCGGGTAATCGTCGCGGAAGTCCGCCGTTTCGCACCCCTGTACAGACTTTTTATCTTGCATCCTTTTGCCTCTTTTGTTCCTCGATGGCGGCGAGCATGCTGCGCAGACGGATCTTGACGACGCCGAGGTTGTTGATCTCGTCGATCTTGATCTGCGTGTACAGCCTGCCGCGGCTCTCCAGAATGGCGCGCACCTCGTCCGTCGTGATCGCGTCGATGCCGCACCCGAAGGAAACGAGCTGCACGAGGTTGACGTCCTCGTTTTCGGTGACGAACTCCGCCGCGCGGTACAGGCGGGCGTGGTACGTCCACTGGTTGAGAACGTTGACCAACACCTGTTTGCCCTTGTCGAAAACGCTGTCCTCCGACAGCACGGCGATGCCCAGCGAGGTGAGCAGTTTGCCGATGCCGTGGTTGATTTCGGGGTCGATGTGGTACGGCCGCCCCGCCAACACGACGATCGGCCTTCCCTCTTTGCGCGCTTTGGCGAGGATCTTTTCCCCTTCCGCGCGCACGTCGGCATAGTATCTGTTCAGGCGGGCGAACCCTTCGGCGAGCCCCGCCTTTATCTCGCGCGGCTTGACCTTCCAGCGGGCGAGCGCCCTCTGCAATGCGCGCACCGACGACTTTTCGTCGTTCAGATCGAGATACGGCATGACGAAATTTTCGTCGTCCAGCCGTTCGTTGTTCGCCTTTAAAAGTTCGGGATAGTACGCCACGACGGGGCAGTTGTAATGGTTGACCGAATCGTGCTCGTCCAGATTGTAGCTCTCGCAGGGGAAGAAGATGAAATCGACGCCCTTGTCCAAAAGGCTTTCGATGTGCCCGTGCGTGAGCTTGGCGGGGTAACAGACGGTGTCGCTGGCGACGGTGTGCTGCCCCCTGAAATACAGGCGGCGGGAGGATTCCTCGCTCAAAACGACTTCGAAGCCGCACGCCTCGAAAAATCCCGCCCACAGCGGGAGCTGTTCGTAGTAGCCGAGCGCGAGCGGAAGCCCCACCCTGCCCCGCTTTCCTTTGGCGCCGGTCACGCTTTTTAAGATACGTTCGTACTTATAGTGGTACATATCCAGCTCGTCCGAATGGGGTTTGAGCCCCGCACCCTTTTCGCACTTGTTGCCGGAGATGAATTTGCGTCCGTCCGAAAATCCGATGACGTTGACGTTGCAATGGGAGGTACAGCCCTTGCAGATGTGGCTCTTGGACGTGTATGTAAAGTATTTGAGTTCCGCTTCGGTGATGAGGGTGCTCTCGCCGCGGACGTTCTCCTTGGCGTACAGCGCCGCGCCGAACGCGCCCATCAGACCCGCGATGCCGGGGCGGATGACCTGCTTGCCCGTTTCGATCTCGAAGGAGCGCAGCACCGCGTCGTTTAGGAAGGTGCCGCCCTGCACGAGGATGTTGCTGCCGAGCTCGTCGGGCGTCTTTGCGCGGATGACCTTGTAAATGGCGTTCTTGACGATCGAGGAGGAAAGGCCCGCGGAGATGTCCTCCACGCCCGCGCCCTCCTTCTGCGCCTGTTTGACCGAGCTGTTCATGAACACCGTGCAGCGGCTGCCCAGTTCCACGGGGTGCTTCGCAAATAATCCGAGCTTGGAAAACTCGTCGATCTCCATGCCCATCGCCTTGGCGAACGTCTGGATAAAGGAGCCGCAGCCGGAGGAGCACGCCTCGTTGAGCATGATGGAATCGATGGCTCCGTTCTTGATTTTGAAGCACTTGATGTCCTGCCCGCCGATGTCGATGATGAAATCCACCTTCGGGTTGAAATGCACCGCCGCCTTGAAGTGCGCGACCGTCTCCACGATGCCGAAATCCGCCTTCAATGCCGCCTTCATCAGATCTTCGCCGTAGCCGGTGACCGCCGCGCCGCAAATCCTGATGCGCCCGCCCGCGAGTTCGTAGATCTCGCGCAGGCGCTCCAGCACGATGTCGAGCGGCTGACCGTTGTTCGACTGATAATGCTGGTATAAGAGCTTGCAGTCGGGCGTGATGAGCACAAGCTTGGTCGTCGTCGAGCCGCTGTCGATGCCGAGGTAGGCGTCGCCCGAATAGGTTTTGATGTCCTCGAATGCGAGGTCGCTCGCCTTGTGCCGCGCGACGAATTGCTCGTACTCCTCCCTGTCCTTGAAGAGCGGCTCGCCGGTGACGACGTCGTCGCTGCCCTTCGCCTCCTGAATGCGGGCAATGATCTCCGTAAGGGGCATTTCCTTTGCCGCCTGCGAGTACAGAGCCGCGCCGATGCTCATAAAGCAGGGAGCGTTGTCGGGGAAGATCGCGTGCTCGTCGTCCAGCGCCAGCGTTTCTTTGAAGGCGCGGCGCAGACCCTTGATAAAGTAGAGCGGGCCTCCCAAAAACAGAACCTTGCCCTTGATGCGCCGCCCCTGCGCGAGACCCGCGACCGTCTGGTCGACGACCGCCTGGAAGATGCTCGCGGAGATGTCCTCCTTGCGCGCGCCCTGGTTCAGGAGGGGCTGGATATCCGATTTTGCGAACACGCCGCAGCGGCTGGCGATGGGATACACCTTTTCCGCCTGCATGGAGAGTTCGTCCATTTCGGATACGGAGATGTTCAGAAGGGTAGCCATCTGGTCGATGAACGCGCCCGTGCCGCCCGCGCAGCTGCCGTTCATGCGTTGCTCGGTGCCGCCCGTGATAAAGATGATCTTCGCATCCTCGCCGCCGAGCTCCACCGCCGCGTCCGCGTCGGGATAGTATTTGCGGATGGCGGTGAACGCCGCCTGCACTTCCTGCACGAAGTTCAGCCCGCTCCGCTCGGCAAGACCCAGCCCCGCCGAGCCCGTGATGCTGACGGCATACTCGCCCGCGCCGAACTTTTGCTCGACGACGGAGAGCTGATTGAGCACGCATTCCTTGACCTTTGCAAAGTGCCGCTCGTAGCTCGTATATAAAATTTCGAGTTTCTCCGACAGCACGCACACCTTAACGGTGGTCGAGCCGACGTCGATACCCATGTATTTTGCCATGCACTGACCTCTTTCGATAGTATACAGTATGGCTCATTATAGCATAAATTGTGAAAAAATACAAGGAACTGAATGCGGAAATTTATACCGCAGCCGTCTCGTATTTTAAGCCGCCTCGAAATTTAACCGACTTCTCCGTTCTGCGATCGCTATCCCTGCCCCGCCCGCCGCGCACGCGCCCTGCCGCACCTTTGCCGCCCCCGAACGGCTGTATCCGATCCGCCCCGCTCCCTTTCATTGCGCACCCGCCCCTGACCCGCGCCTTTCCGCGCGCCCTGTTTTCACGAACCCGCTTCTTCGCCCGCCCCCCGCAGCCGCGCTTTCTCCGCCTTTTCGCGGGAAAGGGTTGACATTTCCGCCCGCGCATATTATAATTATTAAAACCGACAGATTCCGAGAGGTAAAACGACGATGAAAGTAATTTTGAAGCAGGACGTAAAGGGTACGGGCAAAAAGGGCGAGATCCTCGACGTGAGCGACGGCTACGCGAAGAACTTCCTTTTGAAAAAGGGGCTGGCGGAGCAGGCTTCGTCCGTCGCCGTGAACAGTTTAAAGATACAGAAGGAAGCGGAGGAGCGCCGCCGCGCCGAGGAGATCAAGGCGATCCGCGAGCTTGCGCAGAAAATGGACAAGGCGAAAGTGAGCGTTGCCATCAAGTGCGGCGAAAACGGAAAGGTGTTCGGCAGCGTGACATCCAAGGAGATCGCGGCGAAGCTCGCCGAACAGGGCTTCGACGTGGATAAAAAGAAAATCATCTTAAAAGACGCGCTCAAAACGCTGGGCGATTACACCTGCGAGGTGCGCCTGATGGAGGGCGTATCCGCGAAAATTTTCGTGAGCGTCGTACCCGAATAGACAAGCGGCAGGGAAATCATTCCTATGGAAAATCTGTTTGATTTATATGTCTGCATCGCCGAAAAATTTTCGGCAGGCGGCAAACTGAAAAAATGGCAGGAAAACTTGTTGCGCGTTCTCTGCATCCTTGTTTTTGCCGCAATGCTGATCCTGCTTCCGTTCGGCATTTGCCTGACCGCGGACGGCAAAGACGCCGCCGTGCCCGGCATAACGATGCTCGCAGTCGGGGCAAGCGTCCTGATTGTTCACATCGCCCTAGTCCTGTGCCTTGCCAAAAAAAGGGAGACGGAGGAAAAGCGGGACATTGAGGAAGATGCCGCTGAAACTTTTACAAGCGATGACCCTGAACCGCTCGTCTGCACGATTGAAGAAACCGAATCGGACGCGGAAAACCTCCAGCATTTTTGTCAGCAAAATTCTCGCGAAAGCAAAGAATGAGGAATACGGTACCGAAACGAAAAGCGGAGAGGATATCCTCTCCGCCTCTTTTTTTATTTCACGGCTCGCGCGAATTTATTGCTCTTCGTCCTCCGCGGCGGCGTCTGCCGCGGCTGCCTCTTCCGCCGCCCGGTCGGCGGCCTGCTCGGCGCGCTTTGCCGCACGGGCGAGGCGGCGGCGTTCCAGCGCCTCCTGCCGCTCGCGTTCGTACTGTTCGAGCATGAGATCGATCATGCCGAACGCCGTCTCTTTGGCGCTGTCGTCGTTGACGTAGATCTCCGTTTCCCGCATGCGGATGGCGGAGGCGTCGCCGATGTTGTGCCGGTAATCGCGCAGAAGGTCGTTTTCCAGTTTGAAGGATGCGACCGTGATCTTCCTGCGGATTTTCAGCTTTAAGATGAGCTTCTTGTTCGAACGCACGCACACCGCGCCCTTGGTCACCTTTTCTTCCGCCTTCGGCTTGCTCAGCGCATACGCCATGATCTCCGAAAAATACCTCTTCTGCTCCTCGCTTAACTCCGCAAAGGAATCCTCGAACGTCCGCTCCACCGAACGGAAACTGACGAGATCGTCGTCATGCCCGTCGCTCCCCTGCGGGGCATCGCCCTGTGCGGACGCCGCATCCGCTTCCTGCCCGGGCGCGGCGTATTGCTCCTGCGCGGGCGGCTGTTCATACGCCTGTTCTTCGTATCCGTACGCGCTCTGCGCGGGCGCAGCGTACTGCTCCTGCACGGGCGGCTGTTCATACGCCTGTTCTTCATACCCGTATGTGCTCTGCCCGGGCGCGGCGTACTGCTCCTGCGCGGGCGGCTGTTCATACGCCTGTTCCGCGTACCCGTACGCGCTCTGCGCGGATTCCTGCGGCGTTTCGGCTGTTTGCCCCGCCAACAGCAATGTTGCCGTGCTTTCCTCCTCGCCGCCCCCGATATAGCCGGAAAGCCCGTTCAGCTCGGGAACTTTTTTCTTTGCCGGCTTCCGCTTGTTGATCGCCACCGCGACGATCGCCACGATGAGCGCCAGCGCAACGACACCTTCGATGATCAGACCGATCGTATAACCGCTCATTCCTCTTCCCTCCTCTTTTTGGTAAGCAGCAGGATCAATTCGATGGCAAGCACGATAATGATCGCCCCGCCCAAAATAAGCCCGACGATTTCGGCGGTATGCGTGATCTGCGGAAGGACGACGGAAGTTTTATCCGCGATTTCCTCCGTACCCGCCGCATCGGCGAAATACCCGCCGCAGCGCGAGCATTCCCAGTACTCGGTATTTCCGTCCGCCTCCTCGGTCGCTTCCGCGGCGGGATGATGCAGCAATTCATGCCCCTGCCTGGGCGCGAGCGTGCTCTCCAAAACTTCCGCGCCGGCTTCGTCCTTAAAGTTGCGGCCGCAGACGCCGCAATTCCAGTATTCGAGGCTGCCGTCCTGCGTGCAGGTCGCGGCGACCGCGGCGTGGTGCGTAAGCTCGTGCGGCGCGAGCGGCGCGGCGATCGTTACGGCGGCGTCCTTTCCTTCGGCGTCTTTATAATAGCCGTTGCATGCCCTGCACTGCCAATACTCGATATTGCCCGCCGTTTCGCAGGTCGAAGCGACCGCATCGTGATGCTCGAGCAGCTCCGCGCTGTGCGTGACCGTCAGCGTCAATCCGCATTCGAGCCTCTTTTCCGCGGCGTTGTACGACCAGCCTTTCTTTTCCGCAACAGTCTGCCAGCCGTCATAACCGACCGTGCCGTCCTCCCCCGCGAGCGGAAAATACGCCTGCGCCGCAGCCGCATTTGCCGTAATTTCGGCAGATTCATCGATCCATTTCCAGCCCGCGGCAAGGCCTTCCGCACTGCTCAGCGCGCTGCCGCAGAGAACGGATGCGGCGGGCGCCGCAGGCGTGACCACGATGGCGGCTTCGCCGCAGACAAGTCCGTCGCCGTAATTCACGTCATAATTTGCGAATGTGAAACGGTACCAGACGGTTTTGCTTTCCGCAACGTCCGTAACGGTGATGGGCGTTTCGCTCCAATCGTCTGCATCCGCTCCGCCTTTGAAACTGTATTCCGTTTTGCCGACGGTATCGGTGAAGTTTTCATCCCCGACGAACCCCGACAAATCGAACTGCAGACTGACGGGGTCGCCGCTGTACTCAGCCTCGGCGTCCTTCGTGCCGTCGGTCAGGACAGCCTTGGAAACGGTGAACGAGACCGTACCCTGCGCCGCGCCGTAATACGTTTTGTTCGCGTAATCGATCCGTTCCGCCGCGGAGACGTCGAGCATGTAATCGCCCGCGCCGGAGGGCGCACCCTCGCACGGTTCACCCTTTACATACCCGTCATCGGACGCGGCGGCATTATAATATGTACCGATCTCCGCCTGCGCGTTTGCGTCGGGCGCATCGTTGCGGGATACGCTCACCGTGAAATCCGTACCCGCTTCGACAGCCTGCCCGTCGTACACGATGCCGTTCTCGGCGAGCGCGAGGCTGAACGCCGTTTTGCCGACCGCATAGACGGCATAGGCGACGAGCGCCTTGTCTTCCGCTTCGAGGGCGGCATAATCGGAGTCTGCCTCCATAGGCTCTCCCGCCTCGGTCAGGCGATAGGACGAGGGAACGATCTTGCCGAAAACGTACGCCGTGTCCTCCTCCTCTCTGACCGCGTCCGCGCCGTAATACCCGCCGTTGATCGCGAGCGCGCGCGATTCCCCCGCGACGGGGTCGAGGATGAACCCGCCGCCGAGAACGATGCTGTCATTGTAGATATTGCTTTCGGCATAGCTGTCCTGCGAAATGTACACGCCGTCCTTTTCTTCCGAAGAACCCGTGTTTCCCTTCAGCATGAAATCGCCGCCCGTTTTCATCGAACCGGAATAGATCGATATGCCGCCGCCCATGGTGCCGGCTGAATTCGAACTGACGGAACCGCCCGTAAAGGCAAGGATTCCGTTGCTGTATATGCCGCCGCCGAAATGCGCGGAGGAATTGTTCCCGACCGAACCGCCGCTCATGGTGAAGGTGCAGCCGCTGTCCAGATACAGCCCGCCGCCGCGGCCCTCATCCTCAATGCCGGTGCCTTTATATGTACCCTGCGCGGTGTTCCCGCTGACGGTGCCGCCGACGACCGAAATCGCCGAGTCGCGGTCGCCGTATATGCCGCCGCCGTAGCCGAGCGCGGTATTGTTTTCGATGCTGCCGCCGTACATGGTGAACGAAGCGTTCTCACCCGCATAGACCGCGCCGCCGAAAATTGCGGTGTTTTTCCCGATAACGCCGCCGTACATGGCGAAAGAGGCGCCGCTCTTCACGCTTACCGTGCCGTAATCGGCTCCGCCCGCGACGGTGTTGCCCGTAATGCTGCCCGAACGGAGAACAAACTTCGCGCCGTTCTCTACCGCCACGCCGCCGCTGACCGCGTTCTCACCCGCGCCGCCCCCGGCATAAGCGCCTGTCACCTTGCCGCTCTCCGTCGACGAGCAGTCGCAAATCATCAGCGAGCCGGACTCGACGATGAACGCGCGCTGCCCTTCCGCCGCCGTAATCGTGCCGCCGTACAGGCACAGCAAAACGTTCCCCGAAACGGTAACGGGCGACGCCAGCACAAACCCGGCGCCGTTCAGATAATATTTGCCGTCCCCGAGAATGTTCTCATGCTCCGCAAGATATTCCTCCGTGAGCGCCGTTGCGTCGGCATGTTCGCTCTCCCGATGTTCCCACACAAGATCCGACGCCGGCTCCTCCGCCGCTCCGGCGCGGAAACCGGCAAACGTTAAACTTACAGCAAAAATCATACAGCAGGTCACTGCGACAGAAAGCATCGCTGCGATAAAACTTTTTGTCCTTCGCATACTCTCCCTCCTTTTTGCAGGCTCCGCGCCGCAACTGCCGCGGCATACGCCCAAGAACCCGCACAAATTGCGGATCTTCCGATCCTCTCAAGTGCATTATAGAACCAAAAATTGGATAAGTCAACTGTTCCGACACCCAAAATAAACGCCGGATTTTGTAGCAGATTGTACAAAAAAATTCAATACGTTTGTACTTTTTATGGCTCAAAAGAGATCTGCGGAATACCCGCCGATGCCCATGATTCCTGGCGATTTGCGACAAAAAACGCCGCCTTTCTCCCTTGCGGAAACGGACAAAAAAGAGCGCCCGTCCGCATACGGACGGGCGCTCTTTTTACCCCAAAAATTTTATCATAAAAATTTTTTTGCCATGCTTTCCGGCATTCGCGCGCCGCCTTTAACCATTTGCGCTTATGCGCTCGCCGATGCGCCTCTTCCTTCCGCGCGCGCCCGAAACGCGGGCGCCCTTTTGCTTACCCTTTTGCCTGCCCTTTTTTTCGATGAGCCGCCAGACCGCCTTATAGATTTCCGCGGCGGGGATGACGGCGAGCGATGCGGCGAACACGATGCCCCACTGCCCGGGCGAAAGGAGCACGATGCCGAACGCGTCGCGCACGGGTGCGAGCGGGCACAGGAGCAGATTGACCGCAATGCCGATGAACACCGTCAAAAACAGCATTTTGTTGGAGAAAAAGCCCTTGCCGAACGCCGAGCCGCGCTCCGAGCGGATGTTGAAGGAATGGAACAGTTCCAGAAAGGAGAGCACGAAGAATGTCATCGTGACGGCGACGGCGTTGCCGCAGGCGTTCGCGCTCCACACAAAGATCCCCACGCAGATCGCCGTCTGCACAAGCCCGTAATAGACGACCGAAGCCATCGAATCGCGCGAGAACAGGGACGAGGCGCGCACGGGCGGGCGAAGCATCACGTCGCGCTCCGCCTTTTCCGCGCCCAGCGAAAGCACGGGCAGGCTGTCGGTGATGAGGTTGATCCACAAGAGCTGCGTCGAGGTCAGAAAGTCGAATTTGTACAGCGCGAGCGTGACGATGAGGATGGAGAGAACCTCGGCAAGGTTGGTCGCCAAAAAAAATTGAATGGTCTTTTTGATGTTGGAAAAGACGTGCCTCCCCTCCCGCACCGCGGTGACGATGGTGGAAAAATTGTCGTCCGCGATGACCATATCGGCGGCGCTCTTGGTGACGTCGGTGCCCGAAATGCCCATCGCGATGCCGATATCCGCCTTGCGGATGCCGGGCGCGTCGTTGATTCCGTCGCCCGTCATGGCGACGACGTTGCCCGCCTTTTGGAACTGCCCGACGATCATGCTCTTGTGCTTGGGGCTGACGCGCGCGAACACCCGTCCCGCGGGAACGCGGACGGCGAGTTCCTCCTCGCTCATCCCGTCCAGCTCCGCGCCCGTGACGACCTCCCTTTCGCTTTGGGCGATGCCGAGGCGGGAGGCGATGGCGTACGCCGTGTCGCGGTGGTCGCCCGTGATCATGACGGGCGTGATGCCCGCCGCCCTGCACTCGGCGACCGCCTCCTTCACCCCCTGCTTGGGCGGGTCGATCATGCCGCAGATTCCGACAAAGATGAGTTCGTCCTCCCGCGGCGCGCCCGTATACTCGCGGCAGGCAAAGCCGAGCACGCGCAGGGCGCGGCAGGCGAGGCTGTGCGCCGCGGCGGCGACGTTGCACCTGTCCGTATCGGTGAGCGGGCGGACGGAGCCGCCCGACCAGATGCGGGTACAGCGGCTCAAAACCACGTCGCACCCGCCCTTGACGAAGCAGTAGCTGCCCTCCGCCGTGCGCGCGGCGACGGACATCATCTTGCGCTCGGAGGTGAAGGGAATGCCGCCCAGCCGCGTGTATTCGCAGGCAAATGCGAGCGAATCGGCGAAATTGACGAGCGCGACCTCCGTCGGGTCGCCCATGCGCCTGCCCGCCGTGCCCTTGACGGTGTTGCAGATCGCCATGCATTCGAGCAGTTTCTTTTCGCCGCCCCGCGCCGCAGCGGAGAGCCGCGCGCGGACGGGTTCCGCCCCCGAAAAATCGGTGACGATCTCCTCCACCGTCATGCGGTTTTCGGTGAGGGTGCCCGTCTTATCCGAGCAGATGCAGCTGCACCCGCCCAGCGTTTCGACGGCGTGGAGCTTGCGCACGATGGCGCGCTCGCGGCTCATCTTCTGCACCCCGAGCGCCATGATGACGGTGACGATGGCGGGCATGCCCTCGGGGATCGCGGCAACGGCGATCGCCACCGACGACATAAAGTTGCCCAAAAGAGTGCTCTCTTTGAAGAAGATGCCGAACACGAAGATGACCGCCGCGACGGAGATGACGAACGCGGTGATGACCTTGCCGAGCACCGCCAGAATTTTTTCGAGCGGGGTCTTCGCCGTTTCGGTGTTTTCGAGGAGGTCGGCGATCTTGCCGATCTCGGTGTCCTTGCCCGTGCGCACGACGACCGCCTTCGCCTGCCCCTTGACCACGAACGACGAAGAGTACAGCATGTTCCTGCGGTCGAAAACGCCCGTCTTTTCCTCGCACGTCCCCGCGTTTTTGCTGACGCCGACCGATTCGCCCGTGAGCGCGGATTCGTCGCATTTGAGCTCCTCGGCGCGCAGAACGCGGCAGTCGGCGGGAACCATGTCCCCCTCCTCCAGGTCGATGACGTCGCCGGGGACGAGGAGGGCGCTGTCGAGCAGCAGATCCTTGCCGCCGCGCACCGTTTTGACGCGGCACACGGAGAGGGATTTGAGCTTTTCGATGGCGTTGTCGGCGCGGTACTGCTGAATGAAGCCGACGAAAGTATTCAGAAAGATGATGAAGAGCAAAATGCCCGTGTCGGCGAGTTCGTGCGCGTCGCCCGTGATGTAGGCGATGACGGCGGAAATGGCGGCGGCGCAGATGAGCAAAATGGTCATAAAGTCCTTGAACTGCGCCAGAAACAGCCGCAGCGCACCCGCCCGCTTTTTGGTGCGGAGGGTATTTTCGCCGAACTTTTCCAGCCGCTCGGCGGCCTGTTGTTCTCCGATACCCAGCTCGGAAGTCTGCAATTCGGTTAAGACCGCGTCGGCGGGAATGGAATGGTATGCGCGCATATGCACCTCGGCTTGTTTTTGTTACAGACTATTGTATTCGCGCGCAGCCTCCGTTATGCGCGCCATTCCGCGCGGCAGAGGAAATTGCGTCTCTGCCATGAGGAAGAGGGGCGGTAGTTTATGCCCTCCTGCGCACGTTCCGTTACCGAGCGGATCATCCGCACATTTCAGGATTAAAATTACAAGTAAAAAAAGGCTCACAGGTGAGCCTTTTTTGATATATTACTTTGCGAATAATACCTCTCTAAAACACTATCGGTGGAAACCGGAAAAAATATATTCAGCAATTTCCCGCTCTTGTACGGATAGTTCCTCTGCTATGTATCTTTGCGCCTCCTCGCTCGGCGGCGTAACGTCGATGGGGCAATCCCCCTTCTGTTCGATAAATTGATGCACCTCGTAGGTCTGTTCGGTAAAGCACTTTGTACCCATGCCCGGTCGATTTATATTGATTTTTTCATTTTCACAAAAAATTTCATAATAAAAGGTATCGACCGCTCCGTGCTTATTGTACTTAATATACACATTTACGCCGTCGATATCTTCATAGCGAAAGACCTGCTCCGTCAACTGAAAATATCCCGAATAGCCGATCTCCTCGTCATTATAATAGCAATAATTGTTTGCCCCCAATACCCCAAACGGAAAAGTCAAGGCGAAGAGGAGCAATGTAATAAGGTATGTTCTCTTATAGACAGCAACTCTTCCGAAACAATTAAACAACTCACGCGTCGCTACCTCGAAAAAGGGGCGTTTAATAGCCAACGGGATAACGCCCATGCCGACAATAATATTCAGAAAAAACAGAGCGACAATTCCTGCCAATGAACTGCCTATAAAAATTGCTGCGTCTCCCCCGACTAAAAAATGCTGAATGCCAAAAAGAAACAACACATCGATTCCGCTTAAAATAAAAGTAAAGAGCGCCCCTGCCATACTGTATTGATGAGACAGCGATTTGAACAGCGGAAAACGCCTCTTTGAAGCTTCCAATGCATCGCCCGCCCTGACCAGTTCCGGATTTCCGTATTTCTCGGGATTGCTCAGTATATCGCGGAGTTTTAAACCCAACACAATCAGACACACGCAATATACAGCGAGCGAAACGGACAAAAAAATAATATTTTTCATAAATTTCCCCTTGCCGATATTGTAGCATACCCGCACGCCGAATGCAAGCAAACGATAAAAAAACAATACCGCCAAACTGTTGCAAAAAGCCGCAAAAGCAATGTTCTTTATAAGCAAAAGCGCCCGCCTGCAAACTTGCAGGCGGGCGCGCCGATTAAAGCCGTATTTTACTTGGAATATTTATTTTTGATGTATTCGTCGATCGCTTCGGCGGCGGTCTTGCCCGCGCCCATCGCGAGGATGACCGTTGCGGCGCCCGTCACGGCGTCGCCGCCCGCATACACGCCCTCGCGCGAGGTCAGGCCGTGCTCGTCGGTGATGATGCCGCCCCACTTCTGCGTTTCCAGCCCCTTCGTCGTGTTCTTGATGAGCGGATTGGGGGAAGTGCCCAGCGCCATGATGACGCAGTCGCAGTCGATGGTGAACTCGCTGCCCGCCACCTCGACGGGGCGGCGGCGGCCGGAAGCGTCCGGTTCGCCCAGCTCCATGCGAATGCACTCGATACCCGCGACCATGCCGTTCTCCCCTTCCAACACGCGGGTCGGGTTGGTGAGGAATTGGAACACGATGCCCTCCTCCTTCGCGTGCTCGACCTCCTCCGCGCGGGCGGGAAGCTCCGTTTCGCTGCGGCGGTAGACGATGTGTACGTCCGCACCCAAACGTTTAGCGCAGCGCGCCGCGTCCATCGCGACGTTGCCGCCGCCCACCACGACCACGCGCTGCGCGTGGAACACGGGGGTGCGCGCGTCGTCCTTATACGCCTTCATCAGATTGACGCGGGTGAGAAATTCGTTGGCGGAGAAAACGCTTTTGAGGTTTTCGCCGGGGATGTTCATGAAGCGGGGAAGGCCCGCGCCGCTGCCGATGAACACCGACTCGAAGCCGTATTCGTCCATCAGCTCGTCGACGGAGAACACGCGGCCGACGACCATGTTCGTTTCGACCTTGACGCCGAGCGCCTTCAGGTTGTCGATCTCCTTTTCGACGATCGACTTGGGCAGGCGGAATTCGGGGATGCCGTACACAAGCACGCCGCCCGCGAGGTGCAGCGCCTCGAAGATGGTCACGTCGTAACCGCGCTTGGCGAGGTCGCCCGCGCAGGTGAGCCCCGCAGGGCCGCTGCCGACGACGGCGACTTTATGCCCGTTCGGTTCAGCCTTCAGGGGCAGGTCGCAGCTGTTGGCGTTGTGCCAGTCGGCAACGAACCGCTCCAGGCGGCCGATGGCGACCGGCTCGCCCTTGATGCCGCGCACGCACTTGCTTTCGCACTGCGTTTCCTGCGGGCAGACCCTGCCGCACACGGCGGGCAGGGAGCTGGTCTTCTGAATGATCTGGTACGCCTCTTCAAACTCGCCCGCGGCGACTTTGGCGATAAAATCGGGGATATGTATTTTGACGGGGCAGCCGCCGATGCAGGGTTTGTTCTTGCAGTTTAAGCAGCGCTTCGCCTCGTCGATTGCCGTTTCGGCGGTGTAGCCCAGCGCGACTTCCTTGAAGTTTTTGTTGCGGACGTTCGCGTCCTGCGCGGGCATTTCATGTTTTTTCAAACTCATGTTCGGCATAATAACTCCTTTTCTCGCAATTTGTTTCGAGCTGTCAAAACAAATTGCCGTGATCTGAGGGTTCCACCCTCTGCGGCGCACTTTTTAAGGGCACACCGCTTTGCTCTCACTTTTCTCGCGCAAAGGCGCTGCGAAAAGTCGAGAATTTGAGGGCTGCCGCCCTCGGCTTGCAATTTTTAAGGGCTTTTATCTTTCATTTATTTGCAAGCCTTCACCTGCTTATTTGGTTCGCTCTTTTGTTAAATCGTGCGCCGCATTCACCCGCTCCGCGAGGGCGTAGCCCGCTGCCCTGCCGAGGGTTCCCGTATACGGGAAACGGCAGATGTCGCAGGCATGCGACAAATTGGGTGCGCTTTTTGAAAAGCGTGGTTTTCAAACGCGCAGTATTTATGAAATAACGAAACGACTCAGCTATTCAGCGCATCCGCCTTCTTAAAGAGGTTGCACGCCTCTTCGCGCTCGCGCTTTTCAAATTCCTTATAGGTGGAGGCGCGCTTGAGAATTTCGTCGTAGTCCACTTCGTGTCCGTCGAAATCGGGGCCGTCGACGCAGGCGAACCTGGTCTTGCCGCCCACCGTCAGGCGGCAGCAGCCGCACATGCCCGTGCCGTCGATCATGATCGGGTTCATGCTCACGACCGTCTTGATATTGTATTGCTTGGTGAGGAGGGAAACGAATTTCATCATGACGACGGGGCCGATGGCGATGACCTCGTCGTAGCGGTTGCCCGCCTCGATGAGCGCTTTGAGCGCATCGGTCACCAGTCCCTTTTCGCCGTAGCTGCCGTCGTCCGTCATCATCTTAAACACGTTGGAAACGGCTTTGAACTGCTCCTCCAGAATGACGAGGTCTTTATTGCGGAAGCCGACGACGCTGTGTACTTCGGCGCCGAGCTGATGCAGCTTCTTTGCGACGGGGAACGCGATGGCGCAGCCGACGCCGCCGCCGATGACGGCGACCTTTTTCAGACCGTCCACATGCGAAGGCTCGCCCAGGGGGCCGACGAAATCGTGAATATACTCGCCCTCGTTGAGGTGGTTGAGCCGCTCCGTCGTTCCGCCGACGATCTGAAAGATGATGGTAACAGTGCCCTTTTCCCGGTCGAAATCGGCGACCGTAAGGGGGATGCGCTCCCCTTCTTCGTCCACGCGCAGGATGATGAACTGCCCCGGCTCTGCCTTTCTGGCGATGAAGGGCGCATCCACTTCCATCAGCGTGACGGTGGGGTTGAGTTCCTGCTTTTTAACAATTTTATACATAACCTGACCGTCCTCTCTGCATTGAAATCGTTCTGTTTTTACCGATATATAGTATAATCGACGGCGGCGCAATTTTCAAGTATTTTCGCCCGCGAAAACAAAATTCGGTTATTAAATTTTCTTATGCCCTTTTGCAAAAAAGAGCACATGCGCACGCGCGCACCCGTTTGCCCACAAGCGGAAACATCCGCCGGAATTTGGCATGAGAGCGAAGCAGAAGCGCGCGCCGCATGCGGCGCGCGCCCTTTTATTGTCCGTTTTTCCGAAAACGTACCCGAAAATCGGTTACTTTTGCCCGTCCATGTCGGGGTGCATGTTCGCGTACGCCTCCTCCTGCGCGGGCGTCGCGTTGTAGTATTTTTTGTTATTATCCAGCGCGGCGATCTCCTGCATCTCCCCGTCCGTGAGAGAGAAGTCGAACACCTCGAAATTGCTCTTGACGTGCGCGGGGTTCGACGAGCCGGGAATGCCGATAAAGCCCTTCTGCATATGCCAGCGCAGGATGATTTGCACCGCGCTCTTGCCGTACTTTTTGCCCAGCTTTTCGAACACCTTTTCCTGCAAAAGCGCCTTGTCGCCGTGGCCGAGCGGATACCAGCTCATCAGCTTTGTTCCATAGGGCGCGAGCTCTGCCGTTACGTCCGCCTCCGTGCAGTACGGGTGCGCTTCCAGCTGAATGACGTGCGGCTTTATTTCCGCCTCCGCGAGCAGTTTTTTCAGCTTTTCGCCGCGGAAGTTGGAGATGCCGATGGAGCGGATGACGCCCGCCTTGTATGCCTTTTCCGGATATACGGCGCGAGAAGGCGCTCCAGTTCCAGGTCGCACAGCGCGTCGGTGCGCTCGCTGGGAACGTACCTGCCGTCGGACATGCACCAGAAGATCATCATGCCGTACAGGCGGCTCATCAGAAGCTCGGCAAGTTCCTCCACAGGCGTATCCTCTGTAAGCTGCCCCTCTTCGACCGCCGCGCGCAGGATGGAGCGCAGCGATTCGAGGTCGAAGGCGAGCTTGCCCTTGCCCGTGTTTTCGGGCAGCGGCTCCGGCCCGACCACGTTCGCCACCCACTGGCGGCAGATCATGATGCCGTAGCGCTCGATGCACTGCATGAACTTGCGCGAAAAGCGGCGCAGGCGCTCGACGATGCCGACGCCCGCCATGGTGCACACCTCTTCCTCCAGTTCGCGGAAGGAATCCTTGCTGATCTCCAAAACGACGTCCTCTTTCCGCTTGAAATAGGTGTAGAAGGTACCCTTGGCGACCCCGCTCGCCCGCGTGATGTCTTCGACGGATACGTTGTCGAACCCCTTTTCCGCGATGAGTTTTTTGCCCGCTTCCACAATCTTCTGCTTGGTTTTCAGCGCCGCGCCACCCTACTGTTAAAAAGAGCAGAGAGGCACTCCCGAACGGGAATACCTCTCTGTAATCGTACGAATATACAGTTTTTATGATATGCGCATCAATTTTCCGCGGCGGGAATTTCGATGCCGAACTCCTCGCGCGTTTCCTCGATAAGGCTGTCGCTCTCGCGGTGGCCGGTGACGAGCTGCGGGCTCATGTTCTTGTAGTCGCGCACGCCCGTGCCTGCGGGGATGAGCTTACCGATGATGACGTTCTCCTTCAAGCCGATGAGCGGGTCGACCTTGCTCTTGATCGCCGCTTCGGTGAGCACGCGCGCCGTCTCCTGGAAGGACGCGGCGGACAGGAAGGAATCGGTGGACAGCGCCGCCTTGGTGATGCCGAGGAGCACGCGCTTCGCGGTGGCGGGGCGGCCGCCGTTCTGAATCGTCTTTTCGTTCTCGTCTTCAAAGGTGAACATATCGACGAGTTCGCCGGGGAGCATCTCCGTGTCGCCGCAGTTTTCGATGCGGACTTTGCGCATCATCTGGCGCACGATGATTTCGACGTGCTTATCGTTGATGTCGACGCCCTGCGAGCGGTAGACGGACTGTACCTCGTGGAGGATGTAGTCCTGCACGCCCTTGACGCCCTGAATGCGGAGGATATCCTGCGGGTTGACCGAGCCGCCGTTGAGCTGGGTGCCCGGTTCCACCTTGTCGCCGTGCTTGATTTTCAGCTCGGCGTTGAAGGGCAGAACGTACTCCTTCTTCTGCGCGCCCGTGATCTCGTCGCGGATGACGATGTGCTTCTGGTTGTCCTGCTCGCTGATGTAGGCAATGCCCCCCACTTCGCACAGGGTCGCGACGCCCTTCGGTTTGCGCGCCTCGAACAACTCTTCGACGCGCGGAAGACCTTGCGTGATGTCGCCCGTCGCCGCGATACCGCCCGTGTGGAAGGTACGCATCGTCAGCTGCGTGCCCGGCTCGCCGATGGACTGCGCCGCAATGGTACCGACCGCCTCGCCCACCTGGATGGGACGGCCCGTCGCCATATTCTTGCCGTAGCACTTGGCGCAGACGCCGTGGCGCGACGTGCAGGTGAATACGCTGCGGATGGACACTTCCTTGATGCCCGCTGCGACGATTTCGTCTGCCGTTTCCTCGGTGATCATCTCGTTGACGGGAACGATGACCTCGCCGGTTGCGGGGTTGACGACGTCTTCGGAGACGAAGCGCCCGACCAGGCGGTCGTGCAGGCTCTCGATTTCGCCGTTCGGGCCGACGATGGCGGAGATCTTCATGCCGCGCGGCTTCTTGCCCGCGCAGCAGTCGTCTTCGCGCACGATGACGTCCTGCGAAACGTCGACGAGACGGCGGGTCAGATAACCCGAGTCTGCCGTTTTCAGCGCCGTATCCGCCAAGCCTTTGCGGCCGCCGTGCGAGGAAATGAAGTATTCCAGAACGGTGAGCCCCTCGCGGAAGCAGGATTTAACGGGAATTTCGATCATTTTGCCCTGCGGGTTGACCATGAGGCCGCGCATGCCCGCGAGCTGCTTGATCTGGTCGATGGAACCGCGCGCGCCCGAGTTCGCCATCATCCAGATGGGGTTGAAGTCGTCCGCGTCCTTGCGCAGCTCTGCCGTAACGGCGTCGGTCGTCTCTTTCCACACGCCGACCACCGCGTTGTAGCGCTCCTCCTCCTTGAGGAGACCGCGCGCGAATTTCTTTTCGATGTTTTCGACCTTCTTCTCCGCGTCGACAATCATCCCGTTCTTCGCGTCGGGGATGTGCATATCGAACACGGAAGTCGTGAGAGCGCCGATGGTCGAATACTTGAAGCCGAGCGCCTTGATTTTATCCAAAACGTCCGCCGCCTTGGGCGCGCCGCCCGTCTTGAAGCAGCGGTCGACGATCTTGGAGATCATCTTTTTGTCGACGGGTACGCTCTTCATGCGGCCGTCGTCCGCCTTCTTGTAGCCGGAAATTTCGTATTGGAGGAAATCTTCCTTCGTTTCGCGGGGAACGAAGCCCAAATCCTGCGGGATCGCCTCGTTGTAGATGATGCGCCCGACCGTCGTTTTGACGCGGCCGGTGACCGTTTCAATGGGGTTGCCCTGCTCGTCGGTGAACCTGCCCTCGGGGAGCTTGACCGTGCGGCGGACATAAATTTCGTCCTGCAGGGTGATGACCTTCGTCTGATACGCCATGACCGCCTCGTCCTCGGAGGTGTACAGCCCCGCATGGTACTGCTCGGCGCCCTCGGTACCCTCGGGCACTTCGTTGTGGCGCTCGTCGTACCAGCGGCCGTCGTAGCGGCGGACGATGGTCAGGTAGTAGGCGCCCAGAATCATGTCCTGCGTGGGCGTCATGACCGGCTTGCCGTCGGAGAGCTTCAGGATGTTGTTCGAGGAGAGCATGAGGAAGCGCGCTTCCGCCTGCGCCTCGATGGAGAGGGGTACATGCACAGCCATCTGGTCGCCGTCGAAGTCGGCGTTGAACGCGCCGCACACCAGCGGGTGGATCTTGATGGCGCGGCCCTCGATGAGCACCGGCTCGAACGCCTGAATGGACAGGCGGTGCAGCGTCGGCGCGCGGTTCAGAAGCACGGGGTGCTCCTTGATGACCCCTTCCAGAACGTCCCAGACGTTGGACTTCGCCTTTTCGACGGCGCGCTTCGCGCTCTTGATGTTGTGGCACTGGCCGCTTTCGACCAGCTTTTTCATGATGAACGGCTTGAACAGCTCGATCGCCATTTCCTTCGGCAGACCGCACTGGTACAGTTTGAGTTCAGGCCCTACGACGATAACCGAACGTCCGGAATAGTCGACGCGCTTGCCGAGCAGGTTCTGACGGAAGCGGCCCTGCTTGCCGCGCAGAAGCCCGGACAGCGATTTGAGCTCGCGGTTGGAGGGGCCGGAGATGGCTTTGCCGCGGCGACCGTTGTCGATGAGGGCGTCCACCGCTTCCTGCAGCATGCGCTTTTCGTTCTTGACGATCATGTCCGGCGCGCCCAGCTCCATCAGCCTCTTCAGGCGGTTGTTGCGGTTGATGACGCGGCGGTACAGGTCGTTCAGATCGCTCGTGGCGAATCTGCCGCCGTCCAGCTGTACCATCGGGCGCAGTTCGGGCGGAATGACGGGCAGAACGGTGAGGATCATCCATTCGGGGCGGTTGCCGCTGCGGCGGAACGCCTCGATGATCTCGATGCGCTTGACCGCGCGCAGGCGCTTGGCTCCGCTCGGGTTGTTTTCGATGATGTCGCGCGTTTCCTTGCTCTCTTTTTCGAGGTCGATCGCCTGCAGAAGCTCGCGGATCGCCTCCGCGCCCATACCGACTTTCAGGCCGGTGACGCTCTCGTCGCCGTACTGCTCCTCGATTTCGCGCAGGTCTTTGTCGGTGATGACCTGTTTATAGGCGAGCGTGGGGATCTTGCCCGGGTCGAGCACGACGTATGCGGCAAAATAGATCACCTGCTCGAGCTGCTTGGGGCCCATGTCCAGAAGCAGACCGATGCGGGAAGGCACGCCGCGGAAATACCAGATGTGGGATACGGGCGCGGCGAGTTCGATGTGGCCCATGCGCTCGCGGCGCACCTTGGCGCGCGTGACTTCGACGCCGCACTTTTCGCAGATGATGCCCTTATAGCGGATGCGCTTGTACTTTCCGCAGTGGCATTCCCAGTCCTTGGTCGGCCCGAAGATCTTTTCGCAGAACAAGCCGTCCTTTTCGGGTTTCTGGGTACGGTAGTTGATGGTTTCCGGCTTGGTGACCTCGCCGTACGACCATTCTCGTATCTTTTCGGGAGACGCAACACCGATCTGTATAGAGTCAAAATCGTTTAATTCGTACATAATTTACCTCCCGTTTTCTTATTCTTTGTCCTCGTCCGATTGCTCGTCCGCATCGTCTTCGTCGTCAAAATCATCGAGATCGTCCAGATCGTCATCGTCGAACAGGTCGGCGGAAGTGAAGTCTTCGTCGTCGGCGGGTTCATCCTCCTCGTCCTCGAAGATGGAATCCATGCCGTCGTCCTCGTCGCCATCGTCGTCCTCGTCGTAATCGTCTTCGTTGAAGTCGATCTCTTCCAGTTCTTCGTGGCGGCGGCTGTCCTGCTCTTCCTCTTCCATCTCCGCGTCGGAGAGGTCTTTGAGCTGCAATTCGTCCTTGTTTTCGGTGAGGACTTTGACGTCCAGCGCAAGCGACTGCAATTCCTTGAACAACACCTTGAACGCCTCGGGGATACCCGGCTCGGAGATGTTGTTGCCCTTGACGATGCTCTCGTACGTCTTGACGCGGCCGACGATGTCGTCCGACTTGACGGTCAGAATTTCCTGCAAGATGTGCGCCGCGCCGTACGCTTCGAGCGCCCAGACTTCCATTTCGCCGAAGCGCTGGCCGCCGAACTGCGCCT
>ERZ1106952.161-NODE-161-length-43974-cov-53.616931_pt1 | contig 43974 bp, 45 predicted proteins | sample MGYA00403677_ERZ1106952 | MGnify/ENA primary metagenome ERZ1106952 (study PRJEB35170, sample SAMEA104062415) | human gut metagenome | biome: human gut; feature: human-associated habitat; material: faeces | place: Denmark | collected 2012-05-14 ...
CTGGCGGTCTATCTCTTGTTTTCGGTTGCTTGCTTCCTTACCGTACATGAGCATTGTCCGAAGGGTTGTATCTCATTTATTATTCGTTTCCCGTTTGTTTGATCAGCAGGTCGATGACCTCTAAAATGTGTTTTCTGTCTGACTCGGAAAGGCGCTCTATCCTCTCATTCAGTTCTGCATTCTGCTTGTCTTCCTTTGCAGTGATATAATCTGCCAGGAGATAATCCGGTGTTACACCAAGCACATTGGCGATCTTAATGAATGTCTCAAGCTTGGGAATACGAAGACCTCTTTCAATCATTCCAACATAGTTAAAACTGATGCCGATTTTCTCTGCAAACTCTTCTTGTGTCATTTTAAGGGCACGTCTTCTATTTTGTATCTTTGTGCCTATAGATGAGTTCAGCACCCCGTTCACCTCTGTTTGTTATGATTCGGCTTCATATCCGTACTAATAGTATACATCATTTTCAAGAACTTTAACACATACTATTTGTACGCATTTTTATGGTTACAGGATTGCAGACGAACAATTTCTATGATATAATAAATACTACCGGTTATGATTGGAGGTATAAATATGGTTGTTGCGTTCACAGGTTATCGTCCGGAAAAGATGCCTTTTGTTGAGTCGAAGAAAGACGAAGCATATCTTAAATTCAGAAAAAGACAACTTCAAGTAATCGAGCGCCTTATTGAGCGCGGCTGCACACATTTTATCTCCGGTGTTGCTATGGGGTTCGATACTTGGGTGGCAGAAGATATACTCGTCCTTCAAAAGAACAATTCCTCGCTTGAACTTGAATGTGCCATTCCGTTCCCCGGTCAAGCTGACCGTTGGAGTACGAGCGACCAAAAACGTCGATACAAAATACTTACTCATGCAACCAGTTCGGTAATTGTTTGTGAGCACTACTCGTCGAACTGCTTCTTTGAAAGAAATAAATACATGGTCAACAAGGCTGATATAGTCGTGTGCGCCTTCAATGGAATCAAGGGTGGTACAGCATTTACAGTTGACTATGCGCTCAAGCAGAATAAAATCGTAATTCAAATTGATCCTGCAACGGCAGCAGTTTCTATTTTGAGTTCAAAGAATTTTGATTAAATCTTTTATGTAAAACCCGTGTCAGATTGACAACGGGTTTTTCGTTTATCCGGCTTCCGATAACACCGCATCCCACATATCATCGAAATACGAATCAAGCATTTCTCGCATTGTTCCCTTTTGTTTATCTGTAAAGGAGTATGCGTCAGCTCCCTGCTCTGCGGTCAGATGTGTTGTTTCGATGTGCAGATAGACTTCAATCTTTTCTCTTTGAACCTCAACCGTATTTCCATCGGCGTCGGTCTCATATACGATCTCTATCTTGATCTTTTCTTCGGTGTATGCTCTTATCGTATTCATGCCCCAAAAGACAAGCAAGAACTGATCCTTCTTTGCTTCGTCCATCGTCATAAGCTCGTCTCCTTCAGCGTTTGCCCTGACTGCAAATACGGCAATAACCTCTTTCATCGGCGCTAATTCGCCATCCATCACAACGTAGTCGTGTGGCGACGCCGAAGTGATCTCCGCTATTGCTCGGTTGTAGTCGTTCTTTGCCTCCGACACCACATAGCCGATAGAATACTCTCCATCCGCACTTGGTGCAAAAACACCGAACGCAGAACAAAGAACAAGAGCCACAAGACAGATAAGAAGAATTATCGCAACCGCAACCCAACCTCCTGCGGCAATGGCGGCAGCAATACCCTTGACTGCCGCTACCACGCCTTTTGCCACAGCAACAATGGCTTTTGCCGCAAGTTTGCAAAACTGTACGAACTTCTGCGCCGCCACCTTTGCCATTTGTGCCGCTTTTTGAGCCGCCTTAGCCGTTGCTTTGGCGGCTTTTTGCGTTGCCTTTACTGTTTTCTCTGCGGTCTTTGCCGTATTTTTCGCTACCTGCTCGGTGGTCTTAACCGTTTTACCTGTCGTCTTTGCCGTGTTGCCGGTTGTCTTTGCCGCATTGCTTGTTGCCTTCGGAAGTGCTTTCTTCTCACCTGACGGAAGCTGCTTCGGAGGATACTTTTCATCAAGCTTCGACCACTTTTTCTGCTCGGCTTTTTGTCGGAGCTTTCGGATGTTCTTTGAAGTCTCACGAACACCCCAACGACCGACTTTGTCTGCGCCATAGACTAAAGTCCTTGCGATATTCCCTTCTGCGCTTTCAAGTCGGTTGCCGGCATATTCACTCTCGCTTGCTTCACCGTGATCCTGCGTTTCCTCGATCCGTCGTTTGGCTTCGGCAGAACTGTCCTTTACCTTTGCCCCTGCTCTCTGAAAGGTCTTGATAGTTTTGAGTGAATCCCTCGTTTTGATGTCGGGCATAGCTCATCACCTCGTTTCACTTCTCTGCTTCTTGGGTTCTTCCTTTTGGGGTTCATCGGGTAAACGGTACTTTTCGATCTGTGCCATATCAAACTCATATTCGCGGTAAATGCAGTACCCACTTGCCGCCCATCTGCCCGTGGGCTTGCCGAGCTTATATTTCTCGATTAAATCTTTCGCTTGTGCGAAGTCGTTTGTGTCAACAAGCGCACAGTTCTTACCGGGCAAGAAATCCAGTACATTGACAGTCAGTGAAGAAAAGGGTTCGAGAAAATCCCCTTCCACGCAGTAGAGCTGCATGGCAAGACCACCACCGTAATAGTATTCTTCGACACCAATGCAGAGATCGTACTTGTTTCCGTATGAATTGAACTTCATCGTTTTCATAGCATTTCAACTCCTTTACTCGCCCGGCTTTGTAGTCATGAGTTCATAGAGCCTTGTATCCTTCGGCACTCGATTTACAAACGGTACAAGCGCACCGCCGATCTTTACAAGTCCGTGACCGCAGTCTACGTTGGTGATATAACTCATCTGAAGTTCCGAAATGCCCATGAGTTCGGCAAGCTCGTCTCTGTCGGTCGCCGCCTGATTGAGCATGACAACAAGCTCAGAGTTTGCGAGCATGGTTCTTGCCGTGTGACTTTGCAGAAGATCCTCGACGTTCTGCGTGATACCCGTGATATATGCGCCGTATTTACGAACACGCTTCCAAAGTGTGAAAAGGAAGTTTGCCGAATACTCGTGCTTGAATAGCAGATAGATCTCGTCAATGAAGATATAGGTTCTTCTTCCCTTTTCTTTGTTGGCTGTAATGCGGTTAAGGATATTATCCAGGACAACGAGCATACCGATAGGCATAAGCTGTTTGCCGAGATCGTGAATGTCATAGCAAACAAGTCTGTTCCCCGCATCCACGTTTGTCTCATTTGCAAAGGTATCAAGCGAACCGCTTGTGAAAAGCTCAAGTGCCAGTGAAATATCCTTTGCTTCGGGTTCAGGCTGTTTCTTTAGGGACTCGTTAAAGTCCTTGAGTGTCGGTGCTTTGCCCGAGAAGCCGCCAAGCATATATTCATTCAGCACACTTGCTGTGCAACGGTCGATCAGAGACTTCTGCTTCGGTCCGAGCGACGACACAGCCTGCTCACAAAGGGACAGCATAAATTCGGATTTCAGCGTGACAGGGTTCTGTCCGTCGCCGTAATTCATATTGATGTCCATTGCGTTGATGTGGTGCTTACTTGTCGCGGAGATCTCAATACATTCTCCACCGAAGGCGTCGCATATCTTACCGTACTCCTTCTCGGGGTCAATGATAATAATATCTGCGTTCTTATCCGATAAAAACAGATTGATGATCTCCTGCTTTGCAAGAAGTGATTTACCCGAACCGGAAACGCCTGTGATAAAGCTGTTGCCATTCAGCAGTTCCCCACGATTGACCATGATCATATTCTTGCTGATAGCGTTATTGGCAAAGTAAATACCGTTTCTGTGTGTCACTTCCTGTACTCTGAACGGCATAAACACAGCAAGTGATTCAGTCGTCAAGGTTCTGCGCATGGTGAGCTTCGGCACACCATACGGAAGAACGGTGTTAAGTCCCTCAAGCTGTTGCCACCGCAGGATGTTCAGAGAGCAAAGGTGCTTTCTTGCACACTGACGGATGGATTCGGTATCTGCATCAAGCTGCTCCTTTGTATCCGCTGTATGCACGATGGTGATGAGTGCGGGAATCATTCGCTGATCTCGAACTACAAGGTCATTGAGAAATTCCCTGCTTTCTTCTCTCTGACGCTCCATATCATACGGGATCGTCGCAGAGAAGTTGTTATTTTGATTCTGCTTTCTCTGCCAGTTTGATATATTGGTCTCTACGGACAGAAGCTTGTTTTCGCTCTGCCTGATCGCTTCATCGGTCGTAATGGGACTTGCGTCGATAGACAGCATAAGTCCACGGTCGATGTCGGTCAGCTCTGCCATGAAGCTGTCTTTGATGAAGTTGGCATAGTCACGCAGATACAGCACCCTGCCGTACCGTCCGTCCATCTTGAAAAAGTCGCTTCTGAATTCAAAGGAATCGGGTGCAATGGCATCCTTGAAGCTGTACCCACGCTTCTCGTAACGGCTTGCGTCGTAATGGTAATCTTCCTCGCTACCGTAGTGGAAGAAATCGAAGATGATACGCAGCTTTTCCTCCGCCTCAACTTCTTCAAGTCGTGAGCCGAGAGCAGAAAACAGTGCGGAATACTCGGCATAGATACGGTTGAAATAGGTTCTTGCTTCCTCGACAGACTTCTTCTCGACCGTGACCGTAAGATACTTGTCCTGCGTGATCCCACTTGACATATTGGCGTTATCCGTAAGGATGCGGTTATACTCCGTTCTGTATCTGTCAAGAGAGTCGCCGCAGAGTTCAAGCATACTTTCCTTTTCAAACTTACTTTGATTCATCCTGCGGTTATTGATCGTGATCTTGGTCATTGCTCCGGTATCAAAGGAATTGAGAATTGCAGAATACGCAAAGAACATATTCTCCTTATCTCCCTTTGAAGCGGTGGCATAGTTGATGTCGGAGAACTTAAAGGTCTTTGACCACAAGTTTCGTCCGACAAGGCAGATGCCGTCCTCGTATACGTCCGAGATTGGTATCGCCTGTTCCACGGTTGCAGGCACTGCGTCTTCCACTACCGTAAAATTTTTCTTTTTGAATAGACTCATTTTCTTTTGTCCTCCTGTCCGATTAGTTTGTTTGTTCCGCCAAATAGTATCTTTTTCGGCATCAGTATTTCAGACCTGATCCATGCTTTTGCAATCTTCTCTGCCGTCATGCCGTTGTATTTAATAAAGCCCAGTGCCGCAAATGGTGCAGCTCCGAGCATACATACCCATGACAGCGTTTCTGTACCCATAAAGGAACGGCAGCCGAAGTAAATTCCGACTGCCGCGCCGCAAGCAAGGACTGCAAACATGAACTGTCTGACCGATAAACCGAAAAACATCGTCTCGTTATATTCTTTGATTTCTTTGTTTATCTTTACTTCCATAGTTCCTCCAAATAGAAAAGCACCACCGTAGTGATGCTTTTCAAATTATTTACTTGTTTTTGCCACCAGATTCACGACTGTGATTGTACTCAGCGTTATTTGGATTGCACTGATTAGAATGATTGTCGTGGCTTGCCTGGTAAGCGTGGTTGTTGGGGTTGTGCTGATTAGCGTATGAATCCCTCTGAGCTTGAGTATGCGTGCTCGAAGAAACCCCATGACTACCTTTACTCATTTCCTTTTTCCTCCCTTTTTATAAACTTGCCCGTGCACTTCATTTACGGCTTCAACGTAAATAATAAAGGAGGGATGCGACGTATCGCGTTGCATTAAATACTTGTTCTTTTTATCAAGATAACAAGAGCGCACTTTTTCCCAATAATGGTCTTTTGCGAGCCTATCTGCCTTTTGCGACACATCATGAGAGCTTGGCACTTCATTCCATACAAACTGACCATTGTATGTGAAACCCCAAGCATTTTTATTATGAATCAAACGCATTAAAGTTCCATTTTCGTTTCGAGCTACGATTGCAACATCGAAGCTGAAATTCACAGTAGACTCATCATCAAAATGCCATATTGAGGTTAAAACCGAAGTGGAGTCTTTTGCATCAGTAAAGCCGTCATACACATTGCAAGCCTTGTTCAAAGACACGCGTATAGTTTCCTTTAGCCGACTCAAGTTCTGCCAATACTCTTTCGGTGCGCGAATCACCTCAAGATTGTAATCAAGGTCATACGGTCCATCGCCGTTTCTTGTGATCATGTTTCTCTTGCCGCTTCCAACAAGTGAAAACTGAACCGTTATCTCCTTACTTTTCAAATCTTCCCTGGTAATGGTAAGCATACGGGAACACCAGTTACGGTAACGCTTGCTTTCTGATTCATAAACGAACGCGTACATACCTATTCCTCCTTAACTGTTCCCCTAACCTACCATTTGATACGAGCACATCAAATCATATAATTATATCAGAAATTTCGCATTTGTCAACCCTTTTTCCAAATATTATACTCCTATCATTTTCTGTACTACCTGATCCGACAGTTTAATCGTTCCGACAAGCACCAACATATTAAAGAGCAGTTCCCCAACGTAAGTCCATACCTGTGTGATCGCCGAAGCGGTCGCATCCACGGACGGAACAGATGTTGCAAACTTTGAATAGATGATACACGCAAGCACGATGATCGCACCTTCCAGGCACACTCCCGCATAGGACTTGATAAAGCTCTTGCCGATATTGCTTGTTTCCTCTCCCGCAAAGGTTGAAAGCGGAATCGGAGAGATCGCAACGTACATATAGAGCTTAAAAAATCTGCCGTACACGGTGAGGATCATAATAAACGAGAGTACCCACACAAGCAAGCTGCCTATCAGCGTTACTGCCCATAGTGGGATCGACTCCCAAAATCCGCAGTTCTCTATCGTCTGTACCATACTACTTGGGATATACAAACCTCCACCGCCAATACCGGACGAACCCATGATCCTTGAGATAATGCCTTGTACTATCGTAAACATCGCCATCATCAGATCAAGTCCCCATGTGATCGCCGCTTTCGCCAGTACGAAGCGAATGAAAAGCTTGAGTGCTTGTTCGGGACGCTTGATCTCCTGAAATGAGTTATAGTGCTTCATGATACCCATGAGGAAGAACAGCACCAAAAGCGCATATCCTACCGCTTTCAGCGTATCATTGATGTTGACCATAACATTCCATATCGCGCCACCCTTGAACTCTGTCGGAGATTCGGATAACAGACGCCATATTTCAGCGAACTTATCGTTCCATGTGTCTATGGCGTTCTGTATGTTTTCAACGATCCAGTTGTTAGACATATATCATCACCTCCTAAAGAATCGGGCGGACTTTTACATCCGCCCTGCCGTCACTTCTCATCAACCGCCTGTGATAAGATTCAGGATTTCTTTAGCGAAGGTAATGACAATGCCACCCGCAAGCGTCAAAAAGCCGTTGGCTCGCTGAGACGGATCGTGGCTTTTCAGCGACAGACCGATCTGCACAATAGCAAAGCCGAGCATGATCATACCGACAGCTCTGACAAGTCCGAACATAAAGTCGGACAAATTGTTTACCACCGTGATAGGATCATCGTCAGCCGCGAAGCAGGTGACTGCCATTGCCGTTACCAAGAATACGGCGATGACGACGCACGACCAAATTCTCAGTGCCTTCTTTGCCTTCTCAGGCATTCTTGTTTTGTTGTTCTTTTTCATTTTCTTTCCCTTTCTCTTTGATTAAATATTGTTCAAATTCATCTTCCGCAAATACCTGACATTCCTTATCAGGCTCACTTGCCATATCCGTCTCAACATCTTTTGTGATGTCGATACATTCATCAAGCGGTGTGTCATGAAGTTCCACTCTTTCCTCCGGCATAAATCCGTGAACGTATGCTTTGGCTTTCCCGTCGTGACTCAGTTCAATATTCGGATGCTTCAGAATATCGTACTTGTAGTCAAGGACAGGTCGCTCCCCTCGGATAAAGGTAATGCAATACTTGTTGTCAAGCAGTCGCACTTCATCGGGTGTCATAAGCTCTCGTCCCGAGATCTGATAGTTGGTCGAGAAGTTACCTCTCATACCGTCGCTTCTGCCGTAGGTGTTGGTGTCAATGGTCGCTTTGCCGAGCTGTTCGCTCACATACTTGTGTGTACTCTGTTCGTTACCGCCGAGATATACAAACTCATCGCAGTTACCGACGATAGATTCCCATTGTTTTTCAAACAGAGCCTTGAGCTGTGCGAGGTTTTGCAAGATAATACTGACAGAAACACCTCTTGATCTCATAACCGAGAGTATCTTGTCGAAGTCATCAGGCAGGCTGACGTTCGCGAACTCGTCCATCAAGAAATGCACCGGCACGGGCAAACATCCGCCGTATTCGTGATCGGCAACGTAAAAGAGCTGTTGGAACAGTTGCGTGTAAAGGATAGACACAAGGAAATTAAAGCTTGTGTCGTTATCCGGTATCAGCGCAAACAATGCCGTTTTCTTCTTGCCTATCGTATCCATCTGCAATTCATCTGTGACCGTAATGGAAGCAAGGCTTTCAAGGTTGAACTTTTCAAGTCGTGCCGCCAACGTGATCTGAATGGACTTTAGTGTCTTGCCCGAACCCGAACGGTACTCATTGTAATATTTGACCGCTATATGATACGGGTCTCGCTTCTCAAGGTCGCCGAACAGCGTATCAAGAACGCTGTCGTGCTTATCGTTATCCTCGTCTACGTCCCCCTCGCGGAGCATTTCAATAACCATTGAGAAGTTCTGCTCATATTCGGGTGCTTCATAGTGAAGGTAATAAATAAGCGCCGAGAGAAGCATACTTGCCGCATTATCCCAAAATGGGTCTTGCGTTGAGCTGCCCTTCGGCGTTGTGGACTTGAAAAGGTTGGTGACAAGCCTTTGCACGTCATTCTCGGAGTTTATATACCGGAACGGATTGTAGCAGTCGGACTTCTCCATGTTGATGAGGTCAAGGATACGAACGTCGTAGCCTTTCTCCCGAAGCAAATAACCTGTGTCTCTGAGTATCTCGCCCTTCGGGTCAAGGATGACGAACGAAGTGTTGCATTGCATCAGGTTGGGCTTGCAATAGAATCGCGTCTTACCTGCGCCCGAACCACCGACTACAAGCGTATTCAGATTTCTCCTGTGCTTGTGTGCGTCATAACCTATTGCCAAATTCTGCGAGAGTATCTTGTTATTCTCGGGCGGCGTCTGTCTATACCTCTTATCTATCTCGGATTTGTTTCCCCATTTCGCCGAGCCGTGTTCTTCTCGTCTGCGGTAATTCGGTTTCGTATAGTGGTAGACAATCAAGATAAACAGATAGATGCCCGATAGGATCGCCACGCAGGGCAAGGTCTTATCACACCAAGTCAGACGGAACGGATGCTTCATAACGTCGCCGAGCTTCGGGAGCATATCCACAAGACCACCGCCTATTGCCGGAGCTATCAGGACCGATAGCCATATAACGGCTACCAGTCCTATAGCGGCAAAGACTATGACAAGCGTTTTATTGTTCTCTGCTCCGTTATCTCTCATAGCCTTTACTCTTTTTCACCTTTGCGGGAGGAGATTCAATGATTTTGAGAAGCAGGTCACTCAAGTCTTCGGTGTCCATGTCGTCCTCGATCATCTCGTTACGGCGATCTGCAAGCACCTGAAGCAAGACGTGATACTCATAATCGTCAAGCTCAAGAAGTTTTCCCTGTGGTTCCGTTCTCATCATCTTTCATTTCCCTCCTTGCTTTTTCGGGGCGTCGCTTTTTCTTCGTTCTCCGAAGTTTTAACTGTCTCCTTTTTCTTTTCGATAGGTCGGTCAAGCACCTCGCTGATACGACCGTCGATCTTTTTGGCAACATCCAAGATCTCAGCGATCTTCCCTTTGAACTCATCGGGTTCATAGTCACCGAAGTTATCCGGGATGCTTTCAATGGAAACGAGAGAAGCGTCCACGCCATATCTCTTTGTCAGGATATATGCGACAGATCGAGCATCAAACTCATGTTCTGCTACACGGTAGTTCTCGTCCCCGCCACTCATCTGAGCGTGAGCCGCAGCCTTTGCGACGCTCGGGAACATCTCTTCGATCTTCATACCGTATCGGCAGCAGATGATGTTTTCCTGCGGATCAAAGTATGCGCCATCGTTCCTGTCGTCGGGATAATTGGCATCCACTACAACACGCATAGGGCAACCGTGAATAAGACCTTTCATAAGCAGACGCTCATCGTAGGTCTTGCGAGGCGAAGGCTCTGCGTCCTTGATGTCGGCAATATCGAAGCGTGGTTCGGCATCGAACGAATGACGCTTTTCACCTTTAGCGTCGGTATATTCCTTGCGAACAAGGATATACGCCGCCTGTGCGCCTTTCTTTACGAACTTCCCTTCTTCCTTCCATGCTTCAAAGCTCTTGAGCTGGGTAGCTTCGGGCTTCTGTGCGAAGATCAGCATAATGTTGTTCGGAGAGTTGCGGGTGAAGTTGCTTGCCACGTCGAGCATCTGTCTGTACTTCTTGGAGCTGTCGGCGATCTCAAGGTATGCACCGGCAGTCAGTGTCGCACACTTGGCGCGGCGTTCCTTCATAACGTCGCCATAGCTTTTCTTCTCGCCGTTCTCGTCGATCGCTTGGCTCTTTTCATTCTCTTTAGAGATGACTTTTTCAAATTCGCTCATACTGTTTCATCCTTTCCTTATCTTTCGTTTTGCTTGGGCTTGGGAGTCTCATTGGTTTTGGGAGTTTTGTTATGCTCGTTCTGCTTTGCCTGTGCCGCACGTTCCCTCTTGATACGGGCGATCTCCTCTCTGACAGAACGGCGATCCTTCAAGTTGTTATTTTCTGAGGAGGGTTGCGAGCTTCCCTCTTTTGAGTCGTTCGATCTCGGCTCGGACAGAGGGCTTTCCCCCTTCTCCTCTTCCGACTTGGTTTCCGCTGTCTTTGGAGACGAACCCCTGTGCTCCCTTTCGGGGTGCTCCATTGTGTCTTCTGCCCGAGCCTGTGAGGGGTTTGCCGTCTCATGCTCCTCCTTTGCGATAGGCTTCTCCGAGAAAAGCAGAGTGACGATACCTTCCTCGTAGTCCACCTCTGTCTGACTGACTTCGGGCGAACCGGGTGCGCTCTCGGTAACGACAACATCTGAGGTATCGACCTCGACAACATCCTCGTCCGTTTCCTTTGCCTTCTCCTTCTCTCGTTCCCTCTCGCTCTTCTCTCGGTACAGCTCACCTCTCAAGGTCGCGGCGTCAACCTTCGAAAAGTTGAAGCGTTCGCAAATACGGTTGATCTTGCTTTCATCATCTGCTCTGACAAAAACGTCGAACACACCACCCGTGTTGTTCTTGTCCTTGAGGATGGTGTAAAGCACACCGTACTGCTTTGCGACTTCCTTAAACTTCTCCATATCCTTTGTCTTGAAAGTGTATACTTTCAAAGCCTTACCGGAACGGAGCATATTATCCAGTCTCGCCGCACCTTTGGTCTTGTTCTGCTGCTTATACATCTTGAATAGCTCGCCACCGACCTTAATGGCACCACTACCCGAAAGCCTTAAAATGACTTCTGCTGTTTCAAGCGACATCTTTACTACCTGATCGGCAGCATCTGCACTTGTGTTCATCTTTTGTTTTCCTCCTTCTGTTTCATATTTTCTTCTCTTTCATCGTTTGGTTGTTCGATCATTCTCACGACCGCCTCGATACCGGCACTGCGGAAAGCGATCTCGTCGCACAGCTCCATCTCCCGATAGAGCTTTCGTATCTCCTTAGTCAGAAATGCGATCTGCTCCTTTACAGGCTTGGCTTCTTCCTCGCTCATACGACGCTTATCCACACGGAGCTGCTTGCGCTCTTTTTCAAGCGCTTCGCACCTGTCGTGTATCTTTCCGTAATGCGCCCGCAGTTCTTCATAGGTTTCGATATTGTTCCGACCGAGAATGTCCGCTTCCCTTGAAAGTCTTTCGACCTTCAGCTTATCCTCTCTGAGCGCCGCCTTCGCTTCCTTGCTCTGCGGTATGATCTTCGGGTAGTCTTTGAGTATCTTGCAATAATGCTTAAAGAGTGCATACAAACTTTTCGGAACGTACCAAGTCGGCTTGTAGATCGTATACTTTTGATAATCGGTGGGATAGGTGTTCTGATCCCATATCCTGTCCTTGATCTCATACTCCGTGTACCCGTCGCCGAGCGAATTGATCCTTCGCCACTTAACGCCGCCCTCTGTTCGCACTCTCCAGTTGCTCCCGCGCTTCTCCATCTCAAATCCTTTGGCTCGCATAAGCTCTACGAACTCGTCAAAGTCTCTCGGGACGGAGGCGATCACAAGGTCGATACCCTGTCTGAACATATCCGAATAACTGTACGCACTGTTCTTCTCTCCGTTGTAGACACCTACATGGCGGAAGGTGTGCTTGTATTCGGGATGTTCGATGACGGACAATCCATACTCTCGGCATAGTTCGTCGGATACTTCCCTCATGCGCTGATAAGTCTCTTTGTTGTCGTAATACCTCTTGCCATCCGCAAAGGAGACCGAGTTAAGGCAAAAATGGTTATGATAAGTTCCGGTGTTTGTATGCGTTGTCACAAGCACTTCAAACCTATCGCCCCATAACCTCTTGGCAAGTTCGACTCCGATCTTGTGCGCTTGTTCCGGCGTACATTCACCTCGCTTAAAAGACTGGTATCCGTGATAACAGACGATACCACCTTGTTTGCCATAAACATCCTTTGTCATACCGAACTGCTTTGTCGCAAGCTTCGGATCATCCGAACAGTTGATGCCTGTGCAATACAGTTGTTTCTCCGTTTTCATTTGGTCTGCGGTGTACTCTATGACAGTACCTACCGAATTGACGATACGATGGAAGCTTGCCACCTCTTTGTAGTCTGTATTGGAAGTCTTTTGCGGATTGGCTACATACTTTATTACAGTAGCCACACGTCCCTTGACGTCCCATATACTTGTCACCGCCATTCGCTCACCCTCTTTTTCTTACGCTTCACGGCAAAGGCTCTCTCAAACTTTTCGTCCATGTCGATAACTGCGTCATAAACGTCTTGTATCATCAATTCATCGACGAATTTCGTTTGTATCGCTTTCAGAAGAAGCTGGTGAACATTGCTTCCGATCACGCGGAGTTCTCTGACGATCTCCTTGTATTCGGCGGGAGGCTTTTCGTAAATTTCTTTTCCAAGTGCTACCTGACGGATATATTCTTCACGGCTGCAAGAGAGGTACTTGACCACAGTGTCGATCTTATTCAGTTCTTCATCCGTGAGTCTTATTAAAACTGATCTGTTCCTTTTTCTCATGACTCTCTCCACAAATTCAGCAGGGGTATTAGGGTGCGCCCTAACGAGTTTTAGAATTTGGATATCCAAATTCAGTGCTCGTTAAGACTTGTGGACACGAATCCCCTGCTGATCTAATTTCCTTTCATCGCGCCGATTCATTGCGCTTTCGCGCGGTTTCTTGCACCTGCTCGGGCAATTCATCTACCGTGATATTCGTCGCATAATAGTCGTCCGCAGTCAGAACGATGTCCTCGTTGTCATACATAAAGTCTACCTTCTCGGCGGCTTCATCTTCGTTTTCGGCTTCGACCTCGACGAATCTTTTCAGCGTTTCGGTCACTGTGACTCTGAATTTCTTCATTACATACTCCTCCTTATCTATCGTCTCTTGTTTTCTTCGGATCAAAAGGAACGGCGATAATTTCGCCATTCATCTTGAAAAACCTTTCGGGTTGCTTAAACTTCTTTGCGTATTTATCCGCCAGCTCAGGCGGCAAGCTCTGATAATGCTCGCTCCCACTTGGCGCATACACCACAAGGAATTTGCCCGCGACAATGTCAACCATCTGATGCGAATCTTCATCGTAGATCGCTCTGTTGAGCGTCATTCCTCGCATCTTACCTTCTTCATTGCAGATGATGCTTACCTCATCGTAAAAAGGTGAATACTGCTCGATGTCTCCTTCGACTTGCTCCTGCAAGGACTCAAGTCCTCGGTCGATCTCCACCATTCTCGGATACTTCCCGGGTTCAACAAGAAGAACCGAGATCATCGTCCCTTTGACGGCATCCTGCGTCAGCTCAGGGTCAAAACCGACCTCGGCAAAGCCGAAGGAATCGCAGAACCAAAAGCTGCGTTCGACACCGTTTTTGTTCTCCACCTCGACAATATCCGACTTGGAAAGTGATCTTCCTCTATACCCCGCTGGATGGTCGATATTGAATTTGGTGTATACATCTTCAAGCGTCTCGCAATCGACGTCTCCATCGAAAACCTTGTCATAGATCTCGCTGTTGATCCTACTCTCGCCTTGCCGCATGATGGTTTCATCAAGCGAAGCAAAGGCAACGTCATCCTCGTCACGGTCAACGTCAATCTGATAAATCTTGATCTTCATGCTCTTTCACTCCTGTTCTTTTGTAATTCTTTGTCTTTCTCTTTGAGGCAAAGATAATCGTTCCAATCCTTGCCCATGCACGGCGGCAGATACTTTATATCGTACTTATCTCCAAGTACGGCGATAAGTCCTTGCGCTCCCATACTACCCGCGCGGTCGCTGTCAAGGTGCAGAAGTATTCGTCTGATGTGCGAATGTTTGTCGAGAAAACGCTGAAGCGCCACGGGGACTTTGCTATCCGTTAGGTTCTTTGCCGGCATATACACACCCGACAAAGAGAGCAGATTTTCGTGTTTCCATTCATTCCCCGCGCTTTTCATCAGCGTTGCAAACGACATCATGTCAATAGCGCTTTCAAACACCCGAAGCGTTTCACTCTTGTAGTCCGAAGCAAGGCAGAAGGAGTATTTTCGATCACTTCCCGAAACGTCTCTCTTTTCGATCTTGCCATCGGTTGCGCGTGTCGAGCATTGCCTGTGTCTGCCCTTTTCATCGTTGCCGAAGAACATTGCATACCGATTCTCGTTGTCCTCGCCGATCATTTTTCTATCAATGAAAAAGGTGATGACTTCATCGTCAATGCACCTTCGGCGCAGATATTCTCGCACTGTCTTACACTCATAGTTGTACGGTGGCAGGCGCAGCACACGCGGTTCTGCTTTCGCCCCAGTAGACGAAACAGGTGCCGTGATCGACACCTGTCCGCATAACTGTTTGACTGCCTTCACGAAGTCCACGCCCTCGACCTTGACAAGATAGTCCAGCGCCGATACGCCACCGAAGCCTTGCGACCACCAAAACCATTTGCCGCGCGAGAGCTTAAGCGAGTCGTGTGTCCTGGTACAATACTCATTGTGACCGCACTTCACAAGCTCACCGGGGTCATAGGCTTGCAGATAGGAAAAGGCGTCGATCTCTCTTGCTTTTGCTATCTCTTCCGGCGTTACATACATAGGCATCACCTCACATCTGCTTTGCTTCCCTGAGATAGACTCTGTCGCTCTTTGAAGATCTGACGAATTTCAGCATAAAGGTCTTGCCGATCTCTGCGTCCTTGAATCCGAGATAGTCGCTCTCTTTCCAGGCACTTGCAACGATCTTACTTGTGTTCTCCATATCGAAGAAAAGCACAAGGTTGCCCTTTCTGCCCCAGAATCTGCCGACAAGCTTCCCCTTAAACTCTCCCTCGTTCTCTGCGGAGGAATAGTCTGCGAAGTCGATATTCTCGCCTTCATACTTAGCCTTTGTTTCTGCCATCTGCGTTTGCCTCCTTCCATTTGAATACGATTTTCTTTGTGGTTTTCATTTTGAAAACACCTCCTGAAAAATAAATATAGCCCCACCGTTCCTGTGCACCGAAACGACAGAGCTATGTAATTATTTAAGGCAGATATATTGAAAAAAGCGCCATTTTATGCTATAATTATGAATGTTATAAAGCGAGGGCGTACTATGAACACAGAACTCAAATCGGCTCAGGCTGAGCCTACACATACAAACGAAGAACTGTATCACAAGCAAATGGAGCTGCTGAAAACCTTTCTCGAAAAGGGTGCTATTTCGCAGGCACAGTACGATAAGAGTGCCAACGATCTGACCGAGAAAATGGGGTTTGGAACAACTGAAAAGGATTGACATATCAGAATTTGGAGAACGCAATATGCTCGAAAAAATGAGTGATTTTTTTGAAAACAGATTAGACGGCTATGATAAACATATGTTGAACGATATTGAATCAGCAGACAAGTTTTATCCGTTTACCGCAAAGCAACTACCCACTGTTGAAAACTGCCATCTTCTTGATTTGGGTTGCGGAACAGGGTTGGAACTTGAAGAATACTATTCACTGAATCCATCTGCCAAAGTCACGGGAATAGACTTATCACAGGGTATGCTTTCTGCTCTTAAAAAGAAATTTGTCGATAAGAATATCTCGTTGGTCATTGGCTCATATTTTGATGTGCCGCTCGGTGTAAATTTGTTTGATAGTGCGGTATCAGTTGAAAGCCTGCATCATTTTACAAAAGATGAAAAGATTCATTTATATATTAGACTATATCAGGCGCTAAAAGAAGGTGGATATTTTATTCTGACCGATTATTTTGCTTTGTCTGATGAAGAGGAAGAAATGCACCGCCGTAACTTTCTTGCATTGAAATCAGAACAAGGTATCACCGATAGCGAATTTTATCATTATGATACTCCACTTACCGTAGAGCATGAAACTGAGGCTTTATTGGAAGCAGGATTCAAATCGGTCGAGGTCTTGAATAATTGGGGAGCGACCTATACTTTGAAAGCAACGCGATAAAAGTCAATTTATCTACCTATCGCTATGTATCCGGCAGGAGACTGTAACCACAGTCCCCTGCTTTCTTTTTACCGTTCATCCCTATCCGAACGGCGTTTCGGTTCTTCGGGTTCGCCGCTTTCTTTCTCACCTTCGCTCTCCTGCTCGGGAGCGTCGTCGGCAAGCTCGTTCTCTTTCTTATCCATATTAAGTTCGGCGTTCAGCACGTCAAGTCTCTTGGATTTTTCCTCAAGAACAGCCTCATCCGGGAACGGCGCGGCGATCTCCGCTTTAGCGTTTTCAACCTGCAAATGGAGGTTTCTCAAGCGCTCCTCGCACACCTGCTTCTTGGTTTCAAGAGCCGTTATCGCGTTGTCTAAACGGGTAATGATACCGTTTGCGTCCTGTCCAAGCTGCACCGTATGACAGAGTTTCCCTCGCAAGTTAATAAAGAACTCACGGGAGAGCACGTCAAATCCGATCTCCGTCTTAAAGCCTCGGTACTCGCCAAGCGGTCGAGCGTCGGGGCTTGTGATCTTCTTGCATATTTCAAGGATAGCTTTGCCTGCATCTGCCTTTTCGTAGTAGGTCTTATCGCCTATTACCATTGGGGAGAAGCCTTTATCATTCGGTTGTGTATGCTCCGAAGCAGTAGCCATATCCGCCGCATATCCTGCGATCCGTTCTTCCGTTTCAGCGATCTCCCTCGGGAAGTCCTTCATAAGCTTGTCCTCAAGCATATAGCGCTGAGACAGGTGTGAAGCCTTCTGAAGCTTCAGTTTTGCCACGTCCGCATCAAGCTGCATCTTCTCCATGATCTTCGGATTGCCGCTTGCCAATGCCTTTATTTCGGCGTAGGAAAGCGCCGTTTCATCAACATCCTCCGCGCTTCTCACAGGCGATTTACTCGTCATGATCTGCGAGATGAACTTCTGCTTACTCTCAAGGAGCTGATACATATATGCGTCAAAAGTGCCCTCGGTAACATAGCGGGAAATATCCACTTCGGGGTTCTCGTTGCCTTGTCTGATGATACGACCGCTTCGTTGCTCAAGGTCAGACGGTCGCCACGGACAGTCAAGATCGTGAAGTGCTACGAGCTTTGTTTGCACGTTCGTGCCGGCACCCATCTTAAAGGTAGAGCCTATAAGCACACGGACTTGTCCGCTACGCACCTTTGCGAAAAGCTCTTTCTTCTTGGCGTCGGTGTCTGCTGTGTGAATGAACGCAATTTCCTCTTTCGGTACACCACGCTCGACAAGCTTGTCTCGGATGTCGTCATACACATTGAATGTCCCGTCGCCTTTCGGTGTGGATAGGTCGCAGAACACAAGCTGCGCGGAGCGTTTGTCTGCCGTCCTCTCCCAAGTGTCATAGATGTTCTGAACGCAGGTATTGACCTTGCTTCCTTCTTCGTCTGGAAGCGTTGCGTTCATCAATCTTTGGTCAAGAGCTGCCTTTCGTCCGTCGTTGGTGACGCATAACATATTGTCTACAGAAGCGTTCACCATACGGTTGTGGATCTTCTCGGCTCGTTCTGCAAATGACTGTACCATTGCCTTTTGCGTCTCCGTTGCAGGGACTTTCACGACATGGTAGTTCGCTTTCGGAACGGGTAGGTTCAGCATATCCGCCGTTTGCACGTCGGCTACCTGCTTGAACATCGACATCAGCTCGGGGATATTAAAGAACTTCGCAAACCTTGTCTTTGCTCGGTATCCATCGCCCGTGGGACTTAACTCAATGGCAGTTACCGTCTCCCCGAAGGTAGATGCCCAGGCGTCGAAGGAAGATAGCCCGCGCACCTTTAACTCATCGTATTGAAGGTATCTCTGCATCGTATAAAGCTCCACCATTGAGTTTGAAATTGGCGTACCCGTTGCAAAGACGACACCTCTGTTCCCCGTCAGTTCGCTTAAATAGCGACACTTCATATAGAGGTCGGATGACTTCTGTGCTTCGGTCTGTGCGATACCAGCGACGTTTCTCATCTTCGTGTAGGAGAACAGATTTTTGTAGAAATGCGCCTCATCGACAAACAATCTATCAACACCAAGCTCTTCAAAGCAGACGACATCATCCTTGCGGGATTGATCGTTCAGCTTGTCCAATCTCGTTTGTATCTGCTTTCTGCTCTTTTCAAGCTGCTTGATGGTCACACGCTCGCCGCGTTGGTACTTGAGGTCTGCGATAGCATGAGTCAGCTCGTCGATCTCGGATTGCAGGAAGTATTTCTGCCTTTCAAGTGACATTGGGATCTTCTCAAATTGGCTGTGCCCGATGATGATGGCGTCATAGTCGCCTGTCGCAATTCTCGCGCAGAACTTCTTGCGGTTTTTAGTCTCAAAGTCCTTCTTTGTGGTGACAAGGATATTCGCGCTCGGATACAGTTGCAGGTATTCGCTTGCCCACTGTTCTACCAAGTGGTTCGGGACAACGAACATGGATTTCGCACACAATCCAAGCCGCTTTGACTCCTGCGCCGCCGCGACCATCGTGTAGGTCTTTCCTGCACCCACCACATGAGCAAGCAAGGAATTACCGCCGTAAAGGATTCGCGCGACTGCATTTGTTTGATGGTCACGAAGGTGTATTTCGGGATTCATACCGTAATACTTGATATGGCTTCCGTCATACTCTCGCGGACGAACGCTGTTGAAACGCTCGTTATACAGCGCACAGAGCTTCTCTCGCCGTGTGGCATCCTTCCATATCCATTCTTCAAATGCTCGCTTGATCTGCTCCTGTTTGCCCTGGGCTATGGTGGTTTCCTTCTTATTGAGAACCGGTTTCTTGTTGCCGTTCTCATCCTCAACATAGTCGAAGATGCGAACGTCCTTCAGGTTAAGTGTTTCTTCAATAATGCTGTAAGCGTTGATCCTGCCCGTACCGTAGACGGTGCTTGCCTTGACGTTTCCTCTGTCATAGCTCTTGTTTGTCACGATCCATTGTGCTGTGGTCGGGATATATTTGACTCCTATATTCCACTGTGCCCACTTGGGCGTGTCAAGAAGCTGAAAAACAAATTCCTGCACTACCTCATCGGGTACCCAGGTAGAACCGAGCTTCACGCCGATCTCCGCTGCGGTCAGGTCTTGCGGTTGTACCGCTTCAAGCGCCGCGATATTCTCGGCATACTGTTCTCCGAACGCTTCCTTCGCTTTCCTTGCGTCGGCAAGCTTCTCTCTGACGTTGCCGGAGAGATATTCATCCGCCGTCAGATACTTAGGTTGTCTTGTAAGGACACTCTCTTTGGGATTTAGGAAGATAACGCCGTGCAGGTCTGCAAACAGTTCTTCCTCGCTCTTTCCGGTCAGTTCCGACATAAACTCCATATCTACGGCGGCTCTTTCGGAGAGCGATACCGCTAAGGCTTCACTTGCCGTGTCTACCCTGTCGATTTTGGTATAAGGCTTGATCGTGCGCTTTACGAACATATCCGCTTTACGGATCAGCTCCTTATCCTCATTGACCACCTCAAGGGAGGACAAAAGGAAATAGGAACTGTCATCGCTGAACACCGTCTCATTGGCACGGGAGTTGATCAGCCCATACTTCTTTGTGAAGGTGTCATACTGTTCGTTCAGTTTGGCTTGCAAGGCGGTTACGACCTCATCGCTCTCATCGGAAAGCTGTGCGTCAATCAAGGCGCGAACAGTCTCACGCAGAGCTATCATGCCTTTGATGCGGTTCTCGCCTGTCACAGAGGTCTCTACGGGGTTCATTACGCTGTTCTGACGAAAGTATACCTTGCCGTCTACAAGCGTGTACGAGAAGTTCTTGACGGTAGGATCGGCAGGGATACTACCGTTTTCTTCTTCAAGTTCGTCCGTCTCCACCGTTTTGATCTCGGCGTGAATATTGCTGATTGCCTCTGTAAGAAGTTCTCCGAGGTCTTGTTCCTCATAGGCTCTGACTGTCGGCTCCTGTCCGAAGGGACCGGAGCGCATAACGACGTCGCCGAGGATCATATCGGGATTGTCGATGAAATATTGGTTCATCGTGATCCCGTTCTCGTCCTTGCCGAGATGCACCCAATCGGGTTCAACGTCGAGGATACGGTCACGCTTTTGTAAGAAGATAATATCGGATACGACCTCTGTACCCGCGCCCTTGAATGCGTTGTCGGGCAGTCGAATAGCACCGATCAGGTCTGCTCTCTGTGCGATATATTTCCTTACCGATGGGTTTTCCTTGTCGAGCGTTCCCTTGCTCGTAATGAAAGCAATAACACCACCCGGACGAACCTTGTCAATGGCTTTGGCTAAGAAATAATCGTGGATAAGAAAGTTATGCTTGTCATACTTCTTATCCGTAACCTTGAACTGTCCGAAGGGGACGTTGCCGACTGCCACATCAAAGAAACTGTCGGGAAAGACTGTTTCTTCAAATCCGCAGATCGAGATGTTCTGCTTCTGATAAAGCTGCCGTGCGATCCTGCCCGAAATGCTGTCAAGCTCTACGCCATATACCTTGCTTCCCTTCATTCTCTCGGGTAGGTTTCCGATGAAATTACCGACGCCACAAGAAGGCTCAAGGATATTGCCCTGCGCAAAGCCCATATTTCCAAGTGCCTGATACATCGCTTGGATCACAACGGGAGGCGTATAAAAAGCCGTCAAGGTGGATTCCCTGGCGGCTTCATATTCTTCGGGTGAAAGTGTGGTGCGAAGTTCGGTAAACTCTGACTGCCAATTATCTCTTGACTCATCAAAAGCATCGGAAAGTCCACCCCACCCCGAATATTGTGCAAGTATCTCCTGCTCCTCGGGTGTAGCAAGACGGTTTTCAGACTCAAGCTTATGCAAGAGGTTAATTGCAGTTATATTCTTTCGGTACTTTTCTTTTGCTCCGCCCATACCGATATCTTTATCGGTAATGTGGTAGTCGTGCTTCTCGCTGTCGGGTATCTCGGGATGAAAGCTATATGAGGGAACCGTCTTTTTCGGCTTAGGTGCTTCCACAAGCTGCGGGAGCTTATTGCTATGCTCTTGCCTATATTCCTCAAGTGCTCTATCGCTGACATCAATCAAATCTTCAAAGGTTAAATTTTCAAGCTCTGTTTCCGTCAACTCCTGAAGTGATCCGTATTCTCTGACCTCAACCAACTTTCTGTCAAGATATTTCTCAATTCTATAATCTCGGAGATTAGCTACTACTTGAATTGGGATTTCATCATCTGTAATCGTTGTGTAACCAATTCCGATATTTGATAGGTCTGAGAAATCAACGCTCTCACTTTGGTATTCCTCGGCACAGAAATCTTCTATGCACCTTTTCGCTTTCTCAAGCACCGTTTCACCCTTCAGTTCCAGGGTTGCTCCCGCGTCTTTGGCATACATGACCATATCCGAGATGATCTCTTCCGAAACTCCAAATCCCGGGACAAGCTTTTCGTTTTGGTCAAGCATTACGACCTCATTCAAAAGGAACTCATAGAGTTCTCTGCGGGTGTATTGCCTCTCATCGTCCTTTGCGAAAAACTCGTTCTGATCGTTATAATAGACGTCAAAATCGTCTTGCTTGGTCGCCCTGCAAAAGTCCATGATGGTTTTGATCTCACGGGCTTTTTCATTCTCGGGGAGTGGCGCATCTTCAATGCGGAAGCCCTGCGGAGGCGGATCAAGTTCGGCTAAAAAGTCCTGCGGGATCGTGTTTCCCTCGCTGTCCCTATATAGCACAACGACCATCGGGACGCCGTAGAAGTTTTCTTCCTTGACATCCTTTTTGAGCATATATTCGCTCGTGTACTCCACGCTCTCACGAACGCTTCCATCCGAATGAAGAAAGTCTATTCTGCCAATCGGTCTTTCGGTGGCTTTTTCAGCCGTAGCCTCCAACATCTCTTCCGCATTGGCGTAGGTCTTAACTTCGCCGTCCACAACGGTTGAGATCGGAAGCTCGTCAAGTTCTTCGTCAGTCAGTTCTTCTTCCTCGGGTAGTTCTTCCTTTTCGGGAAGCTTCAAGTGATCGTTCAGCGGGTTTTCCTTTACCCTTGCCAAGAACTGCTCAAGCGTCAGTTCTACGGGAAACAATGAGCCGTCGAAAAGAGCGACTGTATCATCGGTAATAGACTCGATCTGCATCTCGTCTTTGCCGATATGCACCCAAGTACCGAGACTGAGGTCATACCCTGTGTCGGATAAATCAATATCCACTTTCGGTTCTTCAGGCTCTTGTTCTGCCACTACCGGACTTGGCGCTATGCTCGCTTTCTTTCGGAAATGTGAGTGCGGGAAAAGGTCATATTTGCCGTCCGCAAATTTTTTGACCGTCTCAAGCGCCTTCTTGTCATATTCATAGCGGTGCGAACTCGGCATTTCACTGTCGAATACGCTCTGCATCATCTGAATGATCTCGGCTACCCGTTCGGGGCTGTCAAGCTGCGGTACGATCTCCTTCGCTTTGCTTTCAAAGAACCCTTCGGTTTTGCCATACGGTCTTGGTGTCTCAAGCGGTTTGGAATCAAAGAAATGCTGTATCGAATATGCGAGCTGCTCCTTCTCATACTCATCAAGGTGAGCGATCTCGGCTTCATTCATATACTTATCGTTTCGGATAAGCGTGTCTATGCGCTTGGCAACGTCTGTCCAGGTCAGCAAAACCATATCGCTCTTATTTATAAGATCGCCTCCGATGGCAAGTCCTTTGCCGTCAGAGTTGTTCTCTATTCTTGAGCCGTAGGAACCGCCCCAACCGTATTCGTTTTTGAGGAAGTCCGCACGTTCCTTGTTGTCCTTGTGCATAAGGAAATAGGAATAGATGCGGAACTTACCCTCACTCATATTGCTACCGCCGATCAATGCGCGCTCGATCTTATCCTGCGTCACAAAGTGCTTCGGCGGTAGTATTTCGATCTCGGCTTGGGGAAAGTCTATGGGGTCTCGTCTGAATTGTGAAATCAGGCAATAAAGCAGCTCTTCGCCATAATAGAAACGGCGCACATTCGGATTCTCCTTTGCGCGTTCGATGTTGTCACTCACTTCGGAGATAAAAGGCTCAAGCTTCTCGGGTGTTGTCAGAATATCCTTATAGAACTCCGTGATCTCAGGCCAGAGAAATCTGCCCTGAGTCTTGTATACCTCGGGTATCTCCGAAAAGCGGTCTCGATACAGGTCTGCCACCTTATTTGCTACGAAGTTCTCATAGATCTCCGCACTTTTCTCTGCCTCATCTTGTGGGATATACTGCCCGGTTTCAAGAAGCTGACGGATGCGCCTGTCCACGTCTTCCCAACTGAGGAACACCGTGTTCCCTGCGCCTTTTACTCTATCGCCTCGCGTGATCGTCATACCGTTCTCATCCCACGCGGCGGCATATTTCATACCATCCAGGATAAGACCTACATTGTCGCTTTCATACTCGGAACGTAAGAACGCCACGTTCTCTGCTACATCATTTGCTCTGCGATAGTATCCGTAAATACGGCTCGTGCTCTCTCTTGTACAGCCGCCCAAGCGAAGAAAGGTATCAATGACCGATTGTGCAACGGCAAGTCGCGGTATTTCGGGCATCGGTTCGGGAATGGATGTTTCTTGCAAGAAGACATCATCTAATTTGATCTGCTCCCCTTCTTTCGGTGCGTCCAGGTAGTTACCGTCCTTGATAAGCGCTTCGATCAGCTCCCGTGTCAATCCCCAACTGAAGACTGCGCTGGATTTCGGGTTCATAAAAGTACCTTCATAGAGGTGTAAGCCGTCCTCAAACAGACCGCTGTAGCCGAGCATTTCTTTGTTTCCCGGTCGGTAAAAGCCTATGGTCATCTTCGGGTAACAGCTATGAATAAAAGCGGTTTTCTTTGCATCATCATCCTCGGACATAAGAAAAGACACGATTTCCGTCTTACTCTTGGTAAGATAGTCACCGTGTCTTAAGATCGCTATCATGTCGTCGCCGGAGAGGACCTTTCCTTCCTTGCCTTCGCTTATGCGAAGATCAGACTGTTCAGAACTTCTTCCTCCGCCGATGCTTTGATCTCGTTCATCATCTGCACCCACTTCATCTGATCGGTCGCTTTCAGCTCCTCCGTTACCCCAAGGCTCGTCGCCATTCGGGATATACTCTCGGAGATCTGCTTCTTCGCGTCCTCCTCGGTCTTCCGCAAGTGATCTGCCAGCTTCGCCTCGGTCAGAAGCGTCGTGTAAGTCCCCCTGCGGTGCTTCTTCAGATAATCCAGTCTCATCATCGCGTACTTTCCGAGAGGCTGTTGCTCCTGCTCGGGCAGTGTAAGGTTCGGATACAGCACTTCGGTCGTCTGCTCGTCCCCCTCCGACAGCTTCTTCTGTTTGATAGTCGCCGGTTTGTAATTCATCTCGATCTCGCTCATTTTGTTCCACTCCTTTTTCAGATTTATTACTTTCAGCATGATTATACTCCTTTTCATTTTCAGCGTCAAAGGTGCGAGCTTTGCTTCTTTCATACGCTCTTGCGGTTCGCTCAATTTCATGCAAACATATTTCCGCAATGTCGCCCGTTGCCGTGCCGAGCAGATTTACGGTCGCGGGGGTGTTGAACTCATAGACACCATCAAAAATGGTGTTATCAAGATACATCTCTGCTTTGTAACCCAGCCTTGTCAGCACCGTATAGGCAACGCTTGTCTCAAGCAAAGGATAAAAGCGCATCAGAAGGTTATCGTCATCAAGCTCGTCAAGGTAACTGCCATCGACAGAATAGCGAAGGTCATTCAGATAATCCATATAGTTATCTTCGCAGATATTGTTTACGGCAGACCTGACCGCCGTGGTATAACTGTCCTTGCTTTCAAGTGAGCCGAATCTGTTTTCGAGCGAAGCTATGACCTCCGACTCTGCTCCGTCTCGCACCGACCAAAGCTTAAAGCCGCGATTCAAGGGATCATAGGTGTCCTTGACGTCGAAAACATGGCGCAGTCCCGTATACCCCTTCTTGTCGCTGATCAGAGCGATACCGTGAGAGCCTGCCTTAATGCGTCTGCCGAAAGTTTCGTTCCACATCTCAAACTCGGCGCAAGCAGTCGCTTTTGGTCTTTGGGCATAGATGAGCACCTGATCCCGAAAATCGTACTTATACTGAAATGCCGCAGTCTCAAGAAATGCTTTCCAGGACTGCGGAGAGGAAGTAAGTTCTTTGATAGTCTTTTTGTATAACTCTGTGATAACATCTATCTTTCTCGGCACGTCTCATCATCTCACTTTCTGTTGTCTTGGTAGTGCGGACTTTTCTGTATTGGGGAACTCCCACCCGTACACCATACCGACGTCTTTTCCGAGCTTGTCGGTCAAGGCGTCAATATCCAGTGCGGTGGCTTCTCCGTTATAGATCTTTCCAAGCAGTTCTTCCCTCTGCTCCTCGGTCGCGTCTCTTTTCCACTTCCTATAGAACAGGTAATTCGTTCCGTCGTGGTGTGACTGTGTGCTTCTGAACTCGCCATCCCTGTCCACATACCACTCGTTGAACTCACAACCTGATAAAACCTCAAGACAGTTGCGAAGGTTGTCACTATGGTACTCCTTGTAACCAGTGTGTCTCCCATTCCATCTGCCAAGATCTGCAATGGCGATAATGTCCTCCCCAACATGAACGTCGAGGTTCATATACTCATCGTCAAGATACGAATCATTCCATTCCACCATACGCTCATACAGTTCGTCTCTGCTTGCGTTAGGGAAATCCACTCGCAGCTCGTCGATCCAGTCTTTCAGATCAAGGTCGCGGTTCGACCACACCATTCTCTTTTCGGGGAAAGGCTCTACATGGCATCCGCCTCTTTGCAGTCGCTCGGCAAGCTCGCAGATGTGATACGCGCCCATTTTACCGAACAGCAAATGATAGTCGTCAAGGTATTTGCACTCGACTTCCTGGCGTTTGCCGTCTCTTGTGCAAAACAAAACGCTACCACCGTCCGGAATACGGAACTGTTCTTTGTATTCGGGTGTAATGAAGCGGATCTCCTTCGGCTCGTTCAATTTTCTTTCGTCAACGGCTGTCACGACTCCGTACTGATTTTCAAAAACATATCCCATATCAGCACACCTCTTTTTCAATAAGAGGTACAACGCCAATATCCTTCAAGTAGTTATACAGAAACTCTCTGCCCTTCTGCGTCCATTTCGTGTGAATGACTTGTCTACCGCTTGAGAGTCGGATCACCGCACTCTGTGTGTAACCTCTCGTCGCATACTCCTGATAGAGATACCAAACACCGCCACGACAATACTGAATCTTGCATTTGCATAGAATTTCGTTCAGCTTTTTCGCGGACATACCGTAGTCTTTGGAAATTGCGGTCATGGGTAGTGTCGTTGGGTTATCCAAAATCGTTTTCAGATAATGGAGCTGCGGCTTTACCTCATCCAGTTTCTTTTCAAGCACACGGTTTTGTCTCTGCTCTGCGGCAAGTACGGAAATAAGCTTGTTTGCCTTTTCCTCGCTGTGCTGCAACTCGTCAAGCAGTTCGGGCAAAATATATGCACTGTTCTTTCTGATGGAAGGAATAACTTCATCAAACACCCAACTCTCAAATCTCTGTGCTGACTCCAACTTGGAGCGAACGATCAGTCTGTATAGGTCGCCTTCAGGTATGAGCTTTGTCTTTTGAGTACCTCCGGCTGAAGGGGTGAACGATTCGTTCACCCCTTTGCAGTGGTCTCGAACCGCCTTTTCAGGGTTCTTATATCCAAGAATCTTCGCGCACTTTGTAGCAGGAAAATAGAACTTATCTCCATCCTGGACTACCTCGATCTTGCCGAACTCGTTGTTTTCAAATACTTGCATCAAATGCTCTTCCACTTCTCTCTCCTCCTTTACTCTGTCTTAGGGCAAAACAGCCCGTCTTTATCATAGTTTTCGGGACGGGCGGCAGGTGTATCCCAACCGTAGATCGCCCCATTCTCCATAGCCGCCACCTGCGCAGATGTCAGCTTCAATTCTTTGTTTTTCTCGTTTGCAAAAGCTCTGTTTGCTTCTGCATTGCTTCCGTACTGTGGGAATCGTTCAAGTTCTCGGCTTCCGAAACGGATAAAGACGCGCTCTCCTGTGAATTTGAGAACGCCGTAGCAGCTCTCGGGAAGTCCCCTGCTCTTGGCAAGCGCCATCATAAGCGGTAGTCTCTTGTAGCCGTAGATAGTAAACCTTCGTCTTTCGTTCCACGGCGTACAGGCAATATACCAAACATTCTCGCTTGTCATTACCCTGAAAGCGTGGCACTCTCGGTCAAAGGAATACGGGATATGGTCGCTCATACGGTCTGCACAGAATGCCTTCATGCATTCAAGTCCGCCGAGAAGAAAACACGCTTCCTCTTTTTCAAGGAAGCGTATCACTTCATATAGTTCAAATTCGTCCATCTGCGTAAGATGGATGTCGGAAAGGCTGATCACAGCCTTTCCCGACTCATCATCAAATCGTCCGCGAACATAGCCCATAAAGTCAAGCTCCGCCTTGCCACTTTCTGTCGGAAGCGCTTTTTCATCCCACAAAGCAAGACTTTCAAGCTTCATCACTCTGATATTCCTCCACTACCGTTTCGCCTTCTTCAATGTCGGCGGTATTGGTCGAATTCTCATCCACAAGGAAAGCGAGGAACGAGTCACCGTTCCTCACCGCCTTCATAAGCTCGGACACCGCTTTCATCCTCGGCTTATCCAGTCCCATCTCAAGAAGCTCCGGTACCGAGATCGCCATAATGTCCTTACGCTTCGTATACCCACGCATCAAAAGCTGATTGAGCGCATTGATGTGTTTTCTGTTGATTGCTGCCATACTTCGTCCTCCTTAGCCTTGATACCAGTCATCATAAATTGTACCGTCGATTTTGATGACATTGCTGTTTTCAACCGCCGTGATCATACCAACGGGTGTCCAGAACTCTGTGACCGTTATCGAAACAACATAGTTGCCGTTCTCCACATAGATCGGGATAAAGTGCAGTCTTGCGTCTTGGTTGTATCTATCTTCTGCATCAGGGTTCTTATAAAATCTGTAACAACCTCCGTCGTATTCAAGCGTTCTGTAGTTCCCTTCCGTAGTGCTGTATCGGTATTCGGGGAAGGTCGCATATACGTTTTGCGGATTGGTATAAGCCGCTTCTGTAGGCTCAACAAACCCCGGAATATCCGTCATTACATAGGAGAAAAGAAGTTGAATACCATATCCCGACTTCATCGTCCATGCATTACCTCCCTCATGAACGGCGGTCGTGCAACCGGAGGAAGGTGAGATAACGGGATTACCTGTCAGAACTTGGATACCATAGTTCTTCAGAACCAAGCTGCCGCCTTCATATACCCACATATTCCACGTTGCTTTTCCGCGCTCATAGGCAGGTGCCGCTACGTTACCCGTATATCCGGCAGGAGCTTTATCCTCATAGCGTGTGTTCGGTGTCTGAGATACGATCTGTCGCTTTACCATGACAGAGCTTTCCTGCGCATTATTGTCGGCATTTTCTTCTCTGCCGGCATCAGCCGCATTGATCGTTCCCCTATAGAACAAGGTAGTTCCTGCACTATCATCGGGAATCTTCCACTTGAAGTAGACAAGGTTTCTTCCCGTTGCCGGGATAACGACGTCATTCCAGGTCTGCTCAAAGACCGTTACTTCGTTCGCACCATCCATCTTGTAGACACGGAAGTCAAAGGAAACATGGTCACTTGGCAGAATATCTGACGAGCCTTCGTTATTGACATAGAAGCTTGTAACGACTTCTCTACCTTCTACATATTCACCGTGCATATCTATGATCTCCGTGGAGGTTTCTGCAACTTTGATTACGTTAAAGGTAGTCATCACGCTGTTGTTACCGGTTCTTGTTTCACTTGCGTGATCTGCCCAGTTGATCCTTGCCTGAAGTGTCTGTGTGCCCTCAAGTGCTCCAACATTCAGATCAAACACGATGTTCTGAACACCATACGCAGTGAAGTTCACGGTTTTGCTCAGAATAACGCTGCCGTTTAGAAGCACCTCAACGGGGATATTGTCATACGGAAGATTTCTGTCCCAGTTATCCGTTCTGAGGCGGATCGTCGAAGTTCCATACTGACGGACTTCGCTCGGTTCAACTGCAAGATCGGATACCGAAAAGTCGTAGTTACGCTCCACCCAGACCGCATACAGCGTGATGGACGCATCATCGGTATAGTTGTCTCCGGGATTGTATGCGACACTCGTTGCCGCACTGGTCGTTGCCCAACCGGTAAAGACATGATTGGCTCGTGTGGGGATGGTCGATGGGATCGTGACTGTCCCGCCGTAATACTTGGTTTGCACGCTCGGTGCTCCACTACCTCCGTTGGCATTGTAGGTGACTGTGTAAACGCTTCTCTGCCATACGGCATACAAGGTAGCATTTGCGTTGCCCGTATACGTTCCTCCTGCTGAATAGCTTGCGCTCGTGGCAGTCGAAGTTGTTGCCCAGCCGAGGAAGTCATACCCAGCACGGGTGGGAATTGTAGACGAAAGTGTCAGCGTTGCTCCGTGGATCTTGACCTGAGCAGCAGGCTCACCTTCGCCGCCGTTGGCGTTGTACGAAATGGTGTAGGTTACTGCCTCGGAATAGCTGTACCCGCAGAGCGAACATTCGTGATAGATTCTTCCGTTTTCCGTTCTTGAGACAAAGGTGTGCGGCTCAAGGCTCTCCGTCCCGATGATGTGGTTACAGTCCGCGCAGAAGTCATAATACTTATGCTGCGTTGCACTTACCGATTCAAACTTGACCGTGGTGCTGTGCGCGCCGAACTCAATCTCCGAAAAATCACCGTATTGACAAGATTTCACTCTGCTATGACTCAGCTCGTTACTGTAGATCCAACCGCTATAGTTATACGGTCCATGTGTCGTGCCTGTGGCAAGCACAAGACCGCAGTTGGTACAGAAACGCTCCCAGTCGCAGCCCGTAAGATACCTTACATTATACGAGCTGTGTGAGCATTGCCAAACTGCGTAGAGTGTTCTGCTTGCATTTGCGGTATAACTGCCTCCTGCAGAATAGCTTGCACTTGTAGCAGTTGAGGACGTCGCCCAACCAATAAAGGTGTATCCGCTTCTTGTAGGCTTGACCGATGATAGAGTTAAGGTAACACCGTGCGTTTTGGTTTGGCTTGCGGGTGCACCACTACCGCCGTTTGCGTTATAGCTGATCGTGTAGGTCTGATCCTCGGACTCGGTGTAACCGCACTTGGAGCAGGTTTTTGTTACTTTGCCACCCGAAGTCGTAGTGGTAAAGCTGTGTGCTTCATAGCTTGCAGAGCCGACCATCGAAGAACAGGTATCACAATACGAATACTTTTTATGCTGTGTTGCGCTGTACTCTTCATAGTTGGTTGTCGTGCTATGGCTTGCATACTCATAGGTTGAATAATCGCCATAGTTACAAGCCTTTGTGCGACGATGCTGCGAGGTGGAATAATACGCCCACGCTCCGTAGGAATACGGGCCGTGGGTGGTTCCCGTCGCTGTCACGACACCGCAGTTATTACATCTATCCTCCCAATCACAACCCGTGATATACGTTCGGGACGAGGACGGATGGTTACATTGCCATACGGCATATAGCGTGATAGACGCATTTCGCGTATAGCTACCTCCCGCAGAATAACTGACGGTCGTTGCGCTTGAACTTGTCGCCCAACCCTTGAAGGTGTAACCGCTTCTTGTAGGCTTTGTACTTGAAAGCGTCAGAGCAACATTGTGCGTTTTGGTTTGGCTTGCAGGCGCTCCGCTACCGCCATTTGCGTTATATGAAACGGTATAGGTTGTCGGGGCGTTCTGCTCCCAAACTGCATACAGCGTCCTGTTTGCGTTCACAGAATAGGAATCCCCAGGCTGATACAACGCAGAAGTTGCCGTCGATGATGTTGCCCATCCTTTGAAAGTGTATCCCGACCGTGTAGGCTTTGTTGAAGATAATGTCATTGTTAAGCCATAAGTCTTCGTTTGAGAAGCAGGTGCGCCTGTGCCTCCATTGGCATCATAGCTGATGGTGTACTTCTTTGCAGACCATACCGCATAAAGCGTTGCACTTGCATTGGCAGTGTATCTGTCGCCTGAAGAATAGGCAAGTGTCGATGAACTTGCACTTCTCGACCAACCGATAAAGGTATATCCCGTCCTTGTCGGTTGGGATGTCGTAATGTTAATATCCACATCATACTTCTTCGTCTGCGATGCCGGTGCTCCACTACCTCCGTTTGCATTATACGAGATCGTATAAGTGATAGGATAATAGTAAACCGTATCGGAAGTATCTCTTGACGAGATCGTGCCGGAAACAGTGGATTTTGAAGGCGTCATGCCCGTTACAGACGGCGAAGTAAACGAATAGCTCGTCCCGGGTTTAGCCGTTTTACGCGAGGGAGAACCGATAGGTGCTCCTGAATCCCCACGCAAGTAATACACAAGATGAGTATACGTCTTGACATATACTACCGTGTAAGTCGCCGTACCATTTCTCACATAATTGGATGCCGGGAAACTTTTGTCAAGCATTTCATAAGTGATTGTCGCATCCGAATCATTCTTCAAAGCATATCCACTAATACTCGGTGCATACCATTTTAACCCTTCGTGATCTGCGGCATTGAAGCTTCCCGTATAGGGAGATTTCAGCGTGTTTCCAGCCTCGTCTTTATAATAAATGGTTAATGACATCGGATAGGAATACGCCGCCGACGCTGGAACGGCAAACAACGGCACAATCGTCAGAGCTACAAGCAGTAAAGCAATAAATCTGAATTTATGCCCCATACTTATTCCTCCTTAATTCCGGGAATAACGATGATCTCGCCCTCAACATAAGGCTCGCTCGGTTTCGGACTTCCGTCCGGTTTGTTTACGTCAATGTCAAGCTCCTCGGGATCGTCTGTAGGTTTCTCATCTTCATCACCGCTTGTTCCGGGTTCAATGGTAGGAACGCTCGGAGTGTCGGTATCGCTTGTATCCGACGTGTCCGAAGGATCGCTCGTATCCGTCACATCGCTCGTTTCTGTATTCACGGGCGGTGTATCCGGCTTATCTGTGTTTTTCCTTACCACTGCAAACACCAACGCCGCAATGAGAAGCAGCGTGACGGCTATGCAAACAATGATACTGATCTTTTCTTTTCGTGTCTTCATCTTGTTTCCTCCTTATTTTTCACTCAATTTGCTGACGATCTCGACAGGGACACGGATGTCCGCTATCTTCTCTCCAAAGGCTTCAAAGGGTATCGTCAGCTCATACGCCACCTTGACGCCGACCTCATTTCCCGTAATGGCGGTAATTGTCGGTCTTGCCATTGCGTAAATGGTCTTTCCTTCGTTCTCTTCCTTCAAGCTCGTAAGGGAGCCACTTCCAAACCCTGCGGTTTGGTACGCTCCCCTGACAAGCTCGTTTTTGTCGATATAGTGCTGATATGGCATTCCCTGCTTGAAAGCGTCGTAGTTCTCTATCGCTTGTTTGGTGATATAACTGTCCATTTTCAGTTGCATGGCTGCCACCTGAACCTTTGCCGTATGGTGTACGAACGCATAAGACAAAAGAATGGAGATCGCCATCACAAGTACGATGATAATCACGCAGGTCGGGATAAAGGAGAAGCCCTTTTTGTTGTTTAGCTTTTTAAGCATTCCTCATCCCTCACTTCCAATAGATTCGGGATAGTCCCGACGAGCTGACGGATACCTCAAACGGCAATTCAAAGTCTCCGAACCCCGCAAGCGAGGTCTCATAGGTCAGCTTTACCGTAATGGTATCTCCGAGCTGCACCGTCTTTGTCGTGGCATTGAAGTAGGTCGCCGTGATGGTCAGTCTCGGTCGTACTCCCGTCTCCGCACACAGCTCTTCAAACCTTTCGTCTACCTCATCCCCGACTTTGCCGTTCAGCGTTGCCGTCTTGACAAGCTCCTCGCACATATACTTCATGTCCTGCTTGAGTGTGACGAGCTTGAATACGCTCAGTGCCAATACAAGCAAAAAGACGATAACGAGTACCGCTATCGCCACGTCAATATATCCTTCAGCCTTTCTGTTTTTCAGTGCTTTGATCATACCGACACCTCCTTAAAACAGAGTGCCAAGCGAGGACAGAAGCACCTGACCAAGCACGGCGGCATATATCAGAATAAAGCAGAACAGAAGTGCCATAGAGCCTTTTCGTACTTTTCTCGGTACGCTCAAAGCCTTCTTCTTCAGGTTGTCCTTTTGAAGAGAGGAGAATGTCGTTGCCAGCATCGTCCACGCGGCTTCGTTATACGTTCCGTTCTCTACCGCTTTTAACTTCATGGTCACTTCGTTAAGAAGCGGCGATCCGACACGCTGTTCAAGGTTCGTCAGAGCCTCCGTTCGATTCTGCTCCAAGTGAACAATGGTAGTCTCAAGCTCTTCCTTGAACTCTGCTCCCGCCGTTTCCTTATACGAACGCAGAATGGAGATCAGGTCTCTTGTGTGAGAAAGCTTGTTGTTCACGAAGCTGACAAATCTCGGCAGCTCCGCTTCGATCTTGGCTCTCTTTTTCTTGATCTTTCTTGTAATACCTTTGGTCTCGTTGAAATAGACGAACACGGCAAAAGCAAGCACCGCAAGACCGAGGATCTTAAAGATAAAGAAGGCGGGGATCGCAAGAATACCTACCGCACAAGCCTTTGTCAGCGCTTTTGCCACAAACAGTCTCGGCTCGTCCTTAATACCTGCGGCATCAAGGTCGGTTTGTATCTCCTGCTCTTTCCATTGGTTCAGCTTGATCTTGTCCTGTATCTCTTCCGCAAACCCGTCAAGGAAAACGGCAAGTGAGCTTTTCTTCTTCTCGCCCTTGCTTGCGGCGTTTCTCGCTGTTTTCGCCGCCTTCATGGACGGTACCTTCAGTACGTCACAGAGGATATACCCGATACCGACCGAGGCGATGATACCGATCATAAGTTGGATTATAAACATATCTCATCACCTCACAGTTTGTATTCGATGGGCTTTGTCAGCCTTGCCGTTCTCATTGCCGTGATCAGTATCACAAGCGCTGTAATGGCAAGAACCAATTTGCCTACTACAGAATACATCAGCATTTCATACCACTCTTGGTTAATGAAATACAAAAGCGGAATATTGGCGACGGTAATAGCGACCATCAGGTAATATTCGCGTCTTGCCTCAGACAGAGGAATACGCATTTCGGAGTTTACCAGTCGCACCGCCGTGAGCTTTTCCACGATTGCCGGAAGCGTGTCCTTCAAGGTGCTGTCACTCTGACAAGCGATCAGTTGGTCGCACCATTCACGGAAGATGTCGTTGTCTATCTGGTTCTTCATCTGCGCAATAGCTCCGACCACATCGGGAGATACGTCCTCGATCTTACCGAGAAATTCATCGAACACACCGTAGATGGGCTGTCTGAATGCCGGCAAGCACTGTTCTACCGCTGTGCGGATGTTGTTGCACTCAAGGTAGGTGTTGGTAATGGCGTTCAGCGATGACTCAAGTGTCTGATCCACCTGCTTCTTATACATATTGATCGTACCCTTCAAATACATAAAGGGGATCAGAGCAAAAGCCTCGGCAAGGATCGGCGCCAAGAAGATATTGTCTATGACGATACCGAGAATACACCCGAACACCATCAAGACAAGCGAGAGTGCCAGTGCTATGGAGAATTGATTCTCCTTATTGGTTTCTTCAAGCACCTTTCGGATGCGGATCATCTCTACCATGAGTTTGTTTGGCTTCTTCTTTCCCTGCGCTTCCTTTGCCATATCCTGCATGGTCTGCTGCTTGTCGAAAAAGCGTTTCATATCTTCTCCGACACGCTCAGGGGTGATCCCCAACGCAAGCACGATGCCGATACAGGCAATTAAGAACGCAATGATATATAGTGCTGTCACTTGGATTCCTCCCTTCCCATGAATTTATTCAGCACAGACTGCGGAACACCGCCGCGAAGCAGTTTTTCACGCAGTGTCTCGGACGGGGTATTCTCCTTTACAAACTCTCCTGTAATATGGAAAACACCGTCCTGATACTCGTTTGACGTGATATGATACCGATACAGCGACCGATATTCCAGTTTTCCGTCGTCCTTTACCACACACTCGGAAATATCCATGACCTTACGGGTGTTGTTCTCAAGCTTGTGGGCAAAGACCACGATGGGAAACGCAAGCGCCGCCTGTTGCAAGGAGATCTTCATATCTATCGGGAATCGGCGTTGTGAAAGAAACGCGATTCTCTGATGCGCATACTTCCCTCCCGCGCCGTGCACGGTCGTTACAACGGTATGGTCGGTTGAGCTTGCCTCCACCGCAGAATGAGCCTCGGCGTCTCGCATCTCGCCGACGCAGATCACGTCGGGGTCAAAACGAAGTGCAGCCATTACAAGGTCTTCCTGGGATATATCGAAGCGTTCGTTCTCCGCAGGTCTTGACAGCGTATGCACCACGTTGTTTACCACCTGTCCGTTCTCGTCTCGCTTAACAAGTGAAAGCTCTCTTGCACCGCTTTCGATGGTGTAGATACGCTTTCCATCGGGGATCGAGCCAAGTAGAGAGTTCAGCAGTGTGGTCTTACCGGAGCTTGTTCTGCCTGCAACAACAAAGGACACACCGTAGCGAAGGCACATCTCCAAAAATGAAAGCATCTCCTCCGTGATGGCTTCGGTACGGATCAGGCTCACTCTGTCCACCCTTTGCGGGTGAAGCATACGAATGGAAGCCGCAATACCTCTGTCGTCGTCCACGATGGGACTTTTCAGTACCGTGATACGGGTATTGTTGGGCAGATGACCTTGTGCTATCGGCGTCGCATTGTCGATGATCATACCCGAATGGTGGAGCAGCTTCTTGACAATATCCACCGCATGAGCAGGTGAGAAGAAATGCTCCTTTGCCTTCTCGATATGACCGTCAAGGTGTGTCAGCGCCACGTCGTCCCAGCCGTTGATGTTGATCTCTTCGATGTCGGGATCGGAAAGATATTTAGTCAGGACGGAGTAGTCCGCCATTTCGGTAAAGAGCCGTTTAGCAAGTGCTTCTGTGTCGTAGCCTTCCACTGTATAGGCGGTATCGTAGAGATACTTGCCGATGCAGTTTTCAAGCTCTTGGCGTCTGTTTTTATCTGCAAGGACTGTCGCATAGTTCCTTGAGATATATTCCTGCGCTCGTGTGACAAGCGCATACAGTTCTATCTTCGGCATTATCTCACCAACCTTTCCTTAATACTCTCAAAAGCGGAGTTGAATTTCTTATCCTTCGTCTGCTCGGTCAGGCTTCCTACCATATACTGCTCACGGATCGTAGAGCTGAACGGTACGGTATACTCGATCTTTCCGAAACGAGGTTTCAAATCCGACGCTGAATACTGTTGTTCGCTTTCCGTGATATTCAATACGCCGATATGATCCTCCGGCAAGTACCCGAAGCGCGTAAGCATCTGTGTCTGCGACTGGTGATAGCTTAAGCATTTCAGATTCGGCGTACATACGCGGATGACCTTATCCGCATCCTGCAAGAGCAGTTTTGAAAGCAGGCTCTCCTCGGGATTGCTCACACAGTCCACGATCACAAAGTCTGCCATCAGGCGCAGTTGTTCCTCAAAGGCTCTGATCTTGTCCTCGGTCAGTGCGGGATAAGAAAACTTATTCTCTCCTGCCGTATATCCGAGGTAGCCGAGATCGCTTCTGTCCTTGATGAACATAGTGTTTGAGAAGATGACGTTCGGCGAGAGGTCTGTCTTGACCAGTACCGAGCCGAGCGAGTAGATGTCTTCACTTTTTCTGTTTGGAAATACGACCGGAACAACAGGAGATGTCAGGTCGGTAAACACAACGAGTGTCTTATGCCCTGCCGACTTCTTGCTTCTGCTGTTCAGCGCTTCGGCAAGCTTCACCGAAAATGTGGTCTTGCCGCTTCCCGGCGAACCCCATACGGCGATAAGCTTACCCATTCTGCTCTCCCTCACTTACATCTTCTTTATTTTCCTCTATTGCAGGTGTCTGTCCCTTATGGCTATTCAGATAATCGTCCTGCGTTTTAAGGTACGCATCGGCGGTCGCCTTGTCTCCTCTGTATACAAGCACAAAGTGCAGACTTGTTACATTCTCATACATAGAGAGCAGCTCTGCCTGTTCGGGTGTGACAAGCACCGTTGCGGTGACAGCCTTCTCGCCCTCGGTATTCTCATCTCTGTCGATACCGCCCGATGTGGTCGTGGTAATGATACGCACATATTTCAGCTCAGGCGGGATATATGACATATACTTATCCTTGTCATAAATGATGATGCTGACAATATCTCCGTTTTGGAGCTTATTGGACAGTCCCTCGGAATAGGAGCCAATAGTGACCGAGATCGCCACCTTTTCTCCGTTGAGCGTACCGAGAATATCCGTTGCCCCTGCGCTGTCCCGACTGAGCTTTTCAGCCGAGAGATAATCTCCCGCAAACAAGTCAGCCGTTGCAAACTGACCGACTACTGCTTTGGGATCACGGATGACACCATCGGGCAGACCGTATGCACCCACCTTTACGACCTCGATATCCTGTGCGGTGATCTCCCTGCCTCGCTCCACTCGATTCACAACGCGGACAATATCCGTTTTTCTATCGGATATTCTGTTTACCAGCGGTGCCGCACCGAAGGTGATAACAAGTGCCAGGACGATACACACGATACCGATAATGGTTCTGTTATTGATTTTATTAAATACTTTCATGTTCTTCTCTCCTCTTTTCTTTATCTTGCTTCTCCGCCGCGCTTTTTGGGTGGAATCATCTTTCCCTGCTCGTTATATGACTTCGGATCGGCGGCGGGACAATTCCATCCGAACATTGAACCGGCTTTCATTGCCTCTGCCTGTGCCGGCGTGATACCAAGTTCACGGTTCATCTCATTGGCGCTTCTTCCCGAAGCCATCTTCCGATAAGGTGTATAACCACTTGTGGCAAAGTCGATGCGGATCTCCTCCTTTTCGGTGGGAAGATACCCGTAACAATATCTCGGCAAGCCTCTGTTCTCGGCAAGCTTATTCATAAGCATTTCCTTGTCATAGCAATGGACGTAAAAGTTGTAATCGCCCCATTCGGGATTGCAGAGGATATACAAAGCGTAGTCATTTGTGAGAAGTCTATATTCCCATCTACGCCCGATACCCGTGCTGATCTCGCATTCGGGACTGTCGTAGCACCTATCCCACATGGCATCCATGTCCGAGAAAAGGTCTCCGTCCTGCCTCAGAATATTGATGACAGAATCGAAAAGCTCCTTAAACTGCTCATTGTTCAGTTCAGGGTTATCTCCCTCAAACCAAGTGCTATGAAATTCTTCTCCGCTTCTGCCAAAGTCGCCGCGCAGATACCCGATCCAGCCATACTCCTTTGTTCTTTCACTGTCTCGGAAGCAGAGTTTTTCTTCTTCATTGAGTGCGATGCACTCCAAACATAAACTCATTTCTTCCCTTCCTTTCTGCTCGATGTGCTATTCTTGGCTGGTTTCACAAGATAAGTCTCCGGAAGATACCATCCGTCAAAATAGCCCAATGTCATTGCATCAGACTGTTCTTTTGATACGCCGATTTCCCGGTTTCTCTTACGCAGGTCTTTTTCATTGGAAATATAAAACATCATATAATCGTCCTGCAATCCAAAATCAATGCGCACACACATATTCTCACGAAGTCCATAACAATACACCGGTAATCCGCGCTTCCCTGCTGTATAAGAGAAGAAGCTTTTTTTGTCAAAGACATAGATGAAGAAATCACACCCATCGTCAGTCGGAAGGAAGAAGAAATAGAACGCAAACAAGTTCGTTAAAATGCGAAAAGTATACGCCCACCCTCTTCCTTTTAAGTTGAGCATAAATTCACTATGCTCTGTGAAATACCGGTTCATAGCCTCAACGCTACCGAATACACGCCCCGGTTTCTTTAGTTTTCTGATACAATTATCGAAAACCTCGTCAAGCAGATAGTCTTTGTAGAAGTCGTTGTCACCACTTTCCCATCGCATGGAAAGATCACATACGCCTTCAAATTTGCCGATCCACCGCCCTATAAGTCCCGCATCAAAGTCCTGTTTTAAGCCCTGTTCGTAAATATCGACTTCTTCAGGCAATAACAGCTTTTCAGGTTTAATATCTACCATTTTATTTACTCCCTTCAAATAAAGTACCCGATCATAAATCCTACCGACAGGAAAGGCAGCATCGGGAATGCTTCCTTATTGCTCTTATGCTTCAGCTTGTTATAGATCAGATTAAAGACGATGGCAAACAGCAGTCCGATACAAAAGCCCACCGTACCGCCTACAAATCCGAGCATCAGACCGCAAACAGCGGAGACCTTTATATCCGCACCGCCGAGCACCTGCCCGCGACATAACATCACGATCAGGAGCGACGGCAGAAAGATGACCAGTCCTCCAAGCAGCATCGAGACGGGAGACATTCTCCCGACATTCCCGATGGCAAGCAAAAGGATCATCACCCACAGAACGTCGTCTGCCTCTCGGTTTGTAAAGTCCTGCGAAGAAGCATACAAAAGAATGAGGGCAAAGGCGATCCCCTGCAAAGTCCATGCGGACAAACCGCCGACAATGCAGAGCAGGATCGCAATTACCCCCATCAGCGACAGGTTCAAAGCACGATTCACCTTGAAGCCTCTTTTCTTCATGATGCGGTTCAGATAACTTGTTATGCCAAGCGTACCGAGTACCAAAAGCGAAAGCATAATACCTTCAAATAGTGAGATCATACTTATCCCCTTCCCCCGGGAGACAGGCTCATTCGTCCTGCCTCCCGACTCACTCACTTACTGATTAGCCAGCGTAGTTGAACATATCCGTGATCTCGGTGTTGAGATTCGGAATGACGACGTTATTGAAGAGCGCATAGAGACCACCGAGGATGAGTGCACCGATGACAACGCCGATGATGATTTTAACGGCGGTGTCGATATAGCCCTCACCGGACTTGTTCTGAAGGGCGGTCTTTGCGCTGATAACGAGTTCGTTTGCCTTGTTCTGTGCCTTGCTGAAGAAATTCTTGATCTTGTTCATGTTTTTACCTCTTACTTTCTTTTCTGTTTTTGTTTGTTGTTAGATTACGGATGGAACATTCCTACGCCCCGGATTAGGGAGCAGGAGTGTAGTTGAACATCTCGCCGATCTCAGTGTTGAGATTGGGAATGACAACGCCATTGAAGAGCGCGTAGAGCCCTACGAGGATGAGAGAACCGATGACGACGCCGATGATGATCTTCACTGCGGTATCGATATAGCCCTCACCGGACTTGTTCTGAAGGGCGGTCTTCGCATTGATAACGAGTTCGTTTGCCTTGTTCTGTGCCTTGCTGAAGAAATTCTTGATCTTGTTCATGTGTTTTTACCTCTTACTTTCTTTCTTGTTTTTGTTTGTTGTTAGATTACGAATGGAACATTCCTGTGCCCCAAATTAGGGAGCAGGAGTGTAGTTGAACATATCGCCGATCTCGGTGTTGAGATTGGGGATAACGACGTTGTTGAACAGTGCGTAGAGACCTACGAGAATGAGAGAGCCGATGACAACGCCGATGATGATCTTCACTGCGGTGTCGATATAGCCCTCACCGGACTTGTTCTGAATGGCGGTCTTTGCTCTGATGGCGAGTTCGTTTACCTTGTTCTGTGCCTTATTGAAGGCGTTCTTGATCTTGTTCATGAAATTACCTCATACTTTCTTTTTGTTTTTATTTTTGTGTTTGTTTACGGCAATGACTGTCCGGGACAAGAGCTGCCGTTCTCTCTTATCGCGGAATACCGATGTTAAGCGAACATATCCTGGATACGATCCGCAAGCCCCGGTAATACGACACCATTGATAAGCTGATAGAAACCGGTGAGAAGTAATCCTCCTATCACTACGGCGATGATCATTTTGACCGCCGTGTCGATATATCCTTCACCGACCTTGCTCTCCAGTACCGATTTTGCTTTTCTGATCATTTCTCTGATCTTGCACATTCCGTGCGCGTCCTCCTTTCCCTAAAGATTAAAAACATTCAAGGGCAACCACCTCTTTTCAATAGAAAAAGCCACAAGGTTTGATGTGTTATCCATCGTGCCTTGTGGCTATGTAAAAGAAACTGCCCGGGGAAAGGAAAAGGCAGCAACCGAAGTCACTGCCTATGTTTCATATATTCGATTACTTGCAAACTGCCAGGAGCGCGTCATCGACTGCATCGGTGTATCTTCCCTGCGCCATGAGCTTCTCTCGGCTGCTCATCAGTGCGTCCAGGATCATTCTGTACTCATACGCGCTCACCGGAATTTGGAACTTTTTCTTTCTCTTGAACATCTTGCTTACCTCCATTCGTGTTCTCCCTTTACGCCTATATTATACCTCATTTCAGGTCATTTGTGAAATGTGCAAATCAGACGTTGGCTTTGTACTGAATCGTAATGGAGCCGGTTGCCTTACGAGCATAATGGGAAGGTGGGTAATTCCAGTTCTTGACCATATCTCTTGTAATAGAAGTACAACCCGGGGTGAAGCCATCAATTTCAGGCACATCCACCGCCCATACCGTACCGTTCTCAAGAAATGAGACGTTCTTTAAGAGGTTCCCGTCTTCATCGACACATCTGACATCGAAGGAGAAGAGATAACCGCCTGTGATCTGAGGTGTCTCTGTGTTATGCGGGATACTGTCCGCGAAGACAAAGGATAGCGACACCACCGAGATCAGGAATGCCACGAAGCATACTGTGAAGATCGTTTGTGCTTTTTTAGTCATAGGATAAATCCTCCGTAATTTTTATTTTCGCCTATATTATACTTCTCTTTGAATTGGAAGACAAAGGTGCAAATCTCATATATCTTCCTTTCCCGGATAGTATGCTGTTTGTTTGAGGGGTTTGGTGTGGAAAGGGGGCGAGAAGAAAAAAAGAGACAAGCGTACCTCAAACCCCTCAAAAAGGTACACTTATCCCTCGGTCGTAAAACCTTATCTCGCATCTCCCGTTTTGACCCTTTTCTGTGCTTCGGGCGGTCTATCCGTGTTTCCCTGTTCTGCTCTCTTTTGTTGGTTCAAGGCTCTCCTGTAGAGCTCCAACGCCTTAATAACGGTCTCTATCATCACACTCGGCGGCGTCCCGCGCTTAAAGAATGATTCGACACGTTCCATTGGTATTCTGAGCTTTTCCTTCTGATTGGCTTTCTCTTCAGTCATGATCTCGAAGATCTTATCCATATCCAGTTGGTTATCTCGGCTCAGTCCCTTCATCCGAATTGCCTGTGCAAGTGAAGGTGTGCAATCCTCGCTCTCAATCGTTTCAAGCAAATCTTCCTGCTCTTCCTTTTCCAAGTACGACAACTCCACCGCAGGTCGGAAAGCGATCTTGCCTTCATCCACCATTTGAAGAAGCTGCGGAATGAGTTCAGTAAGGCGGATATATCTTCTGACTTGCTCACGGCTTTCACCATTCTCATCAGCTATCATATCCCTTGTTTTCCCCTCACCCAACTTGTGCTCCACTGGTGCACAAGTTAAATCGTTGCGTTGCCCCTGCCGTTTCATTGCGTCCATCTTCATTTTGTAAGCAAATGCTTTCTCGGATGGTAAGATATGTTCTCTCTGAAGGTTGGAATCAACCATAAGGATTATACCTTCCTCACGGCTCAGATCACGAACGATAATAGGCAAGGTGTCGATGTGTAGCAGCTCACAGGCTCGTTTCCGTCGATGTCCTGAAATCAGCTCATATCGTTCATCCGCGGTCTTACGCGCGATTACGGGTGTTATTACCCCGAATGTTGCAATGCTTTCTACCAAAGACATCATCTCCTCATCGTCTCGTACTTGGAAAGGGTGGTCGGGTGAGTCATCTATATATTTAATAGGAACGACTCTGACCTTTTCTCGCTTCATTTCTGTTTCTTGTGCCTTATCCGGCAACTTTTGTTCAGCCATTTTCTCCTCCTCAGTTTTTTACGAGCAAAAGAAAAAGACCATATCTTCATTAGTCGAAAATATGGTCTTGATCCATTATTCGTATGTAAGGAGGAAATGTCGTTGGTTCAAGTCCAACAGCCTCACAAAAAATATCCCTAAAAAGTCAGAGTGATTTTTGCCCCCTAAAAACACGAAAAACCCCGATAAAATCGAGGTTTTTTGTGGCGATATCCTTTTCGTATCGCTTAGATGGCTGCTCCTGTCAGGCTCGAACTGACGACACTCGGATTAACAGTCCGATGCTCTACCGACTGAGCTAAGGAGCAATTTTTCGACTGCCCGTCGCCGAACAATCGAATTTTAATAATGAAAAGTGGCGATGCCCTATCCTCCCGGCCAGTGTCCCGGCAAGTACTTTCGGCGTAAGAAAGCTTAACTTCTGTGTTCGGTATGG
>ERZ1106952.163-NODE-163-length-43688-cov-32.737332_pt1 | contig 43688 bp, 33 predicted proteins | sample MGYA00403677_ERZ1106952 | MGnify/ENA primary metagenome ERZ1106952 (study PRJEB35170, sample SAMEA104062415) | human gut metagenome | biome: human gut; feature: human-associated habitat; material: faeces | place: Denmark | collected 2012-05-14 ...
ACTGGCATTTTTGTACAAACAATATCTGCAATTGATGCGTTTTCTATAGCAATTTTTAAAAGAAATTTTATAGACTTTAAATTGGTAATAGATATTTTTCTAATTATAGTTCTAGAAAAATTATTATTGCTTTAAAAAATAGTATGTTAAAAATATTAAAGGCGTAAATGATACTTGTATTAAATTAAAATGGATTATATTTAAATAAGTTCAAGACCATTTATAATTAATTTAAATGAAGCTTGTAGTTTTTTAGCGGCTAATTTACATAAATTCATTCTTGTTAAAAATATTTCAAAATAATCCATGATTTGAGTGATTTCGGTATCGATAGTTAAATTTAATGTAACTGATCTTTCTAATTTGTCTAGTGTTAAAGAAGAATCAACTACAGCATAATTTACACGGTCATGAATATTTTCTTCATGTGTTTCTTGATTTCTTACTCTAGTTCTTCTAACATCAGATTTATCTGCTAAAATTAAGGCTGCTGCAATAGAATTAACAGGAAACGCTGCTGATTCATCATGATTACCAATTGCAGCAATTATTAGAGCGATATCTTTTGGGTTCATTTCTAATCTAGTTAAAATATTAAAAGCCATGCATGCTCCATTTAATCCATGGTCTACTCGATTAATTGAATTGCCTATATCATGCATATAAGCTGCTATTTGACCTAAATTAATTTCTCTAAGAGAATAACCAAATGTTGTTAATATATCTTTAACAACCTTTGCGCACTTTAAAACATGACCGAACGAATGATCAGTATAACCCATTGAGGCTAATGATTGATCGGCCATAGAAATATATGTTGCTATTTCTTTGTTGTTTCTTATTTCTTCAAAAGTGATATCTTTATACATATTTAACCTCCAATATTATATTTATATTGTATCATTTAATAATTATAACAAATGTAAAAAAGTAGTAAAAACAATAAAATATATCTTGAAAATATATAAATGATGATTATAATATATTTAAGCATTAAAAGTGCTTGTAAGACAATACCTAGACTTTATTAGTAAGCTTATAGTGAAGTTATTTAGTGAAAAGTAAATTATGGAACTTAGAAATATAAACTAAAAAAGGATAGATTGAAGTATTGTTATAAATTAATTGTTGTGCTTAGGGAAACCTAAGTTTTTTTATAAATAATTTTATTGTTTTTAATATAAATTATATCTTCATTAATCATTTTTGATATTTCTCGAGAAACTGATGGACGAGGTAATACGAGTTCTTTAGCTAAAAAAGAAATATTTTTTTTAATTGAATAATTATTTATTTCTAAATAATATATGATTCTTGAACGTATATTTTTATGAGATAATAATTTTGTTTTTATAGTAAATTTAATTGTTTTTTCAGCAATCAAATTAATATAACATTCTAAAAAAGATTTATTATTTTGCAAAAGAGATATTAATTCATTTTTGTTTATTATTGCTAATTTTGTTGGTTTTGTAGCGATTATTTCACCTAAATAATAATTATTATTAGAAAATATTAAAGCATTAGCAAAAACATCATTTTTATTAAGTATAGAAATAATCTCTTCATTGCCATTAAGAGAATAATTTAAAATTGTAATTTGGCCTTCTATTATAATAAAGATAGACTTACATTCTTCACCTTCATGAAATAATATTTGATTTTGCTTTAGATTTAGATAAGATATTTTTTCTTTTTCCTTTTGATTTAATAAATTTAAAATATTCATATTAAAAGTGTAACATTTGTTACATAATAAATAAAGAAGAATTTTATATTATATAAAACGAGGTTACTATATATGAAATTAAAAAAATTATCTTTATTTTTGTTAAGCTTATGTTTGTTTAGTTGCAATCAAGGAACTAGTTCATCTACTAATAATGTTCCAAGTGTAATTAATATTATTGCTCCACAAGGCACACCAAGTCTAGGACTTGCTAATTTTTATAACGAAAAAAATAATTATACAACTTTTGATATAAAAGCTGGAGCAGATGCTTTAGTAGCAGCTTTTACTTCAACAAATTATGATATTATAGTGGCTCCAACTAATTTAGGTGCTAAATTATATAATTCTAATAAAAAATTTGTTTTATATAATACTATTGTATGGGGAAATCTATATTTAGCTACTACCAATAGTGATATTAATTCTTTTAAAGATTTAAATAATAAAAGTGTTACTTTATTTGGCAAAAATTCAACTCCTGATATTGTTATGAAAAGTTTAATTAAATATTACAGTATTAATGTTGATTTGAAATATGTTGATGATGTAAGTAATGCTAATGTAATGTTAAAAACTAATAAAGTAGATACTATTGTTTCAGCTGAACCATCTATTAGTAAAATAGGCTCAACAATTAATAATTTAAGAATTATTGATTTACAAGATGAATTTAGTAAAATTTTTAATAAAGGATCATATCCTCAAGCAAGTATATTTGTTAGAAATGAAAAGAAGAATGAGTTAAAAGATACTTTAATTAAAATGAAGCAATCTATTTTAGATACAAAAAATATTGAGCAAACGGCAAATAATGCTTTATTAATGCATGAGAGCTTTTCAAACTTAGGAAAAGAAACTTTAATGAATGCTATTCCTAATTGTCATTTTGGAATTGAAGATAATCAAAAAGAAGCAATTGAAAATTATTTTAATAAAATGAGTGAATTAGGTTTAGGAGCTCAATTTGGAGAAGAATTACCTGATGAAGAATTCTACTTCAGTTTCTAAAATTATTAATATTATTATAGGTATTGGTTTACTAATATTATTTTGGGTAATTTTATCTTATACTAATGATAATTTTGTTTTTCCTAAAATAGAAGCTATTTTTAATGCTTTTATAGATATAATTAGTAATAAAGTCATACTATTAAATTCTTTATTTAGTTTATTAAGAGTAATATTAGTTATTTTAATATCTTTAATTATTTCATTTATTATTTCATTTATCTATATGATAAAAAAAGATAGTATTTATTTGTTTAAACCATTAATAATTATTTTAAAATCATCACCTTTGGCTATAATCTCTGTATATTTATGGATTAGTTTAGGTGCAAATAAGGCTCCATATATAATTACTTTATTAATGGTTCTACCAGTAATTATTGAAGGGTTTATATCTAGTCTTAATAATATTGATTTAATGTATATTAATCAATTGAAAACGGAAAATGTTTCTTATATTAAAAAATTTTTTAAAATATATATACCTTTAATTTCACCTTACATTTTTATGAGTGTTTTACAAAGCTTTGGTTTAGGTATAAAAGTAATGTTAATGAGTGAATATATTTGTCAAAGTAATTCTTCTTTAGGTGAAATAATTTATAATTATAAGCAAAATTTAGATTTTCCTCATTTATTAGCGTTATTGTTATTAATTGTTATAATTGTATGTGTTATTGAGTTATTGATTAATTTAATATCAAAAAAAATAATAAAAAAGAATTATTTTTAATATATAAATAAGGTTTATTTTGAAATATTTCTAATTTAATGTATTATTAAAGTGTTAAAGGAGAAATTTATATGACTGAACAAAAAATAGTTGCTTTAATATATGATTTTGATAAAACTTTAGCTACTAATGATATGCAAGGGTTTAAATTTATTCCTGATTTAGGTATGACAGAAAATGAATTCTGGTCGTTGACTAGTCGTTTTAGTGAAGAAAATCATTGTGAAAAAATTTTATCATATTTATATGTTATGATGATTGAATGTAAGAAAAAAGGTATTGCTTTAACTGAAGAATATTTAAATTCTTTAGGTGCTTATGTCCAATATTATGAAGGTGTATTAACTTGGTTTGATAGAATTAATGCTTATGGTAAAGAAAAAGGTGTTATAGTTGAACATTATATTATTTCTTCAGGTAATAGAGAGATCATAAAAGGAACTAAAATAGCTGATAAATTTAATAAAATATTTGCTTGTAATTATGTTTATGATAAAAATGGAATTGCTTGCTGGCCTAAAATGATTATTAATTATACTTCTAAAACTCAATGTTTATTTAGAATTTGTAAAGGTGTATTAGATATTAGAGAAGATGATAAAGTTAATGAAAAAATAGAAAAGAAGCATGTTGAATTTTCTAATATGGTTTATATTGGTGATGGAATTACTGATATTCCTTGTATGACTTTAATTAAAGAAAGAGGAGGATTATCAATTGCTGTATATAAATCTGGTAATGCTCAAACAGCTAATCCACTTGTTTTTGATAAGAGAGTTGATGCGTCAGTAACAGCTGATTATCGTGATGGAAGTAAATTAGATAAATTAGTAAAAAATAAAATCGATATGATTAGTATGTGTAATAATTAAAAAATAAAAAAACCACAATTTTAATTAAGATTGTGGTTTTAATATCTTTAATTATTTTGTACCGAATATTCTATCACCAGCATCACCAAGACCAGGCATAATATAGCCTTTTTCATTGAGATGTGAGTCGATAGCAGCTATATATAAATCAACATCTGGATGAGCTTCTTCAAGTGCTTTTACACCTTCAGGGCATCCTACTAAACACATTAAACGGATGTTTTTATATCCTCTTTTTTTGACTGCATCAATTGCAGCAATTGCAGATCCACCTGTTGCTAACATTGGATCACAAATAACTACTAATGGATTATCAACTTGTGGTAATTTAAAGTAATATTCATGTGGGACTAATGTTTTTTCATCTCTAAACATACCGATATGACCAATTCTTGCGGTTGGAATCATGTTTCTAACTCCATCAACCATACCAATACCTGCTCTTAAAATAGGCGCTAAAATAATTTTACAATCTAATTTAGTTCTATGTAATGTTGCTCCTGTTGGAGTTTGATATGTTTCTTCTGTTTCGTGTGTTTTTAAATCTTTAAATACTTCAAAACACATAAGTGAAGCAATTTCATCTAAATTTTCACGAAATTCTTTAGATTTTGTCCTTTCATCACGCATAATTGCGAGTTTAACTTTAATAAGTGGGTGATCAACTATTGTAACCATTTTATTTTCTCCTTTGCCTTTATTTATTCTATATAATTTTAATGTATAAAGCAAATTATTTTCTTAATTTATGATTTTTCTATTATTTAAACAATCATCTAAAAAAAGTAATATATTTTCATCAGTCTCTATTTGGTAAAATTTATTTATAACTTCTAAAATATTTTCGTTAGAGAATTCAGAATTATATATATTAATTATATTTCTAAAATATTTAAATCTTATATTTGGTTCAAAACAAGTTAAACCTAAATTATATAAGTTTTTAAAATATTCATTGCTTAAATATAATAAATCAGCCATTATATTTAAAAATAATAAGTTGTTTTTTAATGAAAAATCTTTATTACTACATAAATCTTCATACATATCTAATATATCCATAATTGAGTTATCGGCTTTGTTATAAAAATAAGGTATAAAGACAAAATAAATATCAGGATTTTTGAAAATATAATATTTTAATAAATCAAGTGGATTATATTCATAATATGTTAACATAGCTAAAATTTCTTCAGTTTCAAAAGTGCCACTTGATAAACAATTATCTATATAAGTAATTTCATCATCATAATTAGTTTTTGAATTAATTATATCTATTATTTTTTTACTAATTGAATCATTTCTTTGTGAAAAAGTTTTTAATAAAGTAGTTGTTAAAAAATGAATATGTTTAACAAAATCAAATCTTTCGTTATATATAATAGAAATTATTTTATCTAAATTTTCTATTGTGTTTTCTTCATTAAATAAATAATAACGAATAATTAAATCTACTAAATGATTTAATTCTTTATTTGAACATGTTGAAATTAAATTATAGATATTACAATTTTCTATTAAATAATCAACATAATTTTCACTATAAGATAATGGTTCAATTCTATTTAAAATTAAATGAATATTTTGTTTATCGGAAGGATCAAAAAATAATAAAATGTTTTTAAATTGTTCTTGATTTAATTTTTTAGCTATTTTTCTATATATAGCATTTGAATTATTATGATTTGATAGAGCAATAAAACAAGAAGCTGTTAAATAAGAATTTAACGCTAAAGATTCTATATCTTTAAATAAACGATTAAAAAATTTATTAATTTTAAATTGTCTAGAAAAAGTAATAGCGAATTTTAAAGTATTAAAATTATTTGTTCTTGAAAATAAAATTAAGATTAATTTAGATAAATTAAGTTTATCTATATCTAATTCCATATCTAATAATAAATTCAAATACATAATAATATTTGGTTTATTTTTAAAGAAATTATCAAAATCGATAATACAATTTTTTTCAGTATTAAAATCATCTAAAGATGTAGTATATTTTTTTATTAAATTAAGAAAAGTTTCTTGATCAAACTCATCTTCATTTTTTATTTGAGGTAAATTAACGTTTTTATTATGAATTAAAGCATAATATAATGATGTATCTGTTTCATCAGGATAATCTAAATAAAAATCTACAAGATTATTTTGGATATTATTTTTATAATATGATTTATGATGAATTTCAGCATAATTTTTATCATTTCTTAGAATAAATAAAGCATGAGAATATGTATAATAATCGTATGAATAAGTTATTAATATTTTTTTGTTTTGAGTTGAGATATTTTTATAATTAACAAAATATAAAAAATATAATGCTAAATAAATTGTAGCTAAATTAAGACCTTCTTTTAAAAGTAAGAATAAAAAATCAATGAATTTAATATCATTAATAGGAAAATTGGAAGCATCTAAATATGAAAAAGTTAGATTGCTATCATCAATAAGATTTTCAATTTCTTTAAGATTAAATTCATCATTAGATATATATCTATTAATTAACCTTTTTAATGGTGATTCAATATTTTTTTTACTATCTTTTTTTAATTGTAATTCATAATGATAACATCTATCGGTTATTTCCATTTCTTTATCGATAGAATTTTTCTTTTTTAATAAATTGAAGAATGAAATGTTTTCAAAATTGTTTTCCATAGTAAGAAATATTATATATGAAATAATAAAAATAATAAATGATTTTATGATTAACTTTTTTTTAATTAGTAAATATGTTAGAATAATGCATTATAAAGGAGAAAAACATTATTTATGGACGATAGTCTTCCGTGTATTGTAATTATTATTTTAGTTTTCTTTTCAGCGTTCTTTTCTGCTTCAGAAACAGCGTATACATCATGTAATAGAATTAAATTAAAGACTCAAGCTGATGATGGTGATAAAAAATCTCAATCAGTTTTGAATGTAATAGATAAATATGATCGTTTAATCTCAACGATTTTAATAGGTAATAATATAGTTAATATTGGTGCTACTTCTTTAGCTACCATGGTTTTTACTCGTTTGTTTCAAGATAATGGATCTTGGATTTCTACTATTGTTATGACTTTAGCAGTTTTAACTTTTGGAGAAATTTTACCAAAGAATTTTGCTAAAAATCATGCTGAAGGTGTGGCTAAATTTGTTAATCCGATTATTAAAATTTTAATTTATATCTTCTTACCATTATCATGGTTTTTTGGCTTGTTATCTAAATTTTTTAATAAATTATTTAAATCAAAAACTACTGATGATTCTTTATCTGAAGACGACTTATTAACTATTATTGATGAAATTGAAGAAGAAGGTAAAATTAAACCTTATGAAAAAGATTTAATTTCTTCTGCTATTAAATTTGATGATATTGAAGTTAGAGATATTGTTACACCTAGAAAAGATGTAGTAGCTCTAGATATTGAATCAACTACTAGTGAAGTAAGAAGAACATTTGAAAATTCTAAATATACAAGAATTCCAATTTATCAAGGAACAATAGATAATATTGTTGGTATTTTACATGAAAAAGATTTTTATTCTGTTTTAATTAAAAGTAAAAATGATAAAGTTAATCTTAAAGATATAATGCAACCTGTTATTTTTGTTTCTCAAGAAGCTAAAATATCTGTTGCATTTAAAATGTTTAAAGATAAAAGAATTCACATGGGTATTGTTTTAGATCAATTTGATTCTACTTTAGGTTTAATTACTATGGAAGATATCATAGAAGAATTAGTTGGGGAAATTTTTGATGAAACTGATGAAATTTTTGAAGAAACTAAGAAAGTAAATGATGATAAATATATAGTATCTGGTAAAGAAATTGTTAATGATGCTTTTGATATTATTGGTATACAAATTGATGAAGATGAAGATTTTGATCTTAACCAAACTATTAATTCTTGGTTATGTAAAGAATTTGGTAGAATACCAACTTCTGGTGATAATTTCATTTTTAAAGATGAATGGAAAATAAAAGTAAAATCAGCCACTAGAAAAGGGGCTAGAGAAGTAGAAATTTCGAGGGTAGAATGAGAACACCACTTGCTTCACTTATTAGACCTAGTGATTTTGATGAGGTTGTAGGACAAAGAAAATTAGTTGGGAAAAATGGCTTTATTAGAAAAATAATTGAATCTAATAAACCATTGCCTAATATGATTTTATATGGTCCATCTGGTACTGGAAAGACAACAGTTGCTAATATTATTGCATCTAAAACACAAAAGAAGATATATTTTTTGAATGCAACTACTGCTTCAAAAAAAGATATTGATGAAGTTATAAACGATTTAAATCATATAGATAGTCAAAATGGTATTTTGTTATATTTAGATGAAATTCAATATTTTACTAAGAAACAACAACAAACTTTATTAGAATTTATTGAAAAAGGTGATATTACTTTAATTGCTTCTACAACAGAAAATCCATATTTTTATATTTATAATGCAATTATTTCTCGTTGTATTATTTTTGAATTTCAACCTGTTGATAAACATGATGTAGTTATTGCTTTAAATAGAGCAATAGAAAAATATTGTTTATTAAATAATTGCAAAATTGATTTTGAAGATGGTATTGTTGAATATTTAGCTGGTACATCAGGTGGAGATGTTAGAAAAGCTTTAAATGGATTAGAAGTTTTATTATCAGTTAGTGATTTTTATAAAAATACTTATACTTTGTCTTTACAATCGGCAAAAGAATTAGTTATTTCACCTATTCATTATGATAAAGATGGTGATGACCATTATGATTTATTATCAGCATTTCAAAAATCAATTAGAGGTTCTGATCCTGACGCAGCAATTTTTTATTTAGCTAAATTGTTAGTTAGTAAAGATTTAGTTTCACCATGTCGAAGATTACTTGTTATTGCTAGTGAAGATATAGGTTTAGCGTATCCTCAAGCTAGCAGTATTGTTAAATCATTAGTTGATTCAGCAATGCAACTTGGTTTACCTGAAGCTAGAATTCCTTTAGCAGAAGCAGTTATATTTTTAGCTACTTGTCCAAAATCTAATTCTGCATGTGAAGCAATCGATTTAGCTATTGAAGATATTAATAATGGATTAGGTAAACAAGTTCCTAGCCATTTAAAAGATGGTCATTATGCTGGAGCTAATAAATTAGATCATGCAGTAGGTTATTTATATCCACATAGTTATAAAAATCATTATGTTAAACAACAATATTTACCTAATGATATTAAAAATAAAAAATATTATACTTATCAAGAAAATAAAATTGAAGAAGCATGTAAAAAATATTGGGATTTAATAAAAAAATAAAGGGGAAATTTTATGGAAGAGATATTAAAAGTTGAACATCTAAAAAAAACATTTAAATTAAGTAAAAAACAGCAAAATATTGAAAAAGGTGAAAAATATAAAGTAGCAGTTAATGATCTATCTTTTGTTATGTACAAAGGTGAAATATATGGTTTACTTGGACCTAATGGTGCTGGTAAAACGACTACTTTAAGAATGTTATCAACTTTAATTAAACCTGATGAAGGTGATGCTTATATTAATGGTGTAAGTATTAGAAAAGAACCAGAAAAAATAAGAAAAATGATTGGTTTTTTAACAAGTGATTTGAAACTAGAAAATTCATTTACTCCTAATTATTTATTTGATTATTTTTCATCTTTGCATGGTGTAGATAATAAAACTAGAGAAGAAAGAAAAGAAAAATTATTTAAAAGATTTGGTATAGATAAATTTAAAGAAGTTAAAATTGGTGATTTGTCTACTGGCATGAAACAAAAAGTTTCTATTGTTATTTCTTTAGTGCATGATCCTGATTTTATTATTTTTGATGAACCTACTAATGGTCTTGATGTTATTACTGCAAAAGTGGTAACTGATTATTTAATTGAATTAAAAAATGAAGGGAAATCTATTTTATTATCAACTCATATTTTTTCTTTAGTAGAAAAGATTTGTGATAGGGTAGGCATTATTATTAATGGTAAAATGATTGTTAGTGATAAGATTAATATTTTAACTAATAATAAAAATCTTGAAGAAGCATTTTTTGATATTTATGTAAAAGAAATGGGGGATAAAAATGAATAATATTTTTGCAATTTTAAAAAAAGAATTAAGAAGATTTTTTACTGATAAAAGAATGTTATTAAGTTTATTTTTGCCTGGTATATTAATTTTTATTATTTATACTGCAATGGGCTCTGTTTTTTCTAATTTTTTAAATCCTAGTGATGATTATAATTATATTGTTTATATTGATAATCCAGTTGAAGAATTTAATGTTATTAATACTAGTAGCCCTTATAAAATAGAAATTAAAAATTTTAATAATTTATCTAATGAAGAAAAAGAAAATTATAAAAATGATATAAAAAATGAAAAGATTGATTTATTAATTTGTTTTGAATCTGATTTTTATAATAAATTAAATAATGGAGAAAAACCAAATGTAGAAATATATTATTTATCTACTAGTACGGCTTCATCAACTATTTATAATTATTATTTTCAAACTTTAAATAATAATTCAATGACTATTAATTATAATTATTTTGTTAATCAAAATAGTGATATTAATTATGATTTATCTACTGATGAAGATAAATCTAAAGTTATTATCACCATGGTTTTACCTTTTATTCTTGTTATCATGTTATTTACAGGGTGCATGAATGTAACTACTGAATCTATAGCTGGTGAAAAAGAAAGAGGTACAATAGCAACTTTACTTGTAACTCCAGTAAAAAGAAGTGAAATAGCTTTAGGTAAAATTTTAGCATTATCAGTAACTAGTATTGTTTCTTCAATAACGTCTTTTTTAGGGCTAGCTTTATCTTTACCTAAATTATTGCAAGGTACAGGTGATATTACTTTATCAATGTATGGAATAAGTACTTATATTTATGTTTTATTAATTATTATTGTTATTACTATATTATTTACAACTTTGTTATCAATAGTATCTTGTTTTAGTAAAAGTATAAAAGAAGCTAACCAATATGCGACACCATTAATGTTTTTAATAATGGCTATCAGTGGGTCTACATATTTTATTTCTAATAATAATTGGTATTTATATTTAATTCCTATTTTTAATTCTATAAATTGTTTAAGTGAAATTTTTTCTTTGAATTTTAATTTAGTTAATTTTTTGATTACAATTATTTCTAATATTGTTTATATTTCTTTAGGAGTTTTTGTTGTTACTAAAATGTTTGATAATGAAAAGGTTATGTTTAATTAATTATGATTATAAATAAAAAAAGTTCTCTTATTTTAATATTAAAAGTGTTAGAAGAATATACTGATGAAGATCATTTATTAACTCAACAACAAATTATTGATAAAATTAGTCAATTATATAACATTGATTTAGAAAGAAAAAGTGTTAGTAATTCTATATCTTTATTAATTGAATTAGGATATGATATTGTTTCTATACCTAGAAAAGGTTATTGTTTGTTATCAAGATTGTTTGATGATAGTGAGATTACTTTTTTAATTGACGCTATATTTTCTTCTAAATCTATTTCAGGTAAACAAGCTGAACAATTAGCTAATAAATGTTCTTCTATTTTAAGTAAATATAAAAGAAAAAATTATTCATATTTATATAAAAGTGAAGAAATTAATCGTACAGATAATAAAGATGTTTTTTTAACAATTGAAATAATTTCTGAGGCTATTAAAAATAAAAAATGTATATCATTTCAATATTTATCTTATGATGAAGATTGTAAATTAAATTATCGTTATAATGGTTATAAATATATTGTTAGTCCTTATTATTTAATAAATAATTTTGGAAGATATTATTTAATTTGTCATCGTAAAAAATATAACAAAATAATTAATTTTAGAATTGATTATATTAAAAATGTTGAGATGATTGATAAAGAATATATTGATATTAAAACCTTAGATGAATATAATAATGGGTTTTCAATAAGTAATTATTTAAATGATCATATTTATGTTTTTGGTGGAGAAATTATTAAAGCAAAATTTTTAATTAACAATTCTTCTTCAATTTCATATATTGTAGATTGGTTTAAAGATAATGCTAAAATTTATAAAGAAAATAATAATATTTATGCTGAAATTAAATGTAATGAAAATGCTCTATATTATTGGTATATGCAATATAATGAACATTTTAATATTGTTGAACCAAATACTTTAATTGAAAGAGTAAAAAAGAGTGCAGAAAGTATTTTAAATAAAATGTAATGTACCAAAAAAAGAACATTGTTTTTTTTATAATCTGTTTGTAAGAGGTAAAGATTATGCAAAAAACATTGAAAAAAGATATTAAAAATTTATTTGATTTTGAAAAAGGACAATTAATTAATTTTTATTGTAATAATGATAATTGTAAAATTATTAATGAAATTTTTAATTATTATAATGAAAATGGCCTTTATATTGATTTATGGTATAATGATGAATTAAAAAAAATAATTACAAAATCATTAAATATTGGTTTTTTAACAAGCTTCCAAATAATAAAAAAATTAGAAGAAACTACTAATAAATTTGTTATAATTGATAGTTGGGAATTAATTACACATAAAGATGATTGGTTTATTAATAAATTAAATGATTTAGCTAAATCAAAAAAAATGATTATTATAATGAAAGTTAATTTAAATAGTAATAAAAAAATAAATAGAAAAACAACCAAAAATTTAAAATTGAATTTAGATAAATTTAATATTAATATTCAAATGATTAATAATGATGAATGTTTAGTTTTTTAATAAATTAAAGAATAATGTATTATATAAAATCGCAAAATATTGATGTGATATATAAAAAAATATGCTAGTTACGACATATTTTTTACAACTCACGGAAAAAACATGCGATTTTTTATTTACTATTTATAATGAAAGCACTTACAAAACATGTTTTCGACATCTTTGTGAATTAAGGAGGAAATGAGAATGTCAAAAAATAAAAAAATGTCTAACAAAGTATTCTTAGGTATTTGGATTCCAGTTTTGGCTGTTACCACAGGTATTATTGTTGGTGCAAATGTTGCTGCAGGAGTGTATAGTGCTGCATTAGATTTTACTTTTGGAAAAGGTGAAGTTATTAAAACTCCATTAGAAGGTACTGAAAATTGGAATAAAACTTATTATTCACAATCTTTTGATTCATCGGCTAAATCAAGAAAGAATGGTGAAAATAAAGTTGTGGATATTTGTAATGAAGGTATTGTTATGCTTAAAAATGATGGAACATTACCTTTGTCAACAAGTTCAGAAATTACTTTATTAGGTAGAGGATCTGTTGATCCAATTTATGGTGGTTCTGGATCTGGTAATGTTGATACTACAACATGTGCTAATCCTAAATCTGGTTTAGAAAAAGCTGGCTTTAGTATTGATAGTGGAGCATATAAATTTTTTCAAGATAATGTAGCAAGCTTTGATAAAGCAAATATTGTCATGGATAAATATGATCAATCATATTTCTTTATTGGAGAAATTCCTTCAAGCAAATATTCATTTACAGTTAAAAATAGTAACGCTGCTATAGTCTTTATTTCAAGAGCAGGTGGTGAAGGTGGAGATTTATCTACTGATTTAATAAGAGATTCTAAAACAAGTGCTGCTCAAAAGAAAATAAAAGATAACGCTAATACTGCTAATGAAGTAAAAAATTATACTGAAGGACAACATCAACTTGAATTATCTAAAGAAGAAAAAGACATGATTACTTTTGCAAAAAATAATTATTCAAAAGTTGTTGTGGTAGTAAATTCTTCTAATGTTATGGAATTAGGTGAATTAAATAAAGATGAAAAAGTTAATGGTATTTTCTGGGTTGGATCTATGGGTTCAACAGGCTTTAATTCTTTAGGTAATATTTTATCTGGTAAAGTTAACCCAAGTGGTCATACTCCTGATATTTATCCTGCTGATTTAACTAAAGATCCATCATTTAAAAATTTTGGTTTGAATGGTATAAATGTTTATGAAGGTATTTCAGAAAGTGATGACATTTTAGCGGGTAATGATAATACTTATGCTGCTCATTTTGTTCAATATGAAGAAGGAATTTATGTTGGATATAGATATTATGAAACAGCTGCTAAAGAAGGATATATTAATTACGATACATCTGTAGTTTATCCTTTTGGATATGGATTATCATATACAACATTTACTAAAGAAATTGTTTCTTCAAGTACCTTTGGTGATGATGTTAACGTTGAAGTAAAAGTTACTAATACTGGTAATAAAGAAGGCAAAGAAGTAGTTCAATTATATTATTCAGCACCTTATACAAAAGGCGGAATTGAAAAATCATCAACTGTTTTAGGTGATTTTGCTAAAACAAAAACTTTAAAATCAGGTGAATCTGAAACATTAAAACTTTCTATAAAAAAAGAAGAAATGGCTTCTTATGATTATAAAAATGAAAAAGCATATGTTTTAGATAAAGGTGAATATGTATATCAAATTAAAGAAAATTCTCACGAAATTAGTAAAGATAGTTCAGGTAAGAATCTAGAATTTAAATCTAATGAAGAGAAAAAAGTGTTTAAAAATGGTAAATCAAGTGATAAAACTGCTGTAACAAATCAATTTGATGATGTAAGTGCAATATTTAAAGATACAGAACAAAAAGGTTATGCTTTAAATATGTCAAGAAGTGATTTTAAAACAACATTCCCTACTGCTCCAACTAGTGATGATGCTAATGTTGATATTACTTTAGGTGAATTTGGAACAATTAGATCAGGATTGAAACCATATGCAAATAAAAATGATTCAAATGATGTAATGCCAACAACTGGTGCAAGCAATGGTTTATCTTTAATTGATTTAAGAGGAATTGATTATGATGATAAATCATGGGATTTATTATTAGATCAATTAACAGATAAAGAATATAAAGATTCAACTACTTATTTAGCAAATAATGCATATAATACTGCACAAATGGTATCAGTTGGTAAGCCTGCAACTATTGATCACGATGGACCACAAGGATTCTCTGTTTTATTTGGTGCTAGACCTGATGCATGTGCATATATGTCTGAACCATTACTTGCTGCTACATTTAATGTTGAATTAGCAAAAGAAATGGGTGTTGCAGTTGGTGAAGAAGCACTTGCTCTTGGTTTTCATGGTTGGTATGGACCTGCTATGAATACACATCGTTCTGCTTTTGCTGGAAGAAATTTTGAATATTATAGTGAAGATGGTGTCTTAGGTGGAAAAATTGCTAGTGCTGTTGTTTCAGGAGCTGCTGATAAAGGTGTATTTGCTTATATTAAACATTTTGCTTTAAATGATCAAGAAAGCAATAGAATAACAAATTTATGTACTTGGGCAAATGAACAAGCAATTAGAGAAATTTATTTAAGACCATTTGAAATTTGTGTTAAAAATGCTAAAACAACTATTAATTATATATCTGATGAAAATGGAACAATGTCAACTAAAGAAATTAATGCTGCTACTGCTATGATGTCTTCATTTAATAGACTTGGTACAACTTGGGCTGGTGGATATACTAATTTAATGACTAATGTCTTAAGAGATGAATGGAATTTCCACGGTGCAGTTATTTCAGACTTTAACTTATATGGTTATATGCCTTCTGATCAAGGTATGAGAGCAGGAACAGATATGCAATTAACATGGAGTAAGACATTTGCAGATACTGATTCAGCTACAAGTAGAATTGCTTTAAGAAAAGCTTACCATAATTTATTCTATATGGTTGCAAATTCTAATGCTATGCAAGGTATTGCTCCAGGAACAATTATTTCATACACATTGTCTGGCTGGCAAATTGGCTTAATTAGTGGAACTGTTGTTTTGTCTACCGCTTTAACTGCTGGTGTAGTTTGGGTAATATTTAGAACAATTAAAAATTCTAAAAAAGAAGACTAATTTATTGTATTATTAATAACGATGTAGAGCTAATCTACATCGTTTTTACATGTTGATAAGTTTTTCTTTATAAAGTATAATTTGCTTAAGCGGTGAAAATAGTGAAAAAAATTGCAATTGTAGAAGATGAAAAAAAATATAGTGATTATCTTATTAAATTGATTGATGACTATTTTAAAGAAAAGAAACAAGAATATGAATATGAAGTGTTTGATAATGGCTTAAAATTTCTTGAATCAGAAATCAACTCTTTTCATGTTGTTTTGATGGACATAGAATTACCACATGAAAATGGTATGGAAATTTCTTATAAATTAAGAAAAATAAATAAAGATATACAAATTATTTTTGCTACAAATGTTGCTCAATTTGCTTTAAAAGGATATGAAGTTGACGCGATTGGATATTTATTAAAACCTGTTAATAAAAAAATATTATTTATTTATTTGGATAAAGCATTTAAAAAAATAGAAGAACAAAATAATTCGTTTATTTTAATTAATGTTGCTGATGGTATCAAAAAATTATCATTAAATGAATTATATTATATAGAAGTTATAGACCATTTGTTATATTTTCATACTTCTGATGGAATTCTAACTATAAGAAAATCAATGAAAGATGTGGAGATTGAATTAAAAGATAAAGGCTTTATAAGAAGTAATAATTGTTATTTAGTTAATTTAAAATTTATAAAGAAAATAACAAATAATTCGCTTTTTATTAATAATGAAGAATTACAATTGAGTAGAAATAAAAGAAAAGAAGTTTTAATTTCTTTAAATGAATATATAGGTAGGAATTTATGAGTGAAGAATTATTGATGTATATTTTAATATTTATTAGATATGCTTTACCATTATTAGTGTTACAATTTTTATTTGCAACTTTATTAAAAAAAAGAAATAAATATTGTTTAAGATTAATTTTATCAAGTTTAGGTTATGTAGGAATTAGTATATTATTAAATTATTATGATAACTATATAACATTATTTGATTGGTTTCATCTAAATTTTTTCTTTATATTTTTATTATCAATGCTTGTTATATATATATGTTATGATGTTAAAGCTCGAGAATTAATTTTTTATTCAACATTATCTTATACAGTGCAACATAGTACAGATAATATAATATTGTTTTTCTATACAGTATTTAATAGTTTTTATTCTTTTGGTTGGTTTTTTTCTTTTTCAATTTATATTTGTATTCCTATTATTGCAGATATAATAGTATATTTTACTTTTATAAAAAGATTTAAAAAAGTAGGTGGGATTAAAGTTAAAAATCAATTTATTTTTTTAATATCTATTATTAGTATAATTATTGTTTATGTTGTAAGCATGTATAGGTATGCTTATGAATCAAGTTCATTTAATACTTCATATTTTTATGATATGGTTTTATGTATTTTTATTTTAAGTATTTCTTTAAATGTAGTAGAGAAAACAAATTTAAAATTGGAAAAAGTAATTTTAAATTCTTTATTACATAATAAAGAAGCTCAATTTAATCAAACCAAAAATAATATTGATTTAATCAATATGAAAATTCATGATTTTAAAAAATTAATTGATACATATAATTATTCCAATGATCAAAATACTCAAAAAGAAATTATTAAAGAAATAGAAAATCAAGTTGAATTATATAATTGCTCAATTAAAACTGGTAACATTTCTTTAGATGTTATTCTTACTGATAAAGGATTGCAAGCACAAAAAAATGATATTAATTTTGTTGCTATGGTAGATGGTAAATTATTATCTTTTATGAAAGATGCTGATTTATATTCATTATTTGAAAATGCTTTAGATAATGCGATAAACTCATTGTCAAAAGAAGAAAAAGAGAATAGATATTTAAATATATTAGTAAAACAAATTGGTGCAGTTATATTAATTTCTATTGAAAATTATTGTTCGCAAGATATTTCTTTTAATGATGGCTTACCTATTACTAAAAATGATAAAAATTATCATGGATTTGGTACAAAAAGTATAAAATATATTTGTGAAAAATATGATGGTATAGTTAATTTTGAATATAAAGATAATTTATTTAAATTAAATATTACGTTTTTAGAAAACGATATAAAAAAATAATAGATGATTTTAGTTAGAAAACGTATTAAAATTTTATTATAAATGTTACATTCTCTTGTTAAGAGACCATGTTCTAGCAACAAATTATACTTTTTTATGTATAATGAAATTAGGTAGGGCAAGATGGATAAATACAAATTTGGTGAATTTATCTATAATTTACGTATAGCTAATCATTTAACCCAAGATGAACTAGGTAGAAAAATTGGAGTTACTAATAAAGCTGTATCTAAATGGGAAGTTGGAGAAACTCTTCCAGATGTTAGTCTAATGCCATTGCTAGCAAAAGCATTAGGAGTTACAACTGACGAGTTGTACGCTGGAGAAGTGATAAAAATTGATCCAATTAAAATTGTAGAAAAAAAGAAACCAATAATTTGGATTATTTTAATTTCTATTTTATCTTTGTTATTGATTGGAACATCTTCATATATATTATTTGAAAATATAAAAAAAGATAATGATGTATGTTACTTAAACGAAGATAATTATCAAAATTATCTTGTTATTACTCCTATTTATCGTAGTACTAATGATAATGATAAATTATATATCTATGGTAAAATTGAACTCTTAAATAAAGAATGTTTTAATGGAGAAATTAGTATTAATTTTACTTCTTTTGTTGAATATTATTATATTAATACTAATAATCAAAATGCTTTGATATCTTATATGAATTTAAAAAATGATGTGATAATTGATTCTTCTAATGAAACATATTATTCTTTAAAAATTGAACCAATAAAAGAAATAACTGATTTTAAAGAATATAAAGGTTTTGCTTATGATTATCGTGTTGATAAGATTAATGGAACTATAAAAAATATTTAAAGGAAATTAATATGAAGAAAAATAAATTACTTTTATGTATTATGTCATGTTTGTTGATAACTAGTTGCAGTAATAATAATTCTGCTAATCCTGAAGATATTTTTTCTGGAAAAGAAAATATTGAATTGTTTACTAATAATAAATATTCATTATTTTTACAAAAATATTATTCTAATAACTTAGTTTATTATTATGAAGAATTATTTGGAAAAATAAACCAAACTCAAGCAATAGTTCAATATAATTATACTTATACATATAAATTTAATAATAAAATAAATGATAATTTAATTAATGATGTTTATCAAAATATTTTATCTAATTTAGAAATAATAAAAGATGAATATAAAAATAATAATTTAGTCATTAAAGAAAATGGATACGAAGAAACATGTTTGTTTAATGTTGATAATCCTAATAAAAAAGAATTGAGTGTTGTAATTGTTGATTTATATATTCCTTTTATTTTAAAAGATTTAAATACGCATAAAACATCTTATTTTACATTACCAATGTATAAATATGAATTATTAAAACATGATGATTTAATTAAAGGGTTTGATGGAAAAGAAATAGATTTTAATAAATTTATAACTACTTACGATATCTTAAAAAAATAAGGAGTTTTATTTATGCATACAAAAAAAATAATATTGTTACCTATTTTATTCTTTCTTTTAAGTTGCTCATCTAATTTAAATTGTTATCAAGAAAATGGATATTATGGATATGATTATAATACAAATAATGATGAATATTTATCAATTGAAGAAAATGATTATATTAACCCATTAGATAAACCTACATCATCTTTTAGTCTTGACTCATCGGGAGCAGCTTATTCTAATATAAGAAAAAGTTTGAATGAAAATAGATTACCAGAATTTAATCAAGTAATAATAGAACAAATGATTAATTATTTTGATTATGATTATCAAATGAACGAAAATGAAGATATTAATTTATTTTCAGAAATTAGTAATTGCCCTTGGAATAATGAGGCTAAATTAGCTTCAATTGCAGTTAAAACTAAAAAAATTGAATATAATAATCTTAATGGAAATAATATTGTTCTATTAATTGATGTATCTGGCTCAATGAATTTTAATGATAAATTACCTTTATTAAAACAAAGTTTTTCTTTGTTAGTGGATAAGTTAAATGAAAATGATAAAGTATCAATTGTAACATATTCTGGATATGAAAAAGTTGTTTTATCAGGAGTTAATGGATCAGAAAAAAATAAAATTAAAAAAGCTATTTCTTCTCTTAATGCTTCAGGGGCAACAAATGGCCAAAGTGGAATTCAAACCGCATATAAATTAGCTAAAGATTATTATATTGAAGGTGGAATAAATCAAATTTTTCTTGCAACAGATGGTGATTTTAATGTTGGAATTTCTTCATCTGATGAATTAAAAGAACTAATAAAAAAAGAATTAAAAAGTGGAATATCTTTATCTTGTTTTGGGTTTGGAATGGGAAATTATAAAGATAAAATGATGCAAGAACTTGCTTTAAATGGCAATGGAAATGTCTTTTATATTGATAGTGAATTAGAAATGGCTAGATTATTTAATGGAGATATTTCTTCTATTTTACAAATTGTTGGTAAAGACGCTAAAATCCAAATTACATTTAATCAAGAAAAAATTAATAAATATCGTCTTATTGGTTATGAAAATAGACTTATGAGTGATGAAGAATTTAATGATGAAAATAAAGATGCTGGTGAAATATATTCTAATAAAACTACAATTGCTTTATATGAAATAATAACTGATAAAGAAGAAGATTTATTCTCAATAGACTTTAAATATAAAGATGTAGAAACAAATGAAACAAAAGAAATAAAAATGAATAATGGTGAATATACATTATCTCCATCTAAAAATCATATATTTGCATCTTTAGTTGCTGAATTTGGTTTATTGTTGAGAAATTCAAAATATAAAGGCACATCATCATATACACATATTAAAGATGTTTATAATGAATATGATGATTTTAAAAAAGATATGTTAAAAAATGATTTCTATTCATTAGTATGTAAAGCTGAAGAATTAAGTAAAAAATAATAATAAAGAGGAATGAAATTTATCATTCCTCTTTAATTTATCATTTCATTAGTGACTATTTTATCATATGGAATTTTTGTATCTTTATCTAGTTCACCAGCTTCTTTAACAATATCGATTAATTTATTAAAGTTGTCTTGTGTAAATCCAAGCTTATTTGGCCATGCTTCAATTTTTTTATAATTATTAATGACAGATATTATTTCTTCATCTTTAGATGTTATAAAACTTGGTTTTAAATATTCAATGATTTTATTTGTTTCATTATTATTTATATAATCTAATCCTTTTTTAATTGCATTAGTAAATTTTTTTAATTTATCTTTATTGTTTTCAAAATATGATTTTACTGATGAAAAACAAGTATATGGGACAATGCCAGAATCTTTTCCAATTGATGATACAATGTATCCTTTTTTAGTAGCTTCAATTTGTGAAGCAGTTGGCTCAAATGCAGTTACATAATCTGATTCACCTGCTACAAAAACTCCAGAAGTAGCATCAAAAGAGACATCAACTCTTATATTAACATCTGCATTTTTATCTTTACCGTTTTGAGTTATTGTTAATCCATTCTTTTTTAAAACATGTTCAAGAGTCATTTCTGGCATACCACCTTTTCTTCCTCCAATAATTGTTTTTCCTTTTAACATAGAATAATCAAAATTATCTATTTTTTCTCTTCCTAATAAAAATGATCCATCTTTTTGAGTTAATTGAGCAAAATTAATAGCATAATTTTCTTGACCATTATTATAAACATATACTGAAGCTTCTGACTCCATTAGGGTGAAACGATGGAACGAATTTTACAAAATTGCTTTAATTTCATCTTCTATTTTTATTGAATGTATTAATTATGATATTAACAATATAAAAATTGATAATGATGGAGCGTTTGGTCTATCAGTGATTTGTAAAAATATATTAATTAAAAATTAATTATTAAATGTTTGAGTGTTTTGTTAGATTAAAAACTATATAAGTCTTATTAAAAATCTTTGCAAAGAAAGAAATGCGATATTATGTTTATTGATAAATAATCGTCCACTTTATTCGACCATTCTACCACTTAATCGTTCACTATTCATCCACTTTTATAAGGATTCGACCACTAATCGACCGCTATTCGACCATTCTACCACTTTTATTAGAATTAACCGCTAATTAATCAATTCATTAATTAGTAAGTTAATATCATTAAAATTTTAAAGTATTTTTTCTTTTTAAAGTGATATTTTCAAATAAAACTTAATATAATTTTTGTTGTGTTTTCATTAATTTTAAATTATTTTTTAGTTTCAATATTCTAATTTTTTTAATATTTATTTGATTATATCAAAAGTAGACTTAGCAAATGTTGGTATACTTTTTAGTATACTTTTGCATTTGGTTATAAAGTTTAAAAAAAGAAAATAAATAATTTGTTTAAAATAAAACAATTTAAAAACGCCTAATTTTAGCCATTATTAGCATAAATATCAACTGAAATAAATGATGAAGTATTTAAATCAACTTATTAATTTTATTTGTTCAACATTTTTTAGTAATAAGGACTAGAATGTTCTAATTTTCCATTAATAAAAATGAATCTATTACTTTTGTTATTAGTTTTTTTTATAAGTTTGATAATTAATTTATTGATCATTTAATATGCTTAAAAAATATTTTTAAAGTGACATTTCAAAAAAATAATATTATTTATTTTGTACAATTGATTGAAATAAATGATGGTAAATATATATTTCAAGTTTGATTTTATCAAAATGACGCTTGCCGATTTTTGGTATACTTTTTGGTATATTTTTTGGTATACTTTTTGGTATACTTTTTGGTATACTTTTTGGTATACTAAAACTAAAGAGGAGAATTTGCTATATGGATAAATATATTGATTTACTAGAAACATTACTAAGTTATAAAGATGAATATGAATGGCTTGATTTTAAAGAAAATTGGTTTTCTAAAGATGAAATTGGAGAATATATATCTGCAATTGCAAATGGTGCTGCTCTTTGTGGAAAAGAATTTGGCTATATTGTATGGGGAGTTAATGATGCAACAAAAGAAGTAGTTGGAACAACAGTTAATTTCAATAAAGACATTGATAATGAACCATATAAACATTATTTAGCAAGAAATTTAACTCCAAAAATTTCTTTTGAAACTATTGAGTTTAAATATAATGAAGCAAGGATTGTTATGTTAATTATTCCTCAATCTAAATCTATAGTCACTAAATTTAAAAATGAAGCATTTATAAGAATTGGATCTAGTAAAGAAAAATTAAGTAAGTATCCTGAATGGGAGATTAAATTAAATAACACATTAGTTAATGGATATCCAACTATTGTTAATGTAGCGGCTCCTGATTACGCTCAAGAATTAACCTTTGAAAAATTATTTATGTATTATGGAGCTAAAGGATTAACTTTAAGACATGATACTTTTGAAAAAACATTAAAATTAAAAAACAAGGATAATAAATATAATATAATGGCATACATTTTATCAGATCAAAACGAAATTCCTATTAGAGTTTCTATCTTTAGTGGTGTTGATAAATCGGCTCCATTATATTCTGTAAAAGAATTTGGAAATACTTGTATTTTATATTCTATGGATAAAATATTAGAATATGGTGATGCAATTAATATTATTCAAGCAGATGAAAGAAATAGAATATCAGAGAGAATTGATGTTCCTTTATTTGATTATGAAGCGTACCATGAAGCTATTTTAAATGCGTTTATTCATAATAAATGGTTAACATTAAATGGACCTCAAATCAGTATATTCACAGATAGAATTGAAATCTTATCACATGGTGGACTTGCACTTGATCAAGATGTTGATGGCTTTTATAGTGGTGCAAGTATACCAGTCAATGAAATATTAGCTTCAATATTTTTACAATTAAGAATTAGTGAAAGATCTGGTAGAGGCGTTCCTAAAATAGTTAGTAAATATGGTAAAGATGCTATTAAGATAGAAAGAAATAGAATTGTTGTTACAATTCCATTTAATAAAATAAATGTAAATTCATTTGAAATAACAAATTCAAATACTTCTAAAAAATTTAATAAATCTCAAGAAACTATTATAAAATTAATAAGAAATAATCCAAATATAACTATTCCTCAAATAATGATTGAAACTAACTTAGCTGCAGCTAGTATAAAAAAGAATTTAAAAATATTGAAAGATGATAAAATTATTGAAAGAGTAGGATCTAATAATGGCGGTTATTGGAAAATAAATGAATAATATTTAATAAGTAAAATATAATGAGGTATATTAATGGTAGATTCAAAAAGACTTGATGAAATAATAAAAACTCATTCTAGAACTGAAGCAATTGATTCTGCTTCAATTACGGTCTTAAATAGTTTTTTAAAATCAAAAGGTAAAATTAATACAAATTTTAAATCGTGTGACAAATGGCCTAATACCGATGGAAATTTTGAATTAATGTGCGATGAAGGATATGAAAAAGTTTTAATACAAAATTTTATTGTTCAAATAAAAAGCACAACATTATATTCAGAAGAAAAAGAAAAAATTAAATACAATCTAAAAAATTTATCTTTTTTTGCATATGTTTGCAAAGAAATAACATTAGATCCATGTATTCTTTTTTTAATTTTAAATCCTGAAGAAAGAGGAGAGGAACGCGTTTTTTGGAAGTATGTTTCTGCTGATTTTTTAAATAAAATTGATTTTTCAAAAAATAGCGTTACAATTACTTTTGATAAAGATGATGAAATTTTAAATACAAATGAAAGTGTTGATAATTTTTGTGATAAATTAAAAGATATTTCTGAACGACATTCGTTTGTAAAACAATTATCAAATAAAAATTATTCAATAGATGTTTTAAATAGAATTATTAAAAGATGTGATGAAGAAATAATGTTTTTGCTTAATAATATAAATGATTTAAATAGAGATAGTATTTCGCAATATCTATTAAATAAATTATATGATTTATGTACTTCTGTTTTACTTATACATGCAATAAATAAAGTAAATAAATCTGTTGATTTACAATTTGCATGGGAAAATGCTTTACTAGATATACATACTAAATATTTAAGTTCATTTTTAAAAATGATTATGTATATTGATAATCATGTTCAAGAGGATGGTCAATCAGAAAGATTAATGGTTAAATATTATGATTATTTATGGAGAATAAGAAATGATTTAAAGCAATATGGTTATGTAATATTAACTAATTTAGAAAAATTTAATATTGAAATAAAATCATTAACTGATACTAAATTATATAATGATATTGCAAACGCAATAAGAAATATAGATGAGAAAGATAAAGGTTTATCATTTAAAAATCGCTATATAATTCAAAAAAAGTCAGCATTTTATGTTAATGGGGAAAGATATTTTGAATTATCTCTGCAATTAGATGGCAAATATTCAACAAAATATAATCGAATAACTGTTTATACAAAGGAAGATATATCAACAAATTATTCTATTTCAATAACATATGTTTTAGCAAAAATTAAATTGTGGAATGTAGATGTTCCTATTAAGATTGTGACAAAATGGAGTGTTTCGATAGATCCAAGATGTTTAAATTATTTATCGAAGATTTTAAACATAAAGACAACTATTCGCTCAAATAATAAAGAATATGAAGAATTAATGCTTTTCCTGACCAAAACTGGAATGTCAATTTTGAATTTAATTGATTTTGAAAGAATAGGTTTCAACGAAATCATTGAAAAAATTTATAGTAAAGATACTAATAGTACTTTTAAAAATATATTAAAACTACTGCATAATAAGTTCAATAATAAGTCTAATGATATATGTGGGAAAAATACTATTAGATATTTAATTGGAAGAATGAAAGAAATTGATTTTGAGGATGTTTCTCCTTCTTCAAACAATGGTAATTTGCTATCTAATGGCGATTATTTTTTATCATCAAGATGTTATCCATTTGAAAAAAATCCTTATATTTTTAATTTAGTTGGCACAAAAACAAATAGATATTATATTTCAAAAGATGTTATAAATGCTTGTGGCTTTGATAAATTAAAAGTTGATATTCCGTATTTAATAATTAAAAATTTAATTGGTAATACTAAAGAAATATATTTCAAAAAAGAAGATATTTTAAGAGTTATAAAAAAAGAAGATATAGATAATTATAATAATTCTCTAGAAAATTGGGATATAAAAAATGGTTATAGTATTAAAGAAAAAAATGATTATTATTATATTGATTCGTTTGAAACATATACAAAAAATATATTAAATAAACTTATTGAAATGTCTTCGTTTGAAAATGCATCACAAGTAACTTTGAATAAAAAATATATTGATGAAAATGATTTAAGTAAATATGATCAAGAAAAGATAAATGCTTTACAAAATGTATTTGTTCATTCGAATGTTCTTATTGTTTATGGTGCTGCTGGCACTGGTAAAACAACTTTAATTAATTGTATCTCAAGTATCATGAAAGATAAGAAAAAACTTTTTTTATCTAAAACAAATTCTTCTTTATATAATATAAAAAACAGAATTAAAAATAATAAAGAAAATAGTGAATTTATGACTATTGATAAGTTTAATAGAAAAAACATATCTAATATTTATAATATAATTTTTATTGATGAATGTAGCACGATAGATAATTTAAATATGGATAATTTTTTTAAAAAAATAAATATAAATAATACTTTGCTTGTTTTGTCTGGTGATATATATCAATTAGAATCTATAGATTTTGGAAATTGGTTTTATTATGCAAAAGATATAATAAAAAAAGAAGCAATAGTAGAACTTAATAATACATGGAGAACCGAAAAAGAAAATTTAATTTCTTTATGGGCGGCGGTTAGACAGAAGAGCGAATTAATTACTGAAAAGCTTGCAATGGATGGACCATTTTCAGAAAATGTAAGTGATAATATTTTAGAATCTAAAGACGATGATGAAATAATTTTATGTTTGAATTATGATGGTAAATTTGGTGTAAATTTTATTAATGAATATTTTCAGGAAGCAAATGATTGTCAAGGAATTGTTTGGAATGGATGGATTTATAAAAAAAATGATAAAATAATTTTTATTGAAACAAAAAGATTTCCTATTTTATACAATAATTTAAAAGGGAAAATTTATGATATAGAAAGAAAAAACTATAGTATAAGTTTTACAGTTGATGTTGAAATGATTTTAACAGAAGAAGATTGCCGGAAAAATGAAATAGAATTTATTTATGGAGATGAGCATTTTACACGAATAAAATTTGAGGTAATTGAAAATAGCGAACAAATTAATGATGAAAAAATAAGGATGAAAACAATAATTCCGTTTCAATTAGCATATGCATTAACAATACATAAAGCACAAGGCTTAGAATATAATTCTGTAAAAATAATAATATCAGATGATAAAATTAATCAAATTTCGCATGAAGTGTTTTATACTGCTATTACAAGAGCAAAAAAATATTTAAAAATATATTGGAGTCCTGAAACAATGAACAAAATTATTTCTAGCTTTTATAAAGAAAAAAGTGATTCAATTAGTTTGTCAATATTAAAAGAAGATTTAAAACAAATAAATTAGCATTATTTAAATAAAATAAGAAAATAAAATATTGATTTAACAAATTGTTCAAATGTTACAGATAAAAAAGAAGAATGGTACAAATGTGAGATAAAAATGATACTAATTGACCATAAAATTGATACTTTGATAAAAAAGTGATATAATTTTGAAAAATAGGCGGTATTTATATGAAATATAACTATCAAAAATTAACTTATACTTTAAGAAATAAATTAGTAATGTCTCAAGAAGAATTTGCAAAATATCTTGGAGTATCATTTGTTTCTATTAACAGATGGGAAAAAGGACATCATGAACCAACTATTAAAATAAAGAAAAAGATTATTGAATTATGTAAAGAAAATAATATTGAACTAGAATTGGAGAATGAATGATATGTCACCTGAAGAAAAAGCAAGATTAGAAATAGATAAACAATTAATTACTTGTGGATATACTCTTCAAGATATGAATGAGATTAATCCTGCTGCAAGTAAAGGTGTAATAGTTAGAGAATTTCCTACCGATTCTGGTCCAGTTGATTATTTGATATTTATTGATAAAGTTCCAGTAGGAGTTATTGAAGCGAAAGAAATTAATAAAGGTGAAAAGCTTGTAGTTGATGTTGAAAAACAAACTAATAGATATAAAAATAGTAAATTTAAATATTATGATTATGTTGACATTAGATTTGTATATGAGACTACAGGTCAAATTACTAGATTTACTGATTATCATGATAATGATTATCGTTCAAGAGAAGTATTTACATTTCATTCTCCTGATGAATTGGCATATATGTTAGCTGAAAAAGATACATTAAGAAACAGAATGAAACACTTTCCAGTATTTAGTACCAATGGATTTAGAGATTGTCAAATTAAAGCGATTAGAAGTCTTGAAGAATCTTTTTCAGAAAATAAACCTCGAGCATTAATTCAAATGGCAACTGGTGCAGGAAAGACATATACTGCAATCACAGCTATTTATAGGCTGTTAAAATATGCAGGTGCAAAGCGAATTTTATTCTTAGTAGATACAAAAAATTTAGGTAAGCAAGCAATGGATGAATTTACTGCTTATAAACCAATTGATTCAACAAAAACTTTTACAGAGTTATATAATGTTACATTAATGAAATCATCTTTTGTTCCTGAATCTTCTAATGTAGTTATATGTACTATCCAAAGATTATATTCAATGCTTACAAATGAACCAATAGATGAAAGTCTTGAAGAAGAAGTAATTACAGATTTTAATCCTAAAGAAGTTTTATATAATAAAAAATATCCAATATCATTCTTTGATTTTGTATTTATCGATGAATGCCATAGATCTATATATAATTTATGGAAACAAGTGTTAGATTATTTTGATTTCTTTCAAATTGGTTTAACTGCCACTCCAGATAAGAGAACATTCGCGTATTTTAATGAAAATGTTGTTAGTGAATATTCTCGTGAACAAGCAATTATTGATGGTGTTAATGTCGGAGAAGATGAATATATTATAGAAACAGAAATATCTTCAAAAGGTGCATTTATTTCACAAACAAAACGTGTCATTCAAAAAAGGGATAGATTGACTAGAAAAGAACGATGGGAACAATTAGATGAGGATATTGTCTATGAGCCAACGATGCTTGATAGAGAAATTGTAAACCCAAGCCAAATAAGAAATATAATTAGAGCTTTTAAAGATGCAATTGAAACAACTGTTTTCCCGGATAGAAAAGAATTGCCAAAAACTTTAATATTTGCAAAAAGTGATAGTCATGCTGATGATATTATTAAGATTGTTAGAGAAGAATTTGGAAAAGGAAACGAATTCTGTAGAAAAATTACTTATCGTTCAGAAAATAATCCAAATGATGAAATTAAAGCATTTAGAAACGATTATAAATTTAGAGTTGCAGTTACTGTAGATATGATTGCGACTGGTACTGATATTAAACCTCTCGAGTGTTTATTATTCATGAGAGATGTTCGTAGTAAAAATTATTACGAACAAATGAAAGGTAGAGGAACTAGAGTTGTTAGTTTAGAAGAATTTAGAAAGGTTTCTCCATCCGCAAAAACTAATAAAGATCACTTTGTACTTTTTGATGCGGTTGGAGTTACAAAATCTCTTAAAACATCTGGTAGAACTTTAGAAAGAAAGCCTTCTGAATCAACTAAAAATCTTTTACTAAAAGCTGCTTTAGGTACACGTGATGAAGATACTATTACATCTATTGCCGGTAGAATTACACGTTTAGATAGAATTATGACTTCTGTAGAAAAAGATGAGTTTAAGACTATTTCTGGTGGATTGGAAGCAAAAGAAATAGTTGAAAATATGCTTAATGCTTTTGATGAAGATTATATTACTGAAAAAACAATTGAAAAGTTTGGAACAAAAGATATAACAAAAGAACAATATGATACAATGAAAAATGAATTAATTAATATATCTTGTGATCCATTAATAAATCCAAAATTAAGAGATTATATAATTAATGTTAAGCAGTCACATGAGCAGTATATTGATAATGAAAATATTGATACGGTAACATTTAGTGGTTGGAGTCAAAATTATACTGATGATATATTAAAAACAATAAGTGAATTTAGAAAATTTATTGAAGATAATAAAAATGAAATTGAAGCATTAAGCATAATATATAATCAAAAATATAAAAATAGAAAACTTACTGAAAAAATGATTAGAGATTTATATGAGATAATAAGTAAACCACCATATAATTTTACTATTCAAAGAATGTGGAACTGTTATTATGTAAAAAGTAATGGTAAAATTGATAAACCGACTGAATTTCAATTAATGGATATAATTTCTATTATTAAATATGAATTAGGACAAATTGAAACATTAAATCCATTTTCTACAAGTGTTAAATCAAAATTTAAAGAATGGATATTTAAAAGAAATAGTACTCAAGGATTTGTTTTTACTGATGAACAAGTGACGTGGTTACGATTAATAAGAGATCATATTTGTGTTTCATTATCCATTGAACAGGATGATTTAGAATTATCACCTTTTGATAATAAAGGGGGATTGGGTAGATATTATGAATTATTTGGAGCACAATATTTAAATATTTTAAACGAATTAAATGTCGCATTAGTGGCATAGGAGGTTAATAATGGCTGATAATATTTCAACAATAGGTAAAAAAGTAAAGGCTTTGGCTAATCCTTTAAGAGATGAAGGAATAGGAAGTGGAGCATACCTTGAGCAAATTACATATTTATTGTTTTTAAAGATGGTTGATGAATATTCGAAACCACCTTATAATAAACAATCTAATATTCCAGAAGATTTATCTTGGGAAGAATTAAAAAAACTTTCTGGAGAAGAATTGGATTCTAAATATAAAAAAATTCTAACTAAATTAGGTGAAAAAAATGGAATTCTTCGAGAAATATACGCTGATGCAGATAACAAAATTAAAAAGCCGGCTTTACTAAAAAAAGTTATTACGATGATAGATAGCGAAAATTGGGTATCAATGGCTGCTGATGTTAAGGGAGCTATTTATGAAGAATTATTAAAAGAATATGCTGAAGATACAAAAAGCGGTGCAGGTCAGTATTTTACTCCTAGAGCATTAATTAATGTTATGGTTAAATGCTTAAAACCACTTCCCAATAAAACCATTTGTGATCCTGCATGTGGTACTGGTGGATTCTTATTGTCTGCTTATGAATTCTTGTCAAATCCATCTAATTATCAATTAGATAGAGATTCAAAAAAATTCTTAAAAAATCAAACTTTTAATGGAGTAGAATTAGTTCAAGAAACATATAGATTATGTTTAATGAATTTATTCCTGCATGGAATTGGAGATATTAATTCTGATAAAATTCCTGTTGAAAGACGAGATTCACTTTTAACTGCACCAAAAACTGATGAAGATAGATATGATTATGTATTGGCAAATCCTCCATTTGGTAGAAAATCTTCATTAACATTTACTAATGAAGAAGGTGAAGAAGAATCAGAAGATTTGGTTTATAATAGAAGTGATTTTTGGACAACAACATCAAATAAACAATTAAATTTTGTTCAACATATTTATTCTATTTTAAAAAATACTGGAAGAGCAGCAGTTGTTGTCCCAGATAATGTTTTATTCGAAGATGGAGCGGGAGATACTGTAAGACGTAAACTTCTTGAAAAAACCAATTTTCATACTATTTTAAGATTACCTACAGGCATATTTTATAAACCAGGTGTTAAAGCAAATGTTATTTTCTTTGATAATAAACTTCCAAGCGATGAATGGCAGACAAAAGAAGTATGGGTATATGATTTTAGAACTAATGTGCATTTTACATTAAAGCAAAATCCTATGACTGAATCATCTTTGGATGATTTTGTTAAATGCTATAATGCTGATGATATTAACAGTCGTATTGAAACATATTCTAGTGAAAATCCAAATGGTAGATGGAGAAAATATAGTCTTGAAGAAATTAAAAATAATGGTTACAAATTAGACTTAAAATGGATGAAAGAAGATGATGGTTCAGAAGAATTATCTTTAGGAGAATTATTAGAGAGAATTAAAGAAAAATCAAAAAACATTTCTGAAGCAGTTTCTGAATTAGAAGCATTATTAGGAGATGTTATTTAATATGGATATCGAAAAATTAAAGCAAAAAGTATTAGATTTAGCAATTAAAGGAAAATTAGTACCTCAAGATCCAAATGATGAACCAGCTTCAGTTTTAATTGAAAAAATAAAAAAAGAAAAAGAAGAATTAGTTAAACAAGGAAAAATTAAACCATCAAAGAATGATTCATACATTTATAAAGGTAGTGATAATTGTTATTATGAGAATAAAAATGGCAAAATAAAAAATATAAATGATGAAATTCCTTTTGATATACCAGAAAATTGGTGTTGGATAAGAATTGGTGATTTTTCTAACATAGTAACAGATTATGTTGCAAGTGGTAGTTTTGCTTCTTTAAATGAAAATGTTACCTATTATAAAGAACCAAATTATGCAATTTTAGTTAGAACTTGTGATTTTAAAACAAATTTTAAAAAAGATTTAGTTTACACAGATAAACATGGATATAATTTTTTAAATAATTCAAATTTATTTGGTGGTGAATTGATATTGCCAAATATTGGTGCTTCAATTGGAAAAGTTTTTATATTGCCAAATTTGAATAAAAAAATGACACTTGCCCCAAATGCTATAATGATTAAAACAATTAACGATAATTCTAATGTGTATTTATCATATGTTTTTAAATCAGCTTATGGTCAAAAGTTACTTAAAGATATTTCATTTTCTTCTGCACAAGCAAAATTCAACAAAACAGATTTTAAAAAATTATTAATTCCTATTCCACCAATTAATGAACAAATTAGAATAATTAATCAAATAAATATAATAGATGATAAAATTCAAACAATTAGTTTTAACGAAAATGAAATTAATACTTTAATTAATGTTTTAAAAAATAAAATATTGAATTATTATTTTGGAGAAAATTCTTCCTACAAGTCTTATTATGAGAATTGTAAATTATATGAAGTTTCAAAAATTATAATGGGGCAATCACCTAAGTTAATTTTTGATAACAATCAAAATAATAATATAGAATTTCATCAAGGCAAAATTCTATTTACAGATTATGAAATAGGAAAATCTAATAAATATACTTCGTTAAATAGTAAAATTACAAATGGTAATTCAATTTTGTTATGTGTTAGAGCTCCTGTAGGGATAATAAACTATTGTTTTAGAAAAATATCAATAGGAAGAGGACTTTGCTCAATTGAACCTAATAAATCTTTAAATATTAATTTTTTATACTATTACTTAATGTATTGTCAAAATTATTTTGTTAATAATGCAACTGGATCTACTTTTTCGGCTATATCAATTAGTACAATTAAAAATACTCCATTTAAAATTTGCAATAAAAATATGCAAATTTTAATTACAAAAAAAATTAAAAATATGTTTAATTTTTTAGACAAAATTAAAGAGCAAATCAAATAAACTTGCTCATAGAATCTAAGATAGTAAAGGAATCATTAATTGCTTTTACTATCTTTTTTTGTTCATCTATTTTATGTATTTTTATTTTTAAAGGCATATATTCAGATATCCAAAAACGTTTATGTGTATCTGATATTATTTTAATAGTTTGTAATTTATAAAATAAATAATCTATATTATACATTTCTTCATTAGAACTATGTAATATTTTCATAGCAGATGATTTAACTTTAAAATCAAAATCAACTAATCGCATAGCAGTAGTAAAGTCATCAAATATTATAACTTTAGAGTTTTTCACTTTGTATATTCCAGTTATTTCATTGGTATAACCTAATATAAAAGTTTTTCCTGGTGTTAATACTGGTATCGAATAATCATTGTTATATTTAGTACTATTAACAATAAATGGTCCTGGTTGTTCGTATGGTAATAAGTCACCTAATTTATATTCGTTCTCATAATAAGACTTATAGGTACTATTTTCACCAAAAAAATTATTTAATATTTGTATTTTTGTCATTTCAATTAAATGATTTAACTTTAATTGACACTTGCTTAACAAATCTAATTTAATAAAGATTATATCTAGTAAATCAACGACTGTTGTTTGATACCAATACGGTGGAATTGAAATTTTAATTGATTGATACTCAGATATCCAAAACCTTTTATGAGTATTAACGATTATTTTAATGGTTAATAAATAATAATAAATATATTTTATATTATATTTATTGAAGTCTTTTGTTTTTAATATTTTTATAGCAGATGATTTAACTTTAAAATCAAAATCAACAAATTTAGAAGCGGTGGTAAAATCATCAAAAATAATTACATTTTCATCACTTGCTTTAAAAATATTATTTTTTTCGTCCGTATAACCTAAAATAAATGATTTACCTGCTGTTAAAACAGGAATTTTATAAGAATCATCATAATTTGTAGATTGTACTATATATTGTGATGGTTGTACATAATCTAAAATTTCACCTAATGTAAGTTCTTTCTCATAATAACAATTAAGCCAAATAAGTTTTTAACTTTATAAATTATTTCTATCATAGAAGAAGGAGGTTAAACTATGGTAGAAAAATTTAAAAATTACTTAGTAAAGCATAATCTATCTGAGAATACAGTTTTATCTTATGAAAAGACTATGCAAATTTATTTTCAACAATACGAGGAGGTGACAAAGAAAAACTTATTATCATTTAAAGGATATTTAATTGAAAAGTATAAACCAAAAACAGTTAATTTACGTATCCAAGCAATCAATAAATATTTAGAATTCGTTGGAAAAGATAAATTAAAATTAAATGCTATTAAATTGCAACAAAAAACATTTTTAGAAAATGTTATTAGTGATGCTGATTATAATTATTTAAAAAATCAATTAAAAAAAGATAAAAATATGGAATGGTATTTTGTTGTAAGGTTTTTAGCCGCTACAGGAGCTAGAGTTAGTGAATTAATTCAATTAAAGATAGAACATGTAATTTCTGGTTATTATGATATATATTCAAAAGGCGGAAAAGTAAGAAGATTATATATTCCTAAAGCGTTAAAAAAAGAAGCATTAATATACTTAAAAGATAAAAAAAGAAAATCTGGATTTTTATTTTTAAATCATAATGGACAACGAATTACAACCAGAGGAATTTCTATACAATTAAAAAAACTTGCAATTAAATATGGAATTAATCCTAAGGTTGTATATCCTCATTCATTTAGACATAGATTTGCTAAAAATTTTTTAGAAAAATATAACGATATTGCTTTGCTTGCTGATTTAATGGGACATGATAGTATTGAAACTACTAGGATATATTTAAGAAGAACATCTACAGAACAACAAGAAATAGTTGATAAAATAATTACTTGGTGATGATTTTATCATAACTACAAGCAACATTTGTTATGATTGTAAATTATAAACATAACTAATTTTATATTTTTCTAACTCACAAAATACTACTATATTTTAAATGTAATTAACATTACAAATTTATGCTGATATTAAATCATTTAAAGAAGCAGTATTAATAAATAGTGAACTAAGACTGGCAGAAATAAATACAAGTATTATTTCCAGTCTTTCTTATATTTATATTTTATTTTTTGTTAATGATTAAATATTATTGAGAATTCATATAAATAAGTAAGAAAATTATTTTTAAATAAATATTTGTTAAAAAACAAAAAAGATAACTATGAAAGCAAAAAATATTTTTTTTGTATGAGTTAATGAATAAAAAAATGTGAAAAAATAAAATTTTATTAATGAATTCTAAATTCATCAAGAAGAATTGCCGCTTTAGGGTCGTTATATTTCTCAATTAAAATTTGTAAAATGCTTTCGAATGAATTAATTAAATCATTATCTTTTTTAATTTCTTTTTCATAATTAACATAAGAATAAAACATTATTTCCTTAATAGAGTATAATGTCTCACTCTCTATATTGTTATTAATGATATTATTTTTTTCTATAAAATATTTTTTAAATGAATTATCAATAGAAATTAATATTTCTGGTAATAATTTTTGATATTGTAATTTATATATTGTAAAAATCATTTCATTAAAATTAAAATATCCGTATTTTGAAAACATTTTATTAAAAAACATTTTATCATTATAAGTGTAATTTGTTTGTAGATTAGACCAACCAGATTTATCGTAATCTGAGTCAAATCCTAAAATTAATGAAGTTAATAATTTTTGTTTAATATTATCAATATTTATATGAGTAATGTATTTTTCTAATTCTTCTATTATTGATTTTACAAAGTCTCTTTTTTCTTTGTCATTATAACTATCAAAATAAAGCGGTGCCAAAGTATTTATTATTTTAATATAAAAATCTATAGTTTCTGATGTGAATTTATCAAAATTCTTTTTATCAAATAAAATAGACATAGTAGTATTTGTTGTTTCTTTAGATTTAAAGTTTGATTCAAAAAATGAAATAATAAAATTTTGTTTATAAATATCGATAATATCATATATATAATCTTCTTTTTTAGCACATAATTTAATGTAAAAATCAATATATTGTGTTGCTATTTCTTTTAGTAATGAATTAGTTAAATCGAATCCGCAAATAAATATACTAGAAAGAATGTTTATGTCATATTTTTTTATATCAAAATGCTTACATTTTTGTTTTTCTTCTTTGTATAAATATTGTTCTATTATTTCATTTTTTCTAGATGAATAACAATTTTTACCTTCTTGTTTTATTCGCATATCAACACCATTTAATCTTGGTTGCATGTTAGGCTCAAAAGCTATTTCTTTATATATTTTTTCTTTTTTTAAATATTTATAATTAAAAATTTGATGATTCATTTCATCTTTAGCAAGCATTAAAATTGTTGAAACCATTAAATTAGCTAAATTTTTATTATTTTTTAAGTATTTTTTTATGCAATTAATATATTTTAAGTTATATTGTACAAAATAACCTTCTAACAATAGCTTTTCTATTATAAAAAGTTTAATTTTATTTTTTGTTGTAGAAGTAATATTTTCGTTAATTTGTGAAAATAATAATGGGAATTTAGCAATGCATTCATCAGAAATAATTATTTTTTGATCATCATTTATTAAATTAAGCCAAATATTACAATATTCATCACGTTTTTCGCTTGTTATATTCATCTTTGAAAAAGCATATGAAATAAACAAAATTACATTTTGGTATAGAATATAATAACTTAAGTCATTTTTCATTTTTAAAATTTCAATTATACAATCATCAATTTCATTAAAATTAGTATTTCCACTATTAATGTTATTTTTTAAATTTTCTACTTTGTTATTTATATTATTAAATTCTGAATTACTTTTATTTTGTTCAATAACTAATTTTTCTGCTTCACCTGTTATTTGAGGAATATATACAAAGTTATTGTCATTTATTTTATAGACTGAGGCATTTCTAAAGTCCATATTTTGAATTTGAAGGTATCTTTCTGCATTTTCTACATCATTTGGAATTATTGTATATAAATAATCTAATATTTTATAACATTTATTTTTTGATTTTATATCATCTTTAAATTGAATGTTTCTTGCATATTCTCTTAAGTCTTGATCAATGAAATTATTATTTTTAAATAGTGATGGGTTTCCTTTAATAAACACTCTTTTAGTGATGTCTTCTAAAACTAAATCTATGTTACTTATAAAATCAATGCAATATCCTGAGAGTTCTTTCTCAACCCTTAATCCAAAATTAGATAAAATTGATAAACACATAATATTATTAGAATCATTAATTATCATATTTTTTACTTTTTCTGCAAATTGACAATCTTTTATTTTATTATAAATTTCAAATGTTACTAGTTTTACACAATAAAATAAATCACTAAATATTTCAGGAACACAACATGAATTTTCACCAGCATACCACATTTCAGGAACACCATAATAAGTTTTTTCTTTTTTTGAATCAACAAAGTATATTTTATAAGATTTTATTTTATTAGTATCTTTAAAATTACTAATTATATTGTTTGACAAATCAATAAGCCATTTTAAAGTGTCAAAGTATTTAAGCTTAAATAATCCATAAAAAATATTAATTTTTGGTGTATTATTAAAATATATTTGTTGATAGTTTTGTCCATTTTCATTTAATCCATAATATTTATCTTTTTTTTTAAAATCATCATAAATTGATGACTTACTATTTTTAAGTTTACCAAAATAAAATAGATTTATAAGAGAATATAGTTCGTTATTATATTTTTTTATTAAATTAAAATCACTTTTGAAAATAATCTCATTAATTGCTTCATCTGAAAAATGATAAACATTTTCGTGCTTAGAATTTAAAGCGTTTTTAATGATATTAAAAAAATTTTTTATCCAAGAATCGCAAAAATTATTTAATCTATATAAAGAAGCTATATAATTTTTTATATTATAATATGAATAGTATGTTTCTTTATCTTCACTTATTTTTTCATATTTTTTTAAAAGATAAATTATAATTGAACATGCATTTGACCCAGATTTATTATCTATATTAGTTTCTTTTGAAAAATCGATTAATAATTTTTCTATTGATTTTTTATTATTATCTTCATCAAGTAAATTTAGATTATGAGCTAGAATATTTATTAAACATCTTCTTCCATTGCCAGATTCTTTTAAAATCATATTTAATGGAAATAATGAATATTTAATTGAAAAACCATAAATATTTGTTAATTTAACAAACTCGAAAAATAATCTTTGATTTATAAGCTCATTTTCATTTTCTTCAAAAAAATTATTGCAGTATTTTGATTTTATAATTCCAATTTCAGTTTGCTTTTTCCATTCTAATGGAAGTGTATTAAATACTAATGAATAAAGAAATTTCATTCTTGTTTCTTTTGCAAATAATTTGTTTTCTATCCAAATTTGATATCGACGATAAACACATCTTCCTAATGTTTCTAATTGTGTAAAGAAATCATTATAATTTCCTTTTGAATCATCAAATTTTTTATCAATATATTGCTCAAAACATATATCTTCAAAAATATCATATTTAAGTCTTACTTCTTTTGAATCTTTATCTTGTATGAGAACATCGTTTGAAATTAACTTTGAAATATCAGAATGTTTATAGTTATTAACAGAAGAACCTAATCGAAAATTAGTTGCTCTATCAATAACGATGCCTGTAATAATATTTACATAATCGGTGTTTCCTAAGCAAATTTTTTCGTGCCACAAATAATTTCTTAAATCGTTAATATTTTGTACAATTTGTAAATTTGAAATTTGAGTAATTTTGTCTAAATAAAAAGGAATTGACAATAAACATTTATATTCATTTTCTTTTATTATAGGTTTTAATGAAGGAAAATGAGTGGATATATCATCTAATTGATCGTTAGATATTTGTTTAATTTCATACACAAAAATATCATAGTTATTTATTAAAGTAGAAAAAGATGCTAATTCAGAACTTCTACAAGATGCAATTATATGAACATTGTTTATTTTTTTAATTCTTTCAAAAAGTATATTAAGTAAATCTAATTTTAAAATATTATCAGAAATGAATTCTAAAGCATCAATATAAATATAAACATTATTTTTTATAAGTGGTAAAAGTTTTGAGATATTAAATTTCCAAATGTCATCAATATCATTAAGTGAAGCTAATTTTTCGGCTCTTACAAATAAAACATTATCTTTATTTTCAAGTACTTTTTTACAAAGAACACTTTTTCCACTTCCTGCTTCTCCAACAATAAAAATATTTTTTTTGTTTAATATATCAAGTTCTTTAATTTGAGAATTTAGATCAATATAGTATTTACCACCTATTTTATCATTGAAATTTTTTTGAAGGAAGTTTTTGCTATCTTGTACGGATTCTTGATATTTGTGAAAATCTACTTCACTTAATTTAGAATCTTGTTTTAAAAAATTATAAATTTCTTGTTGAAAATTAAGATTCTCTATTGCATGTGTAACTATATTTTTTGTGGTAATTAGATGTTCATTTTTATGAAAAGCAATATTACCAATTTTTTTGTCTCCATCAAAATCTTCAACATTATCAACGTTATTATTATCTAATACAAAAAAATAAATTGTTTTTATTTTTTGCATGCTTTTATCTTTTGAATCACGAATTTTATTTAAGGTATTTTTTATTTTTTGGGGAACATCAGAACAAGTGCTAACTTGACAATATATATTTCCATCTTTTGAAATTAAATCGACATAAGGATAATTCATTTTTTCAATATTTAAATTAATAAATTCAATACCAAAATATAAATGACAAATGTTCAAAGCAAATGTTTCGAACAATTTTGCTGCATCAAATAATCCTGCTGAATTTAAAGCTTTTATTTTATTCTCATATGCAGTCATGTAATTTGTTATAAAGTTTATTCTTTCTGATGATTCTAACATATAAAATAATATTACCTCCTATTAAAAATTTGATATTTTAATTTTCTTATTATTTAGATTCATTTATTTTATAATACCAAAATAGAGATTTATAATCTTTATGGTAAGTAAAAATAAGTTTAATTTTATAAATTTTTGATTGTTTCATGATATGCTATAAGAACATTCTTACATTTTGAACTTATATAAAAAATATAGCATTTTTTTGTGATTTTTACAATAAACGTCAACATTTCTTATAATCACTTATTATTTTTGATAAAACAAAATAATTAATTGATTTTACTAATTTTAATATTGTTGATATACTTTAAATGGAATTTATCTTTCTAAAGATGATATAAATGAGCAAAAAATAGTAAAAATTTAATTCAAAATTATTAATCATAGGAGGTTATTGTAATGAACGTTCCAAATAGCAGACCAGATGTAGAAGTAATCATTAGAAATAAAAGACCAAGTAAAAGAAATATTTATAGCGGTTATAGACCTGCATTTAAAGTAAAAGATGATTATTTAACAACTGGAATTATAAAATTGATTGGTGTTGATGAATTAACATATGATAATGAAGCAAAAGCGATAATTTGGTTTCTCACACCTGAAGTATATCCAAATTGCCTGAAAGTAGGACAAGTGATTCAATTTCAAGAAGGGAAAGACATTCATGGTTTTATAACAATAACAAAAATTAAAAATAAAATTTTAGAAATTAAATGTCCAAGCAAAAATTAATATTGTAAAAATTATTGCTAAGTTATTAATTACAAGGAAAGTAATTAAACATGAAAAAAAGATACATTGGACATATAGGTATAGTTATATTTACTATAATATTTCAATGCTTATTATTGGCATCAATTGTTTTTGAAATAATTCTTCTTCATGAGTATACTAGTGCGTTTATTTTGATGTTTTCTTCTTCTTTTATCGGATATATTTTATTTTTAGTTATACAAATAATTGCATATAACAAAATAGAATTCTATGAAGATAAATTGATAGTAAAAAACTTTTTGCCTAAAAAAACTTTTGAAATGAACTATAATGAAACTAAATTTTATTTGGAACAAGCAAGAGGTATATATATTTGTTTTAAAGACAATGATAATATTTTCAATATGGAATATACTAAGAAACGATTGAGTTTTTTAGAAAATGAATTACACTTATATGTTGAATACAATGATATAATCAAACAAAAAAAATAATTTATTTTACTAACCCTCATAATAATGTTATACATTAAATGTTACTAACATCCAAAATTTATGTCGATATTAAATCATTTAAAGAAGCAGTACTAATAAATAGAGAACTAAGACTGTGGTAGAAATAAATAATAACAATTATTATTTTATGCCCGTCTTTTTTGATGCTTGTATTTTATTTTCTACCATTTTCAGTAGGAGGAAAATGATGAATTGTTCAGTAGAAATTAATACATTTATAGACTTATTCTCATATGATCCAATATCAAATATATTGAATTTAATGAAATATAAAAAATCACCCAAATTCAAATATCAAATTATATCCAAATAAATGAAATAAATACCAGAAACTATTTCTTAAGAAAAACAAAATTAAATAAACATTTTTATTATATATTTGTTGTCTATTATAATTATTACAGCAAATATCATTAGAATTATTGAATGTGTTAAGATAAGCAAATAAAATAAAACTATATCTTTTATTCTTTAATGAATGATAACAAACTAATTTATTTTAATATATACCCAGTGAAATGAATACTTAAAAAAAGTGTTTTGTTCACTGGGTTATTTATTTTTATTTTATTTTTTAACGAGATTTTTTAATTTATCATTTCATTAGTAACTATTTTATCATAAGGAATTTTTGTATCTTTATCTAGTTCACCAGCTTCTTTAACAATATCGATTAATTTATTAAAATTGTCTTTGGTAAATCCAAGTTTATTTGGCCATGCTTCAATTTTTTTATAATTATTTATAACTGATTCTATTTCATCATCTTTTGATGTTTGAAAGCTTGGCTTTAAATATTCAATAATCTTATTTGTTTCAGTATTGTTTATATAATCTAAACCTTTCTTTATTGCAGTTGTAAACTTTTTTAATTTATCTTTGTTACCTTCAAAATATGATTTAACTGAAGAAAAACAAGTGTAAGGCACAATACCAGAATCTTTTCCAATTGAAGAAACTATATATCCTTTTTTAGTAGCTTCAATTTGTGAAGCAGTTGGCTCAAATGCAGTTACATAATCTGATTCACCTGCTACAAAAACTCCAGAAGTAGCATCAAAAGAGACATCAACTCTTATATTAACATCTGCATTTTTATCTTTACCGTTTTGAGTTATTGTTAATCCATTCTTTTTTAAAACATGTTCAAGAGTCATTTCTGGCATACCACCTTTTCTTCCTCCAATAATTGTTTTTCCTTTTAACATAGAATAATCAAAATTATCTATCTTTTCTCTTCCTAATAAAAATGATCCATCTTTTTGAGTTAATTGAGCAAAGTTAATTGCATAATTTTCTTGACCATTATTATAAACATATACTGAAGCTTCTGGTCCCATTAAACCAATTTGAGCATCTTTTGATAATAGACTTGCCATAACTTTATCTGCTCCTGGAGTTGTAACGATATCAATATCTAAACCAACATCATTAAAAAAACCAGCATTTTTAGCAATATAAAGTGGAGCGTAAAATAATGAATGTGTAACTTCAGCAATTGTAATTTTATTATCATTATTATTACAACTTGCTAAAGAAAATAACATCATAGGAATTAGTAATATATTTTTAATTTTCATAATAACCTCACAGATTATATATATGAAAATATAAATTAGTTGTTATTA
>ERZ1106952.165-NODE-165-length-43213-cov-97.214051_pt1 | contig 43213 bp, 42 predicted proteins | sample MGYA00403677_ERZ1106952 | MGnify/ENA primary metagenome ERZ1106952 (study PRJEB35170, sample SAMEA104062415) | human gut metagenome | biome: human gut; feature: human-associated habitat; material: faeces | place: Denmark | collected 2012-05-14 ...
AACAGGGTAAATAAGTATTTTACTCATTTCAAAATGATTATAACATAAGCAAAACAAAATTGCAAGATATATAAAAAAATACCTTTTGGCACCGTGGCGTGTGCTTGGCTATGGCATGAAGCGGATTTTCCGCTTTCTTTTTATAATCTGTTGACAAATCTGCGGAGCCGAATTATAATATTCGTATCCCCCTATGGGGGATACGGAGGAGGTTTGGTTATGGAGCAGCATGAGCACACAAAGGCCGTCTTAAACAGGATCGCAAGGGCGATCGGGCACCTGAATGCGGTAAAGAAAATGATAGAAGCCGGCAGGGATTGCAGCGATGTCCTGATCCAACTTTCCGCGGTAAAATCTGAGATCGCCAATACGAGCAAAGTGATCTTGAAAGACCATTTAGATCACTGCATCGTCAGGGCGATCCGTGAAAACGACGAGGAAACGATGCAGCACTTAAAAGCGGCCATCGATCAATTGTTATGAAAGCGGCGTCCATAAAGACTGGGATATTTTTAGCGGTCCTTGCCGCCGCCTTCTATGCGATCAACTCTCCCCTTTCAAAGATCCTGCTGAACTTTATGCCCTCTACGTTGATGGCCGGTTTTTTATATATAGGCGCGGGTGTCGGCATGGGTGTCATCGCCTTGATGCGCAAACTGTCAAAGACAGAAAAAGCCGAGATGAATCTGACAAAAAAGGAACTGCCCTATGTCATCGCCATGATCTTGCTGGATATCGCCGCCCCGATCTGTCTGTTGTTCGGGCTGAAATCCACATCTGCGGCAAACGCTTCTTTATTGAACAACTTTGAAATTGTTGCGACAGCGATCATCGCGCTGGCAGTATTCAAAGAAAAAATCAGCATGCGGCTTTGGTTCGGCATCTTATTTGTCACGCTGTCCTGCGCTTTGCTTTCCTTTGAAGACATTACGAGTTTACAATTTTCTTTCGGTTCCCTGTTTATCCTGGTCGCCTGTGTATGCTGGGGGTTTGAAAACAATTGTACGAAAAAAATCTCTTCCAAAGACCCGATGCAGATCGTCTTATTGAAGGGCATATTTTCCGGATCGGGCTCCACCGTGATCGGCTTGCTGATCGGGGAAAGAATCACCGTTCTTTGGAGTGTTTTCGCCGTTTTAGGCGTGGGGTTCGTCGCATACGGATTAAGCATTTTTTTCTACGTATACGCACAAAGGATACTCGGCGCGGCGCGTACGAGCGCCTATTATGCGATCGCGCCCTTTATCGGGACTCTTTTATCCTTGGTCATTTTCCGCGAAACGCCCCATTATTCTTATTTTATCGCCCTCGGGCTGATGGCAATCGGGGCCTTCTTATCTTCGCAGGACAAGCCCTTGTTCAAAAGACAGAAGAAAGATGTTCCGGAATAGAAAATATTTTTTGAGTTTCGGACCAACTGATTAATTGCGGACAGAGTGCTTTCCGCATTTGTAAACCGCGCCCTGTTCAAAGGGCGGTGCCCCTTTTGGGGATATATAATTTTGAAAGATCGGCCCCCTCCATTTTGAGAAGTTCGGCCTTTTTGGCGACGCCGCCGGCGTAACCCGTCAGACTGCCGTCTGCGCCGACCACCCTGTGACAGGGAATGATGAGCGAAACGGGATTGTGCCCTACCGCGCCGCCGACCGCCTGTGCGGAAACGTTCTTCCCCGTCTCCGCACGGATCCGCTCCGCGATCCTGCCATAGGTGGACACTCTGCCGTACGGGATCTCCGACAGGATCTGCAATACCCGTTTGCGGAAGGGAGACAGCCCGTCCAGACAAACGGGCGGCGTAAAATCGGGCACCCTGCCCGAAAAATAAATGTTCAGCCACCGTATCGCCTCTTCCAGTCCGGGAAGAGGCTCTTTTTCGCATGACTGGGAAAGCCCTTGGCCGAAATATTTCTGTCCTTCGAACCAAAGCCCTACCAGTGCCGCGCCGTCGCTTGCGACGGTTATTCTGCCCAGCGGGGAATCATAATGCGCGAGGTAATGCAAACTTAAACTCTCCCGAAAACATATATCGGCGCACAGGATCAAAAAGGCGCGCCCTGCGCCGCCGTTACCATTATACCATTCCGCGCGGCAAAATTCAAGCCCCTGCCGAAAAGAGAAAACGCGGGAGTGCCGAAGCATTGACAGACGAAGAAAAAACGGATATAATACGATTAAAATATCGTTCGCCGGAAAGGCGAGGTGATTACCATGTTTGAGCAGAGAACTCTGTTTGAAAACGAAGCCGCGCAGCCTCTGGCGGCAAGGCTGCGCCCGCAGACGCTGGACGATTACTGCGGGCAAAAACATCTTTTGGGCGAGGGAAAGGTACTGCGCCGCCTGATCGAGAGCGACAACATCGGCTCGATGATCTTCTGGGGCCCGCCCGGCGTGGGAAAGACGACGCTTGCACGCATCATCGCCAACCGCACCAAGGCGAAATTCATCGATTTTTCCGCCGTTACCAGCGGCATCAAGGAAATCAAGCAGGTGATGGAACAGGCGGAGAAAAACCGACTGTTCGGGGAAAAGACCATCCTTTTCGTCGACGAGATCCACCGCTTCAACAAGGCGCAGCAGGACGCTTTTCTGCCCTTTGTGGAAAAGGGCAGCATCATCCTGATCGGCGCGACGACGGAAAACCCCTCTTTTGAAGTGAACGGGGCGCTTTTGTCGCGCTGTAAAGTATTCGTTCTGCATGCGCTGACGGCGGAGGAACTGTGCGGCCTTTTACGCCATGCGCTGACGGACAAGCGAGGATTCGGGAACCAACAGATCGAAATTTCGGACGAACTTTTAGAGGCGATCGCCAACTTTGCCAACGGCGACGCGCGCATCGCCCTCTCTACGCTGGAGATGGCGGTGCTCAACGGAAAACCGGAAGGCGCCAAGACGGTCGTGACCCGAGAGACGGTCGAACAGTGCACCTCTAAAAAATCTCTCTTGTACGACAAGACGGGGGAAGAACACTACAATCTGATCTCCGCGCTGCACAAATCCATGCGCAATTCCGACCCCGATGCGGCCGTGTACTGGCTCGCTCGGATGCTGGAAGCGGGAGAAGATCCTCTGTACGTGGCAAGGCGGGTGACGCGCTTTGCGAGCGAGGATATCGGGCTTGCCGACCCGCGCGCGCTGGAAATCGCGGTCGCGGCATACCAGGCCTGCCACTTTATCGGGATGCCCGAGTGTTCCGTGCACCTGACCGAAGCGGTCGTCTATATGTCGATGGCGCCCAAATCGAACGCGCTCTATGTCGCATACGAGCGAGCGAAAAAAGACGCACTACAGATGCTGGCAGAACCCGTGCCACTCGTCATACGCAACGCGCCCACAAAACTCATGAAAGAACTCGATTACGGCAAGGGGTACCAATATGCGCACGACGCAAAGGACAAACTGACGAATATGCAGTGCCTGCCGGACAACCTTATCGGAAGAGAATACTATACCCCCACCGACGAGGGTACGGAAAGCCGCTATAAAGCGCGGCTCCAAGAGATCAAGGCGTGGAAAAAGGAACACGGCGCAGGCAAACCGTAAAGGATTTGCCCTGCAATAGGGATACAAAAAGGCAGAGGCTGACGCCTCTGCCTTTTTTTCGTATCCGTACGGACTGCGGATATAATTATCCACGCTCTTCTTTCTTTGTTCAGCAAAGTCAGCGGATATCGACGATGGTCGGCACCGCCTTTTTATCGTTAATGACGAGATAGCAATAAGTCCGACGGGGCGATAAGCGCGTCATGCAGCCCGGATTGATCAGGAGCACGCCGTTCTCTTCGTGTACGTCCGGTTCGTGCGTATGCCCGTAAAGCGCGATATCGCAAAACCGGTCTTTTGCCGCCGCAGCCAGTTTTGCCGTGCCGCTCTTGACCCCGTATCGGTGCCCGTGGCAGGCATAGATGCGGCGCCCCTCTACGTCGAGGACGACGTCTGCCGGACTGCCGAAAATATCGTTGTTGCCCGCGATCACGTATGTTTTTTCCGGATACTGCCTGAAGATTTCGCGCGCGTCCGACGCCATGTCGCCCAAATGAAAGATATAGTCGCACTCGGAGAGCACCTGCGCGATTTTGTCCAGCGGGGCAAGATTTCTGTGCGTGTCCGAAATGACGACGATCGTCTTCATAAAATGCCCCCGATCTTTTGGGCAAGTGCGGCGAGCGCCTTTGCGCGGTGAGACACGGCGTTCTTTTCTTCCGCGCTCGCGCGGCCGAAACTTTTGCCCAGTTCGCCGCTGAAAAATACGGGATCGTAGCCGAACCCGCCCTCGCCGTCCGGTGCGCGCAGGATACGGCCGTACGTTCTGCCCGACGCGGTGACGACGGCCCCGTCTTTCAGGCACAGGGCGACGCAACTTTCAAAATACGCCCCGCGCTTTTCGTCGGGAACGGAGCGCATGTTTTCAAGCAGAAGTGCGTTGTTTGCCCCGTCGTCTCCGTGGCCGCCGGCATAGCGCGCGCTGAACACGCCCGGCGCGCCGCCGAGCGCATCGACGCACAGCCCCGAATCGTCCGCCAGCGCGATACAGCCGAGCGCTTCGCTCACCGCGCGCGCCTTGATGACGGCATTCTCCTCAAAGGTGCAACCCGTCTCGTCGATCTCGCGGTCGAAGCCCGCTTCGCGCATGGAGATCACGTCGTAATTTCTGAAAATTTCTTTGATCTCGCGGATCTTGCCGCGATTGCCGCTGGCAACTACGATCTTTTCCATTTATTTCGCCTTTTTGAAGATATACATGCGGCTGAATACGCAGCCGCTGTTGGAAAGCGCCTCTTTGTCGTCAAAGATCCCCGTCAGTTGGATCCCGTTGTTCATCAGGAAATCGCCGCCTGCGGAGAAAGAGATCTCTTCGTCGTAATTGTCCTGTTTTCTCGTGCACACGTCGTATACGAACGCGGGATTGAGCCCCTTGAAAGAGACCATGGGCAGAACTTTCGCGACCGTGCGGTCGGTCACGAATACGGACGCGATCGCGCACGTTTTATCTTTGGAAACGGTCATAAAGCCGCTTACGGCGCCGCCGAACGCATTGCCGAGGCGGTAATAGTCGCCGAATTGCAGCAGTTTGCGGTATTCCTTGTAAAACGCGATCTGCCCCGTGACCGCCGAAAGATCTTTTTCGCTCATCGCGGACATATCCAGTTCATAGCCCAAAAGACCGGCGGACGCCACGTTGAAACGGGTCTCGACGGGGTTGCTGTTGCCCGTCTGATGGTTGGGGCTGGCCGAAACGTGCGCACCCATCGTGCACTGCGGATAGCCGTACGTCGTGCCGCACTGGATCCTGATGCGTTCGCGCGGGTCCGTATCGTCGCTTGCCCAGAACTGCGGGAAATAGCAGAACATGCCCAGATCGTACCTTCCGCCGCCGCCGGCGCAGCCTTCGAAGAGCACGTTGGGGAATTTTTTGGTGATCTTCGAAGCGATCCTGTAAAAACCGAGCATGTAACGGTGGAAATATTCTCCCTGCGGGATCCCCTTGCCGAAACAATCGGTCAGCGAGCGGTTGTAATCCCACTTGACGTAAGCGGCGCCGCTGCGGGTAATGACGTCGGAAATCGCGCGGACGATGTAATTCTGCACCTTTTCGTCCGCAAGGTTGAGCGCAAGTTGGTGGCGGTGGCGGTAGGGATCGCGGCCGGGCACCTTCATCGCATAATTGGGATGCGCACGGTAGAGATTGCTGTCCTCGCTGATCATTTCCGGCTCTATCCAGATGCCGAAATCAAGGCCGAGCGCGCGGATCTCGCTTGCAAGATGCGCAAGTCCCCCGCCCGTCTTTTCCACGTTGTCCGTCCAGTCGCCGAGCGCGCGCATATCGTCGTTGCGGTCGCCGAACCAACCGTCGTCGAGGACGAAAAGTTCCACGCCCGTCTTTTTCGCCGCGCGCGCGATCTCTAAAATCTTCTGTTCGTTAAAGTTGAAATATGTACCCTCCCAGTTGTTGACAAGGACGGGGCGCTCGCGCTTTTTCCATTTGCCACGCACGATATGTTCGCCGACGAAAGCGTGCATGGCGAGCGTGAGGGTATCTTCGTCGGGCGCAAAGCACATGACCGCTTCGGGCGCGCTGAACGTCTCGCCCGGGAGCAGTTTCCAGTCGAACATGAAGTCGTTGAGCCCGACCAGAATGCGCGTCTTGTCCGCATCGGTACAGTCGAAAATTTCTTTATGGTTGCCCGAATAGACGAGGTTGAAGCCGTAGACCGCCCCCTCCCGTTCGGCAATGACGAACGGATTGCGAAGATGAGAGGACATGCCCTTTTTCGAATCGTTGTAGAAAACGCCGCGCTCCGTCCGACGGGCGATCTTCTGGCGCTCGCGCGCCCATTCCCCTTCGAAGGTGATGAACGTATAATCGGTGCCGGGGATCTCGAGTTGGACGCTCGCAAGGCGGCGGAGAGAGATCTCTTTTTTCGCGCCGTTGACGATCTTCGAGGAGACGGCGATCACGTCGCTGCCGTCGAACACGGTGTAGTAAAGATACAGGCACACTTTCGTGGGCATATCCACGTATTTGAGTTCCAGCGTCTTGCCCGTACCGTAAGAGGAGGGAAGCCCTTCGATCTCCGGCTTTTCGGCAAGGATCCTGCTTCTTGCATAGGCGAATTTCGCAGAAAAGCCGCCGTCCGCATTGTCGAGCAGGACGCTGCATTCCGCATAATCGTAACTGCCGTAGCCGGAAAGGATGTTCCTCGGAACGCCGCAGGCGACGTTTTCGAATGTCCCCGCGCTCACGAGCCGCTTTCCGTAATAAAGATATTCCGCCGTGTCCGCCTTGATGACGAGCGTCGTGTTCGGCGTATCAAGCCTGATGATTTGCCCCTTCTTTCTGATCATGGTTGCCTCCGCGATTAAATTTGGGTCGTTTTACGGGCCTTTGCCCGTTCACGGAAAAGTATACCATAATTCGCCGCGTTTGTATAGCATACGGAAAAAATTTTATTGCGATTTTCCAAAAAATATCGTTTTTAATGCGCATAAAGAAGAGCCCCGATGTAAATGCCCGGGGCTCTTCTTTTCGGTTCCGCTTTTCAGGAAAGTTGATCGCGCATTTTCAGAAATTCGTCGCTTTTCTGATCGATCTGCATCTTATCGGCGGGCATGACGGGATAATATCCCCTGTCCTTCATCTCCGAAAAAACCGTGAACTGATTTTCCTGCGCCTTGGTAAGATTGTGCATAAACTGCGAACGGAGGCTCTTCGTGCTCCCCTCCTTGATCGCGAGCGAATAACTGTCCAAAAGCAGTTTTTCCGTATTGAGCATATCTTCCAAAGAGTCCTTTTCGGACAGCGCCGTTTCCTTTTTTCCTAACCTGGCCATATTTTTCCTCCTTATTTCCCTTCCAAAATGCCCAAAAGCGCGTTGAAACGCTGTTCGTGGCAGTCAGCCACTCCCTGCATGCATTCCGCCAAAGACATGTCCGTGAGCGTTTTCGAATAGATGCGCGCCTTTTTGCACGCCATGCCTTCCGCCTTCAGTATTCCCGACAGCACTTCGAGATCTTTTGCCGTAAGTTGATTCGCCATAAAATTATCCTCCGAAGATCAGTTTGCGCAGTTTTTTTGCCTTTATACGCAAAGCGGGAGGCATCAGCCTCCCGCTTTATGTATCCGCTTCGTTTAAGATTTCGGCTCTTCTCCGCCCTTGCCGCCGAAGATATCCGACCCGGCGGACGCTTCCTTGATCGCCCTGTATTCGGGATCGTCCGAAAAATCGCGCGATCCGCCGTATTCTCCACCCAGCGCTTCGATCGCGAATTTCAATTCCTGAAAAGCAAAATATCCGATATCCTCCCGCTCGATCTCTTTCAAAAGCGGTTCGAGGGCGCGCTCGTCTCCGTAAGAGGCGAGATAGCCCGCGTACAGAGGCACGTCTTCCCCTTCGGAAAAGGCGGAAAGCAGCGCGCGGTACGCGCGTTCGTCTTTCTTATGCAGTTTGGACAGTATTTCGAGCGCGTACGGCCTGTTTTCCGTTCCGACCAGGGGCAGGATCTCTTCGAGCACGTCGTCCGCGCGCTGTTTGAGCACATCGGAAAGCGCGTCCTTGATATGTTCGTCGTACGCATCGCTCGCCAGCATCTGCGCATAGCGCCCGAGCGCGGCGCCGTCCGCGCCGATCAGATTGACCGCATAATGCACGAGTTCTTCGTCCGTCTCTTCGAGAAGGGACAAAAGTTCGGGAAATACGCCCCGCTTTTCGATCTCTTCGCAGAGAAAATCGGAAACGGGCACTCCCTGCAAAAGGCATTCTTTGAGCGTTTCCACAAGGCGGGAATTGCTCATTTCCGCAAAATACTGCCGCGGCGTTTTGCCGATCTTCGGGATATACGTATCCCCGTATTTCGCATACGCTTCGGCAATATAGTCTTCCCATTCCGCCTCCGTCCGCTCGCCCGCATGCTTTTCGATGGTCTTTGCGATCTTGTTGTTGAACAGTTCGTCGAAATCGATGATCTCCATACTTACTCCTTCTCCGTCTCTTTTTCCGCGTCTGCGGCCGCCGCTTCGCGCCCCGCCTCCCCCTGCAGGAGAGACAGGATCTCGTTTACGCGGTCCGCCCTGCCGCCTGTCAGTTCCAGCGCCTTTTCTCTGTGTTTTGCCCCAACGGAGGACACGGAGAGATAGACGGCGGACGCGAGACTGTCCGCGTCGGACGCCAGAGACAATTTGTCCGCCGCAGCGAGCGCGGCATATATATTTTCCGCGGCGACGCGGTATCCGTCGCAATCGCCGTCGCCGATCAGCGCAAAGTGGGCAAAGCAGGTCGCGTACGCGTAGATAAATTTGTCCTGCTTGACCTTGCCGACGCGCAGAGGGGTGAAATAAACCTTTCTGAAAATATCCGCGAGCACGATGCCCGTGCTGAACAAACGGTTCTGCTCGGCGAGCGCGCGGACGGTCTCTATCTTTACGATGTCGTTCACCGTATGGTCGAGCAGGACGCGGCGCACCTTGCCGATCATGCCGCCGCGCACGGCGATCCGCATGGCGAACAACTGCAATTCCGGCTCCGCCCCGTCCGCCTCGTCGAAACACCAGTCGATGATCTCCGTCATGTCCGCGGCCTCGAAAAACGCCTTCACGTCCGCAGACGGCATTTCCGAAAGCCCCTTGAGCATGCTGAGACGGACCTCGCGCTCTTCCTGCGGAATGCGATAGAAAAAACTCGTCTCCGGCATTTGGCCGCCCTGTTCAAAATATTGCAATATGGCGTTGTAATAATAGCGGGTAACGGCCGCGTCGGGGAAAATGTCGAGGATCTTGCCCAGACTTTGAAGGCTTTCCTCCGTCTTTCCGCATCGGAACGCGGCGACCCCCTTGAAGTACAGCAGCGTCAGGTCGTAACTGACCTGCTTTTCCAACAGACAGAATTTTTCGAACGCCTGCTCGTACAGGCCGTTTTCACAGCAGACGGTCGCGATCTTGTACAGTTCGTCGGCGCTCTGCGTATCGAACGCCGCCAGCCTTTCGGCCACCGCGCGGCTCTCTTCGCGCCTGTCCGTTTCCGTCAGAACGGCGGCGTAGGTCGAGAGGACCTGCACGTCGTCCGGCTCTTTTTCCAGCAGGGCGCGGCAGACTTTTTCCGCCTGTTCGTTCTTGCCCTGCATGAGATAACACACCGCAAGAAAATTCTGCGCCGACATATAATAGTCCGCCTTGGGATGGACGGAGAGAAACGCTTCCTCCGCCTTCGCATAATCGCCGCTTTTGAGCGCTTTCAGCCCCGTATCCACCGTTTCCGAATAATCCGCCTCTTCGGGCGGGTAGACGATCTTGAACGGCTTGCGCACGGGCGGCGCGGAAGAAAACATTTCGCTAAGGCCCAGACCGTCTTCGGGCGTATAAAACTTGTTCTGGATCATCAGGTTGTAATAATAGGCCGCCTGCAGATCGTTGCCGAGATTGTAATAGCACGCCGCCAGCCCCTCGCAGGCGTCGATCGCCTCTTCGTCGCTGCACTGCTCGAGAAAGTAAAACCAATAATTGGCGGATTCGTCGAAAATTTCCATTTCGTCGTAGATATCCGCAAAGAGCGCGAGTTCGTCCGACCCCGCGCCGTTTTCTTCCGCGGATTTTCTGAGAATGCGCAGCGCGGCGATATAATCTTTTTCTTCAAACTTTTTTTCGGCAAGTTCGTAGAGCCTTTGGGGACTCAAGTCGAACCTGACTACCTTTTCATCCATCCGTTACCTCTTATGTACGCCCCCGCATGCGCGAGATCAGATCTTCCGTCTCTTCGGGAGTAAACACGTAATCTTTGTTACAGTAATGGCAATGCACGCTGATCTTGCCCTCCTCCGCGAGAATGGACCGCAGTTCCTCTTCTCCCATGGCCGAAAGGATCCCCTCTATATAATTTCTGCTGCAGTTGCACTTATATTCGGGTTTTTGTTTGTAAAAATTGACATTGCCGAAATATTTTTCCGCCAGTTCCTCCGCTGTCATCTCTTCCAGCATGCTGCTGACCGCGGCAAACTTTGCGATCGTTTCGTCCGTCTTTTTCAGGCTCTCTTCGCCCGCGCCGGGAAGCGGCTGCAAAAATACGCCGCCCGCGCCGAGGCAAGTCCCCTCTTTTCCGATCTTTACGCCGACGGCGATCGCCGTGGGCAACTGTTCGCTGTATGCGAAATAGGCGGCAAAATCTTCCCCGATCTCTCCGCTGACGAGGGGCGTCGTGCCCACGAACGGGATCCCCTCTCCGTCTTCCCGCACGACGGAAAGCGTTCCGTTTCTGCCCACGCAGCCGCCCACGTCGAGTTTTCCCCGTGCGTTGGGGGGCAAAAAGGCCTGCGGATTATCGATATATCCGCGCATGCGCAGTTTTTTGTCTCCGCTCACGTAGATGGGACCGCCGATCCCGTCCCCCTTCACGGAGACGGACAGCGCGCCGCGCTCCTCTTTCAGCGACGAACACATATAGGCGGCAACGGTGAGCGTCCTGCCCAAGGCCGCCGCCGAAAGGGGGGATAAACCGTGTATTTCGATCGCCCGACCGACGAGGCGCGTGGTGTCCGCCACGGCGAGAGAGACCTCTCCGTTCCAGATCAGGCCGCGCAAGATCACGTCTTGTTTTGTTTTCATCGTCTACCTCCTGCGGCAGAGAAAGTTCACGCGCATCTTGTCCTGCGCGTCTCCGAGGGCGCCCTCTTCGGAGAGCACTTCAAACCCGGCGCTCTCCAGCGCGGAGCGCAAAAACCCGCTGCCGTGCGCATACTGAACGTGCCGCTCCTCTCTGCGTTCGAACAGCCCGTCCGCCCTTTTGATAAACAGAGTGACCTCCATTTCGACGCCCTCCGCGGTCTGCCTGCAGAACCACATGCAGGCGACGTCCTCCCTGTCCTCGCAGAAAGAATTGTTGCCGAGCACCTGGCGGATCTTATACTCGGAAGAGACGTCGAAGAGAAATACCCCTCCCTTTTTGAGGCAGTTTTTAACGTGCGCAAAGGCGCGGGGGATATCTGCAGGAGGAACGTAGTTGAAACAATCGTTCACGCTGACGGCAAAATCCGCCTTGCCCGGAATTTTCAGGCCGCGGACGTCGCACTGCGCAAACTGCGGGTAGATCCCCTCTTGCGCGCTCATGCGCGCGGCGGCGGCAAGCATTTCTCCGCTCGCGTCGATCCCCGTCATGCCGTACCCCATACGGGAGAGCATGCGCGTAAATTTTCCGCTCCCGCAGCCGAGATCGAGCCCCCGCCCCGCCGCCACGCCCGCGCCGAGCAGTTTCTTATGCAAATACTGCGACCATTTTTCATAGTCGCAGTCTGCATTGAGATATTCGAACCAGTCGGCAAGATGGGTGTAAGCCGCGTCCATCACTTGCCCTTATGGGAACCCTTGTCCGAAGAGTTCTCCTCTTTCGCGTTTTTCGCTTTCTTTTTGTTTTTGCCGTTTTTGGCTTCCTGTGCCTCTTGCGCTTCCCGTTCCCTTTCCTCGAACTGGGCGTTGTAGGTCACGTATTTTTCGTCGTTTTCATGTTCGGCGGCATACTTTTGCGTGTCTTCCATGATCTTTTCTTTGGATTCGCGCAGTTTCTTCAAATCGTCGCGCGAGAAAGAATCGGGAAGTTCGTACACCTTCAACTCGTCCGTGATCGGCTTGATCGGGCGGGACGAAAGATCGGACTTGACGCTGAGCGCTTCTTCCAGATTCTGCTGGTATTCCTGGATCGCCTTGCTCTGCGAACCGCCCTTTTTGTCCGTTTTGGAATAGATGCCGCGGTTGACCTTGCCCCCTTCGCGCTTGGATTCGATGAATTTATCGAACGCCCACTGCGTGTAGTCCAGCCAGATCAGGAGCATCAGCGAAATGCCGAACAGGATCATGATGATGATGCCGATGATCTGGAAAAAGGAACCGAGCAGGATCAGCAGGACGGGGATCGCCATCAGCACGATGAAGAATATGTTCTGAAAGACAAGCCCGAAGGTCATCAGGAAGGAATTTTTCAGCAACTGGAAGAAGGTCAGTTTATAACTGCCGCCCATCGCGAGCATCCAAAGATACATGATGGTAAAGATCGCGATGGCGATATAGGAGACCACCTTTGATATGGTGAACAGAACTTCGCTGCCGGCATCTACCACGATGAGGAAATCGGACCAGCCGATCGCCATAAACAGGAGATAGAGCATGACCGAATAAAAGAGCGTGGAACCGAGCACGACGCCGATATTGATCTTGATCCCGCGCCAGAAGTCGTTGGCGACGAAGATGCCTTCCGTCCAGACCATGTTGCGGATGACGTACATGCCGCCGGAAACGCCGACCGCGGCGATGAGCGCAGCGACGATCATAAAGAGCCCGAACAGCATGTTGGTCGAATTGGTCATCTGTTCCGCCATGCCGATCGTGTCGGGAACGAGGCCGTACCCCGAACCGAGGAAGGAAGAGAAAGGCAGCATGCTGCCCTGCCCCGCCAGATAGGTCGACCGCAGAAAATATACGATGATGAGCGGAATGAAAAAGATGAGCATGAGCAGGTTTACGATGACGAGTTTGGAAAACCTGCCCTTGAATATATCCCAGAAAAGCGACCAGCGGCTGGTGGGGAGCGTGCTTCTTGCGTACTCTTCGTCGCGCTCTTTGCCCTCCAGCATTCTCGCTATGAAACCCTTTTTTTCGCCTTGCGCCATTATTTCCTCCGTATACGGGGGTATTCCCGAATAGTGTTGCTTCGGCTATTATACCGCAAAACGCAAAATTTTTCAATTAAATTATCCCGCCCGCAAAAAAATATTCGGTAATTTCGTATGCTTTTCACTTTTTCTTTGACATTTGCGGGAAGATATGCTACAATGCACTTGCGAAACAGAGGAGCGGACGAGCATCAGTACCCCGCGCGCTTGATGGGAATGCGGCAATTCCCGCGCGGGCGAAAGGGCATCTCCGCCGAAGCGGAGCCCCGCCGCGGCGCTCTTTGCTGGTCGCCGCGGTTAAGACCGCCTCGACTGTCACATGCGTGGAGAACTGTTTTTGATGCGTATGTCCCCCCTTTGACCGGATCTTCCGGACGCTTGCGGGACGGCGCGGAAATATTTTCTCGGCGTATGCGGTGCTCTTTCGGCGCCGTATTTTTTATATCCGGAAAAAATTTTTCACAACGGAGTGTTTATTTATGAAAAAATTCAACGTGGTGATCATCGGCGCCACAGGCATGGTCGGGCAGAGATTCTGCCTGCTTTTGGAAAACCACCCCTGGTTCAACCCCGTCGCACTTGCGGCATCCCCCTCTTCGGCGGGCAAACGCTACGAGGACGCCGTGAAGGGACGCTGGGCTATGACCGCACCCGTTCCCGAACGGTACAAAGACATGATCGTGCTCGACGCGGAAGCGGACGTGGAGAAAATTGCGGAGGCCGCGGATTTCGTATTCTGCGCCGTCAATATGAAAAAAGAGGAGATCCGCGCGCTCGAAGAAAAGTACGCGAAGGCGGAGATCCCCGTCATTTCCAACAACTCGGCGCACAGAGGGACCCCCGACGTGCCCATGATCATACCCGAGATCAACGCGGACCACGCAGAAATCATCGCCGCACAGAGAAAACGGCTTGGCACGAAACGCGGTTTCATCGCGGTCAAGAGCAACTGTTCTCTGCAAAGTTACGTTCCCGCTCTGCATCCCTTGATGAAATACGGCGTGAAATGCGCGGCGGTGTGTACCTATCAGGCGATCAGCGGCGCGGGTAAGACCTTTGACCGCATGCCCGAAATCCTCGACAACGTGATCCCCTATATCGGCGGCGAAGAGGAAAAATCGGAATGCGAACCGCTCAAAATCTGGGGGCATATCGAGGGAGACCGCATCGTGAACGCGACTTCCCCGACGATCACGGCGCAGTGCCTGAGAGTGCCCGTTTCCGACGGGCATACGGCGGCGGTGTTCGTTTCCTTTGAAAACAAGCCCTCCAAAGAGGAGATCCTCAAAGCGTGGGCGGATTTTTCGGGAGAGGCGCAGGCACTGCATCTGCCCAGCGCGCCGAAACAGTTTTTGCACTACTTTGAAGAAAACGACAGGCCGCAGCCCAAACTCGACCGCATGCTGGAAAACGGCATGGCCGTTTCCGTGGGCAGGCTACGCGAAGACATCCTGTTCGATTACAAGTTCGTCTGCCTGTCGCACAACACCCTGCGCGGGGCTGCGGGCGGAGCCGTTCTTATGGCGGAACTTCTCGCCGCGAAAGGATGGCTGGACTGATTCTGCCCCGACGGGCATAAAATATGATAAGCGAACTGCGCGTTCCTTAACGGAAGGAGGTTTTTATGTTGAATTTTCTCAACGGCACGGCTACGGCCATGATCACGCCGTTCGGCAAAGACGGCAAGGTGAACTTTGCCGCACTTGCGAAGATGATCGATTTTCAGATCGAAAACGGGACGGATATGCTGATCGTCCTGGGGACGACGGGCGAGCCCGCCACCATGACGGAGGGAGAAAAGGAAGAAGTCTGGTTCCACTCTCTGGAAATGGTCAATGGGCGCGCAAAAGTCGTTTTCGGCACCGGATCGAACAATACGGCGCACGCCGTGGAACTCAGCCAGAAAGCGGAGGCACTGGGCGCGGACGGCCTGCTCGTCGTGACCCCCTACTACAACAAATGCACGCAGAACGGGATTTACGAATACTATAAAACGGTCGCGAACGCGGTACATATCCCCATTATCTGCTACAACGTGCCGCCCAGAACGGGCGTGAATATTTTGCCCGCCACCATGGAAAAGATCGCCTCGATCGACAACATCGCGGGGATCAAGGAAGCGTGCGGAAACATGGAGCAGATCTGCGAAACGATGCGCCGCATCCGCGGAAAATGCGACCTGTACTCGGGAGACGACAATCTCAACCTTCCCATCCTTGCCATCGGCGGAACGGGCTTGATCTCCGTTGCGTCCAATATCATACCCAAAGAGACGAAGGCGCTGTATAACTTTATGAAAGCAGGCGATCTGAAATCCGCGAACGAGATCCAGGACAGGATGCTCCCCCTGATCGACGCCATGTTTATGGAAGTCAACCCTATCCCCGCAAAGGCCGCGGCGGATATGATCGGGCTGGAAGGCGGTATCCCCCGCCCTCCGCTGACCGAACTTGAACCGGCGCACAAAGAGCAACTCAGAAAGATCTTGTCTGACTTCGGACTGAAAGTGATCGCTTAACGGGAGTATACGATGGTAAAGATTCTGATCAGCGGTATTTTGGGACACATGGGCAGAAACGTGCTCGAACTTTGCAAGGCGGACGCGGAATGCGAATGCGTGGGCGGCGTAGACCTGAAAGCGGGAGAACTGTGCGGCGTGCCCGTATACGACGGGTTTGCGGACGCGCCGGACGCGGACGCGGTGATCGATTTTTCCAGCGCGGCGAATCTGAAAAACGTGCTCGGATATGCGCAGAGGGCAAACTGCGCGGCCGTGCTCTGCGCGACGGGCTATTCGGAAGAGGATCTGGCGCTGATCGAGCAGAGCGCGAAAAAGATCCCCGTCTTCAAGACGGCGAATCTGTCCGTGGGCATCAATCTTTTGCAGAAATTGGTCAAAGAAGCGGCGGCGTTCCTCGGCGATCATTTTGACATAGAGATCATCGAAAAGCATCACAATCTGAAAAAGGACGCCCCTTCCGGCACCGCTTACATGCTTGCGGAGAGCGCAAACGAGGCTTTCGGAGGCGAAAAACGGTTTGTTTACGGCAGAGAGGGCATCGTCGGGGCGCGGGATAAAAAAGAGATCGGCATCCACGCGGTGCGCGGCGGCAATATCGTGGGCGAGCATGAAGTCATGTTCGCGGGAGAAGACGAGATCGTGACCATTTCGCACAGCGCGCGCAGCAAAAAAGTTTTTGCGGCGGGCGCGATCAAAGCGGCAAAATTCATGAAGGGCAAACCGGCCGGAAAATACGATATGCACGACGTGATCGGCTGATCGCGATCGAGCGGCCGTGATAAAGGGAAGGGAGCCCGCCGATATGGCGGGCTCCCTTCCCTTTTTTGATGATTTACGCCCCGCTGGCGCGGGGCCTTTAAAAGTCTGTACAATGAAAACGCCGGCTGAGAAATGCCGCGCCCTGCACGCATTCCCCTTTCCGTTCGGAAAGGACATAGGAAAAACTGAGAAACGCACTTATTCCTGATCGAACATTTTGAAAAATTCGCGCGTCGCGTAGGAGATGAGTTGACCTTTCGGGAATGCGATGCCCACCGAACGCGCGGGCAGCGCGGGTTCCGTTTTGATCTCGAAGAGCGTCTTTTCTTCCAGTTCCCGCTTTACGTATTCGCGCGGCACGCAGGCGATGCCCGCACCGCTCTCCGCAAGGCGGATCATCAGTTCGATCCCTCCGCACTCGATTTCCGGATGCAGATGAATGCCGATCGAATGGGAAAAATTGATGATCGCTTTCCGCGTGACCGTATTCATGTCCAGCATGAGAAGCGGATAGTCGTGCATGCTTTTGAGCGGCTGCACATCTTCGGACAACGCGGCATAATTTTTATTGGCGACGAAGGTGTCGTGCAGGGGCATGACGACGCTCGTCATGTTGATATCCTTTTCGTCGACGGGAAGGTTCAAAAAAGCGATGTCGCATTTATTCGTTTTGAGAAGTTCCAGCGTCTCCGTCGTGATGCAGTTGATCAGATTGATCTTGACGCCGGGATATTTTTCGTGATAGGCCGCGATCTTGTCGATGAGGATATAAGAAAAAATCGTATCCGACGCGCTGATGCGGAGCACGCCCGTCGCGCTCGTATGGATCTCTTTGAGCCTGTCTTCCGCTTCGTCCAGTTCGCCAAGCGCGCGCTCGACGATGCCGAAAATCTGCTTGCCGCCCTGTTCGGACAGTTCCATCCCCCTGTGGGTGCGGTTGAACAAGGGCGTGCCCAGTTGACCTTCGAGTTGCTTGATCGCCTGCGAGACTGCGGGCTGGCTGATAAAAAGTTCGTCCGCCGCCTTCGTCAGGCTGCCGCACTTGGCGACCGTATAAAAGACCCTGTACAATTCTAAATTGACCACTTTTTTTCTCCCTTGTATCCTATTTGCCTACGCAGAATTTTGCGAAAATTTCGTTGATGATCTCCTCCGTCGCGGTGCGGCCGCTGATCTCGCCCAACTTATCCCACGCCGCTTTCAGATGGATCCCCAAAAGGTCGAGCGGCACTTTGCCCGCAAGGCCGAAAGCCGCCTTCACCTCTTCTGCCGCGGCGGCAAAGGCCTCGTAATGCCTCTTTTCGATCAGATACGCCGCGTCCGTGTCCACGGTTTCGATACACTTTTCATAAATCAGCCGCTTTAACTGCGGAATGTTTTCTCCCGTCTTTGCGGATACGCTGATATCCGCCGCGCAAGGGAAAAATTCTTTCGGCGCGGCCGACAGGTCGTTTTTATTACAGACGACCAGTTTTTTTCTGTCTTTGAGCCCCTCATAGATCTCCGCGTCTTCCCTGCTCGCCTTTTCGGACGCGTCGAGCACGAAAAGCACGAGATCGGCACCGTCGATCAGCCGTTTCGCGCGGGAGATGCCGATATTTTCGATCTCGTTCCCGCTCTCGCGGATGCCGGCAGTATCGTAAAAATGAAAGCGGACCCCGTCGATCTCCAAAGAGCCCTCCACGACGTCGCGCGTGGTGCCGGGGACGGACGAGACGATCGCTTTATCCGAACCGAGCAGCGCGTTGAGGACCGAACTTTTGCCCGTGTTCGGCCTGCCCGCAATGACGACGTTGACCCCTTGTTTGATCTTTTCGCCCGTGCCGTACGTGGAGGCGACGGCGCAAAGGCGGCCGTACACCGCCCCGATCCTGTCTCGAACGTCCGCAAGGTCTGTATGCTCGATGTCTTCTTCGGGAAAGTCGATGTCGGCGTCGATGCCCGCAAGGATATCCGTCAGTTCCTCTTGCAGGCCGTCCGCGACGGTTTTGAGTTTTTCGCCGTACAGCATGTAGCCCGCACGCACTTCCGCTTCGCTCTCTCCGTTGATCATGTCGATCAGGCCTTCCGCAGAGGAAAGGGAAAGTTTGCCGTTCAGAAAAGCGCGCCTGGTAAATTCTCCCCTGTCCGCCGCGCGGCAGCCGAGAGACAGGGCGCGCGACAGGATCCCGCGCGCGATGCTCGTGCCGCCGTGGCAATGAAATTCCACGACGTCCTCTCCCGTAAAACTGTGCGGAGCGCGGAAGTATACGCACAGGCCGAAATCTTTGAAGTTTTCCGCGCAGATCTCGCCGGGGTACATGCGGTAAGGCTCGAAATCCGCCACTTTCCGCCGTCCGCTTGGAAAGAACATTTTTTCGGCGACCTGCAGCGGCGAATCGCCACTCAGCCGAATGACCGCGACGCCCCCTTTTCCTGCAGGCGTGGAGATCGCGGCTATATTTTCGCTCTTCATACTAACTCCTTTAACGGGGAAATTATAACACGAAGCCCCGCCCTTTGTCAAATCGTGGCGAAACGGACGAAAACGGAGAAGCGCGCATTTTTCAGAAAGCGCGGCGGGAGCGCGGAAAAATTTTTCCGCGCTCCCGCGATTCCGCCCAAACGGGCGTTATTCGTCTTTCTTGTCCGTCCCGTCCCTATTATCCGAAAAATCCGAGAACGGGTCGTCGCCGCCCTTTTTCGGGTCCGCGTATTCGCCGAACGGATCGTCCGGCTCGTTCCGCCCGCCCTGCGGGGGCGCCTGATTTCCGTAAGGGCCGCCGTAAGGATTGTTCGGGTTCTGGCCGCCGTAAGGGCCGTAGGGGTTGTTCGGATTGCCGTATTGCTGTTGCTGCATGCGGCGGATCTGCTCTGCCCTCGCGCGCATATAGGCGTCGTAATCGAAGGGCTTTCTGTTGCGGAAGGCAAACGTGAGGACTGCCGCAACGGGCGTAATAATTGCGCTGACGATCGTAAGCCAGATATAAGAACCGGGCGCATATTTTCTGAAAAAGTAAATATACAGGAAAATCGCACAGAGCAGATATATGAACGAGAAGATATACTGCAGGATATACCCGACGTTATACGCCTGATACGCGGCATACGGGAAAAGATCGGAAAAACGCAGCATTTCTCCGCCTTCCGCAACTTCCCAGGCATAATACGAGGGGTTTGTATACGCCATGATCTGCGGCACGAAGAAAACAGCCAAAGACGCGGTATACAGGATCTCTGCGATCATGGCGACAAGCCCGATCTTTTTGAACCGCGCGTTCCCAAAACGCATCTCCCCTGCGAGTTCGCCCATCAGATAAGTGCTCGCGAAGGGCACGAAAGCGCACCATGCGAGTTTTTTCTTGCCCGCGTTGACCGCCATTTTCGAGAGGCCCGCCGCTTTGAACAGGTAGACGATGAGATAGATGCCCGCCGCAATGCCGATGGCAAGATAGGTATAGTTTGCCGAGGTCATCGAACCGTATTTTTCGATGACGGGCGGCAGAGCAAAAGTAAAGAAAAGACTGATTACAGAAAAAAATTCCATACAGAACTCCTTGATCAAATTCCGTTTTTCCGCACGCCGGGCGCGCGGAAAAGTATAACGGCTTTACCCGTTTTTGCGGTTTGCTTTCACGAAAAGAGCGGAAAGCCGTAATCCACGCTGAGCAGAGTGAGCCCCTTCGCCGGCATCGTTTTGCCGAGAAGGTCTCTGTTGCCCGTTTCCAGCGCGGCAAGCACCCGTTCGGCCGGCAGTTTTCCCCTGCCGCAGTCGAGCACCGCGCCCGCCATGATGCGCACCATGTTGTATAAAAAACCGTTGCCGGAGACTTCGATATCCGCACACTTTACGCCGAAAGACCGGCGGGGCAGGACGGCTGCGGAATACACCGTGCGCACCGTCGTTTTCACAGCCGAACCCGTCGCGGAAAACGCCGCAAAGTCGTGCGTGCCTTCGAGAAGTCCCGCGCATTTTTCCATGCGCGGAAAGTCCGCCATGCCGACGGCGCGGGCCGCATATCTTTCCAAAAGAGGCACCTCGCGCGGGGAAAAATATACGGAATAACAGTAGGTCTTTTTCTTGGCCGAGCGGCAGGCGTCAAAATCTTCGGGCGCGGCGGCGCTTTTGAGGACACGCACCGCGGGCGGAAGATGCACGTTCAGCGCGTCCGCAATGCGTTCGGGCGGGATGTTCGCGCTTTCGGGCAGAAGAAAATTGCATACCTGCCCCGCCGCGTGCACGCCCGAATCGGTCCGGCCGCTGCCCGTGACCCGCGCCCGAATGCCGAACGCGCATCCGACGGCGCGCTCGAGTTCGCCCTGCACAGTCATTCCGTTGTCCTGTATCTGCCATCCGCAGAAATCCGTTCCGTCGTAACAGACGAGAAGCGCCGCATTCATATTTTGCCCCTTTTTTCCGCAAAATTATCGATCTTTTCAAAGGCGAAAGATTTTCTTTCGGTACAAGATCCGCAATACGTATCCGCAACGGCGGCACGCGGGCCGAAATCAGCCGTTGAGCAGCACGAGTATGGAGAACTTGCCGCCCAGATACAGATTCAAAAACACGATGCCCGTGATCAGCCCGCCGATAAACAGCAGCCCGAGAAGGTCGCGCCAGGTAAAGGTCAGTTTTTTATACTTCGTTCTCCCCTTTGCGCCGCTGTAACAGCGGGCGTCCATTGCGTCGCCCAGATCCTCCGCCCTGCGGAATGCGCTTACGAGCAGAGGGATGAGGATGGGCACGACCGCCTTCGCGCGCTTGATGAGACCGCCCGTTTCAAAATCCGCGCCCCTCGCTTTCTGCGCCGCGATGATGCGGTTCGTTTCGTCGAGAAGCGTGGGGATAAAGCGCAGGGCGATGCTCATGATGAGTGCGAGTTCGTGCACGGGAAAACGGATCCATTTGAGGGGGGTAAGAAGGCTTTCGATCCCGTCCGTCAGCGCGACGGGCGTGGTCGTGAGCGTGAGCACGGCGGTACCCATGACCACCAGAAACAGGCGCAGGGAAAGAAAGACCATATTGACGACGGATTCCTGCGTGATCTTGATGATCCCCCAGTGCACGAGAGGTTCGTAGGAAGTGGATCCGGAATAGAAAAATAAATTCAGGATCGCCGTAAAAATGATGATAAAGAGAATCATTTTTACCGAGCGGAGCACCCTGCCGAAGGGCACGCGGGCCGCGACGATCATGATGATGAGAAAGAGCGTGACCGCGCCCAAAGCCGCAAAATTCTTCGCCAGAAAGATCGCCACGATGTAGGCGATCATAAAGACGATCTTCGCGCGCGGATCCATGTTGTGCACGAAAGATTTTGCGGGATAATATTGTCCGAAAGTAACGTCGTTGAGCATACGGTATCCTTCAATTCGATTCTGTCGGGCGCTTCGGCCCCTCTGCCTGCGCGCGTTTGCGCGCTGTAAAAACCACGGCCCTTATGCGTGGGGCGCGTCCTGCTGCGCGGCATAGAGCGCGAGCACCTTTTTTATAAAATCGTCGCAGGTGAAATCCGTTTCGATCTCGATCCCGCGCTCTTTGAGAAGGCGCGCCGCTTTGGCGGTCACGGGGATGTCGAGCCCCAGTGCCAGCAGTTCGTCTGCGCGCTTGAAAATTTCTGCGGGCGTGTCCTCCATGACCACCTTTCCTTCCGAAAAGACGGCCGCGCGGGTGCAGTTTTCCGCAATTTCGTCCATGTCGTGCGAAACGATGATCACCGTTTTGCACCACTTTCCGTGAATGGAGTGCAGCAGGCGCATGATCTCCGTTTTGCCGAGAGGATCGAGCCCCGCCGCGGGTTCGTCGAGGATGAGGATCTCGGGCTTTGTGACGATGACGCCCGCAATGGCGACCCGCCGGCGCTGACCGCCCGAAAGTTCGAAGGGGGATTTGTCTTTGATCTCGGCATAATCCAGATCGACCATTTCGAGTGCGGCCTTCACCGCCGCTTTCATGTCCTCTTCCTGCATGTCTTTGTAGAAATTTTTCAGCCCGAACATCACGTCCTTTTCCACCGTTTCGGCAAACAACTGATATTCGGGGTACTGGAACACCATGCCCACTTTGCTGCGCAGTTCCAGAAATTTGCATTTTTTATCGGAAAGGTCGTATTCGCCCACTTTCAAAAAACCGCCTGTAAGACGGATCAGCGCGTTGAGATGCTGGACAAAAGTGGTCTTACCGCTGCCGGTATGCCCGATAATGCCGAAAAATTCGCCCTCATCGACGGTGAGATCCACCCCCTTGAGCGCCTGCGAGGCAAAGGGAGATTTCGGATTGTACGTATAGGTCAGGCCTTGTGCAATGATGCGCATATCTCCTCCGCTAATTCTTCGGCGTTGAAAGCGCCCTTGACGGGCATGCCGCCCTCTATGAGTTTTTTGGAAATGTACGCCGCGCGGGGCAGCGTGAGATTGTACGATTCAAGTTCTTCGCTGCGGGAAAAGATCTCTTCGGGCGGTGCGTCCATGACGATCTCGCCGCGGTGCATGACCACCGCGCGACCCGCCTGCAGCGCCTCGTCCATGAAATGGGTGATGAGAATGACCGTCATCCCCTCTTCCCTGTTCAGCCGCTTGATGACGTCCATCACCTCGCGCCGGCCGCGCGGGTCGAGCATGGCGGTGGATTCGTCGAGGATCATGATCTTCGGCCGCACAGCGAGTACGCCCGCGATCGCGATGCGCTGTTTCTGCCCGCCCGAAAGGCGCGAGGGCGTCGCGTGGCGGAATTCCTGCATGCCCACGGCGCTGAGCGCGAAGTCGATGCGTTTGCCGATCTCCTCGCGCGGAAGACCTATATTTTCGGGGCCGAACGCCACGTCGTCTTCGACGATGGAGGCGACCGTCTGGTTGTCAGGATTCTGAAAAACCATGCCGGCGTTTTTGCGGATCTCGAAGGTGAGTTTCTCATCGGAGGTGTCCATGCCCAGCACTTCGACCTTGCCCGACGTGGGGATCAGGAGCGCGTTGGTCAGTTTCGCAAGGGTGGATTTGCCGCTGCCGTTTCTGCCGAGCACGGCGACGAACTCCCCCTCTTCGACCGAGAGCGTCACGCCGTTGACGGCGTACTCTTCGTCCTCTTCCCTGTATGAAAATTTTACGTTGTCGAATTGAACGGCTTTCATAGTCAGTACATTATAACAAAAACGGAAAAATTTCTCAACAATTTTGAGCGCCTGTCCGCCCATTTCATCTCACGTCATCAGATTTGACGGAAATTTTCTTCATTTTTTCTTTTTTGAACTTCTTGACTTTCCCGGAAGAAGGATTTATCATAGAGTCATGATCGAAAAAGCAGTCAAAATCATTCAGGAAAAACACTACAACATTTACTGTGTGTGCGAATACAGGAACGGAAAAATACAGAGTGCGCAACTTCGCCCCGCAAACCGGCTGAACAATATCTATTCGCTCAGCAAAAATTTTACCGCCACCGCGATCGGCATGCTTGCGGACCGCGGCGCGCTCTCTCTGCAGGACGGGATCGCAAGACATCTTTCCCGTTATTCCCGTGCGGCGCAGGACAAAAAATTTGAAACGATCACCCTGCACAACCTGCTCACGCATACCTGCGGATTCGGACGAGGCATGCTGTTCGAAGCGGATCAGCGGACGCACGGCACCGACAACTGGGCAGACGCCGCACTGCGCGAACCCACGCCCTACAGACCGGGAGAAAAGAGCGTATATTCCAACGCGACGTATTACCTTCTCTCGCTGATCGTCGAAAACACCGTCAGGGCGACGCTGTTCGATTTTTTGCGGACGGAATTGTTTTTGCCTCTGTCGTTTGAAAATTTTGCTTCTTCCGCCTGCCCGCTCGGCCATACGCAGGGCGCTACGGGATTTTTTCTTGCCGCGCAAGACTTTGTAAAACTCGGCATCCTGTACCTGAACGGCGGCGTGTATGAGGGCAAGCGATACCTTTCGGAAGAATTCGTACGCACCGCAACGTCTCCCCTGTGTACCGCCGGCGAACGCCTGTACGGTTACAGTTTCTGGAAAAACCGAGCGGACGGCGCGCTGTTTTACGGGGACGGCGCGCACGGGCAGATCCTTGCCGTGGATCCGGACAGAGAGATCGTTCTTGCCGTGCAGGGGTATGACGATACGCTTTCCGCGAAAGATTTCGTCTCCTTCCTGTTCGAATAAAAATGTTTCATCCGAATTATTTAATAAAACCCTCTCTTTTTATATTGACTATTTTTTTCAAAAACATTATAATAAAGATGTATGTGCGGCCATACGGAGCCGCAGACTAAATGATAGTCAATCTCAAAATTTTTATAGAATCCGGAGGTTATTTATGAAAAAGATGACGATCGACGGCAATACCGCCGCCAGCCACGTCGCCTACGCCTTCTCTGAAGTTGCGGCTATCTACCCCATCACCCCCTCTTCCCCCATGGCGGAAGTCGCGGACGAATGGGCGACCGCAGGCAGAGTGAACATGTTCGGCCAGAAACTGAGACTCGCCGAGATGCAGTCGGAGGGCGGCGCCGCGGGCGCCGTGCACGGATCCCTGTCCGCCGGCGCGCTGACCACCACCTACACCGCCAGCCAGGGCCTGCTGCTCATGATCCCCAACATGTATAAGATCGCGGGCGAACTTCTGCCTACCGTCTTCCACGTCAGCGCACGCGCGATCGCGGCGCATTCGCTGAACATTTTCGGCGACCATCAGGACGTTATGGCCTGCCGCCAGACGGGCTTTGCGATGCTCGCTTCCGGCTCTGTTCAGGAAGTTATGGACCTCGCGCTCGTCGCGCATCTTTCCACCCTGAAAGCGAAAGTGCCTTTCCTGCATTTCTTTGACGGGTTCAGGACTTCGCACGAAGTTTCAAAAATCGACGTCATCGACTATGACGAAATGAAAGCGCTCGTCGATATGAAAGACATCGACGATTTCAAGAGCCGCGCGCTCAACCCCGAGCACCCCATTCAGAAAGGTACCGCGCAGAACGGCGACACCTATTTCCAGAACAGGGAGACGGCGAACAAATACTACCTCGCGACGCCCGCCATCGTACAGGAAATGATGGACAAGGTGTCCAAACTGACGGGCAGGAATTATCATCTGTTCGATTACTGCGGCGCACCCGACGCGGAAAACGTCGTCGTGATCATGGGCAGCGGCGCGGACGCGATGGAAGAGACCATCAACAAAATGAACAAAGAAGGGCATAAAGTCGGCCTCGTGAAAGTCCGCCTGTACCGCCCCTTCGTTTCCGACGCTTTCGTTGCGGCACTGCCCAAGACCTGCAAAAAGATCGCGGTGCTCGACAGGACGAAAGAACCCGGCTCGCTCGGCGAACCCCTCTACCTCGACGTATGCTCCGCTCTCTTCGAAAAGGGCATTTCCAAAATTAAAGTGGTGGGCGGAAGATACGGCCTCGGCTCCAAGGAGTTCAACCCCTCCATGTGCTACGCGGTTTATAAGAACCTCGAAAAGAAAGAGCCGAAAAACCACTTCACCGTGGGTATCTACGACGATCTGACGAATACTTCCCTCGACTTCTCCGAAAAATACGACGCCGCTCCCGAGGGCGCGATCTCCTGTAAATTCTACGGACTCGGCTCGGACGGCACCGTCGGCGCGAACAAAGATTCCATCAAGATCATCGGCGATCACACCGACATGTATGCGCAGGCATATTTCTTCTACGATTCCAAGAAGTCGGGCGGCATTACCGTTTCGCACCTCCGCTTCGGCAAGACGCCCATTCAGTCGTCTTATCTGATCGACAGCGCGGACTTCGTTGCCTGCCATAATCCTTCGTATATCATCCGTTACGATATGCTTTCCGACGCGAAAGAGGGCGGCAAGTTCCTTTTGAACTCCCCTTGGAACACCCTTGAGGAACTGGAAAAGAACCTGCCCGCGAAGGTCAAACAGCAGATCGCCAAAAAACACCTCAAATTCTATAACATCGACGCGATCAAGATCGCTTCCGACATCGGCCTGAACGGAAAGACGAGCACGATCATGCAGTCTGCGTTCTTCTATATCAACGACTCGATCATGCCTTACGACCAGGCGGCCGATTACATGAAAAAAGCCGTTTACAAGAAGTTCTCCCGTAAGGGCGACGCCGTCGTCAACATGAACTACGCGGCGATCGATTCTGCAAAGAGCGGCCTTGTCGAGGTCAAATATCCCGACAGTTGGGCGAACGCGACCGAGGGCGCTGCCATGGCCGCCGTCGCCGACAACGAATACTTCAAGAACGTCGTGCATCCCATCCTCGTTCTCGAAGGGGACAAACTTCCCACCTCCGCCTTCAATGCGGACGGTTCCGTGCCCGTCGGCACGACCAAATACGAAAAGCGCGGCGTTGCGGTCAAGGTTCCCAAGTGGATCCCCGAAAACTGCATTCAGTGCAACCAGTGCTCTTTCGTCTGCCCGCACGCCTGCATCCGCCCCGTAGTCATCGACGATGCGACGGAAAAGCCCGACACCTTCGTGACCAAACCCACGACGGGAATCAAGGGCACGCAGTTCCGCATGCAGGTTTCCCCTCTGGATTGCATGGGCTGCGGCGTCTGCGCAAACGTCTGCCCGGCAAAGAACAAGGCTCTCGTCATGGTCCCGATGGAAGAAGTGGAAGAAGCGGACGCCAAAAACTGGGAATTCTCGCAGGAAGTCAAACAGGCGGATACCTCCTCTATCAAGCGCAGCACCGTCAAGGGCAGCCAGTTCAATCAGCCGCTCTTCGAGTTCTCCGGCGCATGCGCGGGCTGCGGCGAGACCCCTTACGTGAAAGTCGTGACGCAGATGTTCGGCGACCGCATGGTGATCGCGAACGCTACGGGATGCTCCTCCATTTACGGCGGCTCCTCCCCTACCTGCCCTTACACCGTGAATAAGGACGGCCACGGCCCCGCATGGGCGAACAGCCTGTTCGAAGACAATGCGGAATTCGGCTACGGCATGAATCTCGCTTACAACGCAAGGCGCGCGAAACTCGCGGCGGAGATCGCTCAACTCAAAGATAAATGGGCGGATTATGCCGAAGGCAAAGAGGCCTGCGAAGAATGGCTCGCCAATATGGAAGACGCGGAAGGCAGCAAGGCCGCGGCAGAAAAACTGATCAAGGCGTGCGAGAGTTGCAGCCATTGCGGATGCGACTGCGACGCGCTCTGCGAAGAAGTGCTCAAAGCCAAAGACTGCCTCGTCAAAAAGTCCGTCTGGATCTTCGGCGGCGACGGCTGGGCTTACGATATCGGCTACGGCGGCCTCGACCACGTGCTCGCTTCCGACGAAGACGTGAACGTGCTCGTGCTCGATACGGAGGTTTACTCCAATACGGGCGGCCAGGCTTCCAAATCCACGCCTACCGGTTCGGTCGCGAAGTTCGCTTCCTCCGGTAAGAGGGTCAAGAAAAAAGACCTCGGCATGATGGCCATGAGTTACGGCTATGTTTACGTTGCGCAGGTTTCCATGGGTGCAAACAAACAGCAGTTCCTCAACGCGCTCATCGAGGCGGAAAAATATCACGGACCTTCCCTCATCATCGCTTACGCTCCCTGCATCAACCACGGCATCAACATGAGCAAGAGCCAGGAAGAGGAAAAACGTGCGGTCGACTGCGGTTACTGGCAGTTGTACAGATACAACCCCGAACTGAAAGAAGAAGGCAAAAACCCCTTCATTCTGGACAGCAAAGAACCTACCGGAGATTATCAGGAATTCATTCTCGGCGAAACGAGATACTCCTCGCTCAAGAAGACGCAGCCCGAAATGGCGGAAAAACTCTTCAAGGAAAACGAAGAAGAGAGCAAGGCACGCTATGAAGGCTACAAGAAACTTGCGGAAAAAGAATAATTCCTCTGCAAACGATTGACAGGAGCAGGCAAATTGCCTGCTCCCGTTTTTATTTTTGAGTACCCCGGTATAAAATTTTTCCCGCCGTACGGGAGAAGCGCAAAACAGCGGATATCGCAAGGCGGGATGCTGCTGTCACGGGGGCAAAATCCTTTCTGCCGCCCAATATAAAGCAAGATGATGTAAAAATTTCCGTATTTATTGTCTGCCGCAAAAATATATGCGAGACTGCGGGCCCGATGCTTGTCTTTTCGCCCTATATATGATACACTTTTATCATCTTATATCCGTGCACGAATCGTACAAAAAAACGATACCCGATTTGCGGTACCGTTTTTATTTTTTGATTCAGTTTCCTTTCCCGAAAATCGCGCCGCGATTCCGTATCGATAAATCGACGATCAAAAAGGAGTCTTTGTCGAGGGAAAAAACCAATCTTTCCCCACCGTATGTGCTCTGCGGCTGGAGAACTCCGCCCAGTCCGCGCACGTATTCGATCAGTTTATGTGAAATTTCAGACAGAAAATCTGCCCGCTCATCCGTATCCATCTCCCCTCTCCCCCGATGCTTTGCTTAAAATTATATTTAGGTATTACTTAAAAGTCAAGCATTTATTTAAGCAAAACTTAATAATAGATGTAACAAAAACGAAAAAAAGGGGAATACATCTACTATGAATACCATCAACGAAACGGATACGGACGCGCTCATTTCGAAAAACCTGAAACGCGAAATCGAAACAAGCCCCAGAAAAAAGTGCGAGATCGCAAAGGAGATCGGCGTTTCCTGTTCTACGATCACGCAATACTGCAAAGGCGAAATCCAGCCTTCGCTGTCCACTTTTGCAAAACTCTGCAAGGCTTTGGATATTTCTTCGGAGGACATTCTCGGCGTCTGAAAGCGGCAATGAGGCATTAAACCGCGAGATCGAGCGATTGAGGGGCGAAACAGAGAGGCTGAACGGGAGATGCTCAAAGCGTATGAAAAGGGCGGCGAGAAATACGTTGACGCGGCTGAAATCGAGCACTCGTGGCGTTTTGAAACGGAGAATGATCGCGCAGAAAATCTTTAATCCGAATACGATAATTTCCCTTCGCGCAGGGCGCGGACGACGGGAGCATCGGCAGGAGCCCACTCCTCTTCCCGCAGATCGCAAAGGGACAGCCAGCGGAGCGATTCGTGCTCCGTATTTTTATATTCGGTCAAAAAAGTACAGCGATAAACGTGCAGGGTTATGGTAAAATCGGGGTATTCGTGCCGCACGAGCGCGTACGGGCGCAATATGCGGATATCCGCGCCCAGTTCTTCGCGAACCTCCCGCACGAGCGCCGCTTCGGGCGACTCGCCCGCCTCGATTTTTCCGCCCACCAACTCGTATTTGTGGGCGACGTAAGGATAACGGCTCTCCCCTCTTTTTGCGGCAAAGACGCGGCCTTTTTCGACGATCAGCGCGCCGACTACTTCAAGATGCTTTTTCATGCGTCTATTATAGCATCCGCCGGAACTTTGCGCAAATTATTTATACGGAAAAATATGAAACGATTTCAGAAACGCCGCAAAAATGATCACGCCTAGAAAGAAACGCTTACAGCCCGATAAAAAAGTAGATCAGCCCGACGGCAACGCCCGCGAGGACGCCGTAGACGATGATCGGCCCCGCGACGGTGAACATTTTTGCGGCAAGGCCGTAAATATAGCCTTCCGACTTGAATTCGAGCGCGGGGGAAGCGACGCTGTTCGCAAACCCCGTTATGGGCACGATGGAACCGGCCCCCGCCGCTTTGCCGATGCGGTCGTATACGCCCAGGCCCGTCAGCAGGCACCCGCAAAAGATAAGGATGAGCGATACGCAGCCCGCCAACTCGTCTCCCGACAGATGCGCCCAGTTTTCCAGCATGACGCGGATGAACTGCCCCACGCAACAGATGCCGCCGCCCACCATGAACGCGCGCAGACAGTTGTGAAAGTGTTTCGTCGGCGCGGCAAAGGAGCGCACGTAATTCAGATAATTCTGATTGACTTTATTTTCCGTCGGCATTTTTTGTTTCCTCCCCGCAGAATTTCCCGAAACAGGATTCCCGTTCGTCTCTCGTTCTGACGCCCTCGGGATCGGGCGAAACCGTTCTTCTTTTCATATTCTTATTGTTCCGCCTAAGGAAAGAAAATATGCGCGGACAAGAATAAAAAGCCCCCTTGCGGAGACTTTTGATTGCGACGCGAATTTTTATTCTGAAGGCGGGACGGCGGCGGTTTCTGACGGATCCCCCTGCCCGTCGAGAAGGGTTTTCCGCTTTTTGAGGATCTTGGGCAGCATGATGAAAAAGGCGGATGCCGTGACGATGCCCGCAATGATATCGGAGATCCCCTCGCTGTAAAACACGCCCGCCACCCCGAACGCGTACGGCAGGAGAAAACAGAGCGGAATGAGCAGGATCACCTTTCTCAGGCAGGCGAGAAAAATGGATATTTTTGCCTGATTGAGCGCGATGAAAACATTTTGCAGCGTCATCTGCGCAAAAAACATGACCGTTCCCATCATAAAAAACGGAGTGTATTTTTTTACGATCGCCATAACGGCGGGAGAAGCGCTGAAAATATAGCCGTACAGTGCGGGAAACGTGAGGGATACGAGCCAGATCGTCGTACTGCAGCACAGTGCGATCATCGTTACCATTTTGACCGTCTGCTTTACCCGTGCGGAGTCCCCCGTGCCGTAATTGTAACTTACGAGCGGCTGTACGCCCGTTCCGAGCCCGTTGAGGGGCAGGCAGACCATCTGCACGGCACTGAGCATGATCGTAAGCGCCGCGGTGTAATCGCTGTTGCCCCCTGACCATTTGGTGAGGTTGTTGTTGAAGACGATCTGGATCGCACTTTCCGTCACGCTCATGATAAAGGGTGAAAGCCCCAGAAAAAGAATTTTGCAGACCGTCCGGATTTTCGGAAGAAAGAGTTTCGGGTCGAAACGGTATGCCGTTTTTTTGCGGAAAAAGAAGCAGACGACCCACACGGCGGAAACGCCCTGCGACAAAACGGTTGCGAGCGCCGCGCCCCGTACGCCCATTTCAAAAACGTAGATGAACAGAGGATCGAGCGCGATATTCAGCAAGGCGCCGATCGCAACGGTAAACATAGAGGTAAAACTGAATCCCTGTGCGGTGATGAAGGGGTTTAACCCGAGCGATAACATGACGAACAGCGTACCCGTCGCATATACGAACAGATAATCGCGCCCGTAAACAAAACTCGAATCGGGGGAACCGAACAGGCGCACGAGCGGATCGCAGAAAACGAGTACGACAGCCGTCAGCAAAACGCCGAACAGGACGAGCAACACTGCCCCCGCGTTGAAAACTTTGGACGCCTCTTCCCTCTTCTTTTCTCCGAGATAGATACTCGCGAGCGGCGCACCCCCGAGCCCGACGAGATTCGCGAAAGCGCTGACGATGAGCGTGATGGGAAATACGACGCCCAGCCCCGCAAGTGCCTGCGTTCCCACTCCCTGTATACCGCCCACGTACATGCGGTCGACCAAATTATACAATAAATTGATGATCTGCGCAACGACGGCAGGCAGTGCGAGTTTGAGCACCAGTCTGCCGATTTTGTCTTTGCCGAGATCTATTTTTTTCTTTTCTGTCATCACATCTTGTCTGCCGGAAAAACTGCGCCAAAAAGCCCCCGCTTTTCGGGCGGGGACTTTTCGTTCTTGAAAATCAGAGCGTCAGGAAAAGGCCGCTGATCAAGATCGCCGCCATACATACGGGCGCGATGTAGCGTATCATGATTTTATAATACAGGCGGAACCCCTTTTTACGCATACCGATCTCGTCCATGAGGGTATTCGTATCCAAAAAATACCCGGCGATGATACACGTGCCGATCGCGACGATCGGCATCAGAATACTGTTGGACGCGTAATCGAAAATGTCGAGAATGGTCTTATCTCCGATATGGATCATAGACAGAGGCCCGAACCCGAGAGAGGATAAAATGCCAAGCACGAGCATGATGCCCAACACGATCAGACAGGAAACCCAGCGTTTGAGGTGACAGTTTTCCCGCAGAACGGCGACGATCGCCTCGACGAGGGAAATGGACGAAGTGAGCGCCGCAAAAAACACGAGAACAAAGAAGATGACGCCGATCACCCTGCCGCCGAACATGCCGTTAAAGACCTGCGGCAGAACGACGAACATGAGCGAGGGACCGGAATTGCCCATGGCGGCCTCCGCCTCTGCCCCGCCGCCCGTGACCGAATATATGGAAGGGATGATGATCATCGCCGCGAAGATCGCAAAGAGGGTATCGCAGATGGAGATCTGACGGGCGGATTTTTGGATATCCGCAGTCTTTTTCATATACGAGCCGTACGTGATCATGATGCACATCGCGAGCGACATGGAATAGAAGAGTTGCCCCAGCGCCGCAAGCAGCGTTTCCGCACGGAAATCGCCAAAATCGGGAACAAACAGTTTTTTCACCCCTTCGAGCGCGCCCGGCTGGCACATCGCGTAGATCGCGAGGAAGACCGTGAGCACGGCCAGCAGAGGCATGAGGATCTTGCTGACGCGCTCGATCCCCTTCTGCACACCAAACACCACGACGAGGATGGTCGCGGCAGAGAATATGAGAAAGAATACGATCGGCTGCCAGGGGCTGGCCGTAAAGGACCCGAAATAGGCGCCCGCCGCCGCATCCGACGTAAACGCCGCCATATCGCCGACGAGGAAAGCCCAAAGATATTTGATCACCCAGCCGCCGATCACGCAGTAATACGGCACGATGATGATCGGGACGATCAGACAGAAAAATCCGAACCATTTGAATTTTTTATTGAGCGCCGCAAACGCGCCGATCACGCCCTTGCCCGTCTTGCGGCCGATCGCGATTTCCAGCACGAGCAGGCAAAAACCGAACGTGACCGCAAGCAAAACATAGCACAGCAAAAACATGCCGCCGCCGTATTTTGCCGCAAGATAGGGAAACCTCCAAAGATTTCCGAGCCCCACCGCGGAACCCGCCGCGGCCAGCACGAATCCGATCTTGCTGGAAAAGCCGTGTTTTTTATTCTCCTGTCCTTCTTTGCCGACTTCTTGCTGCGGGGCCGCCCCTTCGGGCGCGGCCTCTTCCGCAAAATCGCCGATGAGCGGGGTTTGATCTTCTTGCATGATTTATCTCCATTTCAATTATATTTTTGTTTTTCTCAGATTTCCGGACAACGATCAGTCGGGAGGGCCGACAGAGCCGGGAGGCCCGTTCGATTTTTGCGCGGGCGGAGAACCGTTGCCCGCTTCTTCCAAGCCGAGTTCTTTTGCCGCCTCTTCGGCCGCGGCGTCCAGTTCGATCTCTTCCTCTGCACTCTTCAAAGTGGGATAGCGGGCGAAATATTTTTTCGTTTCGCGCACGACCACCCCCGAAAGAAGAAACAGAGCGATCAGGTTCGGGATCGCCATGAGGCCGTTGAAAATATCGGCGATATTCCATACCGCCGCGACCGTCATATACGGGCCGATAAACACGGCCGCGATATAAGCCGCGCGATATGCGTAGATCGCCGCCTTCTTTCTGCCGGCAAGATATTCAAGACAGCGTTCGCCGTAGAAATTCCAGCCGAGTATGGTCGTGAATGCGAAAAACACCAGACAGACCATCAAAATTGCAGGTCCTGCCGTGCCGAGCACGCCGGGAAGGCCGCGCGAAAAGGCCTCTATAGTGACGTCGACGCCGTCTAACCCGATGTTCCAGGCGCCGGAGATGACGATGGCAAGCCCCGTCATCGTGCAGACCACGATGGTGTCGAGAAAGGTGCCCGTCATGGAGACAAGACCCTGCCGGGCGGGTTCGTTCGTCCTTGCCGCGGCTGCCGCGATCGGGGCGGAGCCGAGGCCCGCTTCGTTGGAGAAAATGCCGCGCGCGATCCCCTTCTGCATGACGATGATCACGCTGCCCACCGCGCCGCCCGTGACCGCCTTGGGATTGAATGCACCCTGAAAGATGCTGCCGAGCGCGGCGGGGATTTCGCCGATATTGCTGAAAAGGATGATCAGGCAGACGAGAACATACGCGATGACCATGAACGGCACGACGAGTTCGGATACCTTTGCGATCCTCTTTACGCCGCCGAGCAGGACGAGCGCGACGAGCACGGTCAGAATAAGCCCCGCGATCACCACGGCGAGATTGTATTCTCTTCCGAACAGGTGCACAGAAGAGGCACCCGAAAAAATATTGCCGACTGCGGACGTGATGCTGTTTACCTGCGAAAAGGTGCCGATGCCGAACAGCCCGACGCACATGCCGAGCACGGCAAAGATGACTGCCAAAAATTTCCAGCGCCTTCCGAGGCCCCCTTCAATATAATAAAAGGGCCCGCCGAGCGTATGGCCGTCCGGATAGACTTTGCGGTATTTGACCGCCAAAAGCCCTTCGGCATACTTCGTTGCCATACCGAAAAATGCCGCCAGCCACATCCACAGGAGCGCACCCGGGCCGCCGGCGACGATCGCCGTTGCGACCCCGACGATATTGCCCGTGCCGATGGTGGCGGAAAGAGCGGTGCACAGGGCGCCGAAACTGGAAACTTCACCCTGACCGCCCTTTTCCTTTGCAAACATATATTTGAACGCGCGGGGCAGCCGCACGACGGGCAGAAAAACGAGCCGTACGGTGAGGTAAATCCCCGCGCCCAGAATCAGCACGATGAGCGGGATACCCCATACGAAATCGTCGATTTTTTTGATGATCTGCCCGAAAACTTCCATTTGTTTTTTGCCAAAAAGAAAGCCGCATGCCGCGGCCGAGGAAACCGCTCTGTCCTCTTTGCCTGAGAGATAGCCGCCCGTTCGGACGGGGTACACCTTCGGCGCCGTTTTTTGGTCTCTCCAGAGTAATTTACGGGTATAGTATAGAGAAAAAACACCGCATTGTCAACCTTTATGCACCGCAACGCCATAATTTGTGGAATATATGCGGCAAAGGGGCGGATTTTATTACAAAACTTATTCTATTTCGAGATTATCAAAACTGAAAACGGGGTGATCAAAAAAGTCAGTAAGCGACAGATCCAAAGCCTTCACGATTAAAGCGATACTTTTGAAGTTAGAGGCTTTGACCCTGTTATTCAAAATCGCGTTCATTGTGCTGTGATATAAACCCGTCTCCTGTTCCAATTTATATTGCGACATCTTCTTTTCTTTCAACAATCCGCGCACCCTGATTGCGATCGCTTGATTTATGGTCATATATCCACCTCTCTTTGACTAATCTGCACTACGTATATTTTATCAAACGTATTGTATAAAATACGTAGTATAAATTAGCCGACGTGACTTTATATAATGAAAGCAACGGATACAAAAAAGAGGTCGATCAGACCTCTTTCTAATTTTTATTTACAATTTTACTTAGTTTGTACGGAATCAAATAGTTCGCTGGGTTCAATCTGTAAAACCTCGCAAATTTTTAGTATCATTTTCAGACTTATATTGATTTTGCCGTTTTCTACTTTATAAATATAACTTGCGTCTTTACCTATTCTTAAACTCAATTCATAGGCAGATAGATTTGCATTTATTCTCGCTTTTGCCAAATTCATACCAAACTCTTCGAATTTCATACTTACAGTTTAGCCGAAAAAACTTCTTGACTAATTGATTGATACGCCATATAATAGAATTACAGTCAATTAAGGAGAGATCATGAGCCTTCAACAGGAAATATGGGCGATGTTTGCCTCTGATCAGAGATAAAATTTTCAATGAATTCGGCTAAACTTTCAGCCCTCGCACTTATGTCCGGGGGCTGAAATGTTTTGAAATGCCGCATAGTGCCCTATAACGGCAATACAGACAGGATACTATCCTAATTTTTCCTTCATTTCGGAAACGATGCGGCTCTCTATGCGGGAGATCTGTACCTGCGATACGCCGATCACTTCCGCGACTTCGCTCTGCGTCATGTCGCGGAAATACCGCAGCATGATGATCTTGCGTTCCCGCTCGGGCAGGCACTCGATCGCGCTTTTCAACTGCATCTTTTCGATCAGTTCGTCCTGATTGTCCACGGCGGGGAGTTTGTCCAAAAGTTCGCGGGACTTGTCGTCTTTATAGTCGCTCTGCTCGTAAATGGAGACGGGCATGCGGGAAGAACCCATCACGAAAACCGCCTCGCTTTCCTCCATGTTGAACTTTTCGGCGATCTCTTTGACCGTCGGCGGATGTCCGCAGCGGGAGGAGTAATCTTCGATAAAGGCGTTCATGTTTTTGGCCGCAAGTTTGATGGCGCGCGAAACCTTGACCGAACCGTCGTCGCGCATGAAGCGCTTGATCTCTCCCGCGATCATCGGCACGGCGTAGGTGGAGAATTTTACCCCGAAACTTTCATCGAATCCGTATACCGCTTTCAAAAGCCCCATACCCGCAAGTTGAAAGAGGTCGTCGAACTCTACCCCCTTTCCCAAATATCTTTTTACGATACTTTTCAAAAGAGAGGTATTCTGTTCGAGCAGCGCCTCTTTTGCGGCCGAATCTCCCTGCTTGGCGGCGCGGATGTATTCGATCGTCTGCTCGTCACTCAGCATCGGCAAGCACTTCCGTTTCCGTATTGCGGCCGAACCGCTTGGACATCAAAACGGAAGTGCCGACGCCCTTTGCCGATTCCAGACGAAAATCGGTCATAAAGGTCTGCATGATGGTGAAACCCATACCCGAACGCTCCTCATCCTCCAACGTCGTGTAAAAGGGTTCGAGCGCCTTTTTTACGTCGTCGATCCCCCTGCCGTTGTCGGAAATTTTGATATGTAAGACGTTCCCGTCCGTTTCGCATTCGATCGTAACATTCCCCGTCCGGCCGCGGTAGGCGTGCACGATACAGTTGGTGACCGCCTCGCTGACCGCCGTTTTCACGTCGGAAAGTTCGTCGAGCGTGGGATTGAGCCCCAGGCAGAACGCCGCGACCGCACCGCGCGCAAAGGGTTCGTTTTCCGACAGAGCGGCAAATTCCAGTTTCATGTGATTTTTCATTTCCCTTCTCCTTTACATCTTGGGAATGAGCGTATAAACGCCGCTCATCGACAGTATTTTGTCCGCCGCCGTATCGGGTGACTGAATAAACATGGGCGTAGAACAGCGCCTGAGTTTTTTATACCTTCCGATCAAAAAGCCGATGCCCGTCGAATCCATGAACTTTACGCCCGCCAGATTGACGATCACCCGTTCGCACGAAGCGTGCGCGTCGATGGCGCCGTCCACCTCCTGCCGGACGAGCGCGGCATTGTATTCGTCCAGTTCGCCGTCGAGATATATGTACAGGCTGTTCCCCGCTGCTTTTGCCGTGATCTTCATAACTACGCTCCTTTCGTATTCGGCGCATCTTCAAACGCCTTAAACAGCATACCATTTCGCGCCGCGCAAATTTTATCCGCTTTTAAGAGATAAAACTAACTTTTGTCGAAAAAATAATCGTTAAAAAAACAGAAAAAGGCATCTTAAAACAGTTGACTTTTTTTGTCATATAGGATAAAATAATTTAGCGTTGTGATTGAGACAATGTAACCCGTTTGCAGGGGCCTTTAGCTCAGTTGGTTAGAGCGGTCGGCTCATAACCGATTGGTCCGCGGTTCGAGTCCGTGAAGGCCCACCACCTTTTACTTTTTGGCCCGGTAGTTCAGTTGGTTAGAACGCCAGCCTGTCACGCTGGAGGTCGACGGTTCGAGACCGTTCCGGGTCGCCACTCTTTATGAGAAAGCCTGTTTGATAGCATATGTGGGCTGCCAAGCAGGCTTTAAAATGCCTCGGTAGCTCAGTCGGTAGAGCAAGGGACTGAAAATCCCTGTGTCGGTGGTTCGATTCCGCCCCGAGGCACCAACCGTGCTGGTGTAGCTCAACTGGCAGAGCAGCTGATTTGTAATCAGCAGGTTGTGGGTTCGATTCCAATCACCAGCTCCATGAGCACTACGATCCTCTGCGATCATCGTTTTATATCCGGGAAGATTCCAGAGCGGCCAAATGGATCAGACTGTAAATCTGACGTCTTCGACTTCGGTAGTTCGAATCTACCTCTTCCCACCACCAAAAAAGCGATACCCTTTTGGGTGTCGCTTTTTTGGTGGTGGGAAGAGGTAATTGCAGAAGTGCCGTATTCGCGGTAGTTCGCGCGAGCGGCGCAGGTAAAAACCGTTCGGCATTCCCCTTTTGTTTTTTTCGCACCGCGACGCTCCCGCGCTTCGCGCGGGTATGTACCTTTTCCTACCCCCAAACAGGCAATACCCTTTCGGTATCGCCTGTTTGGTTTCTCGGGGGAAATACGTTTTTGCAGCAAAAAAAGGCGGGCGCAAAAATGCGTCCGCCTTTTTTTGGTCCGCCGTCCGGCGAACAAGATATCCTGATCAGGATTGCGTTGCCCAGTCGTGCTCGATCACTTTCGTATAAACGTAATCCACCCTCGTTTCGCGATAACTGAAACTTTCGATCACGGTGCGGTCTTTGTATACCTTAAAGCAGGTGCCGTAAGAGCCTTCCTGATTGGAAACGTCGTTCTGCCAGTTGGCGGGAAGATCGACCTGATGCCCCCATTCGTTGGAGACGAGCGCCTTCTCGTCAATAACGCCGTTATGGTTATGTCCGGAAAGCATGATCACGTTTTTATGATCTTTCAGGATCTCTTTGAGTCTCGCATCGTTCTGCGTGCCGATATGGTACTTATCGGAGAGCGTGACCGTGCCGATCAGAGGATTGTGCACGACGAGGAACACGGGATTATTTCCGTTTTCAGGGTCGTTGAGCGTCTCTTCCAGCCATGCCCACTGTTCTTCGGATACGACGGGCGCAGAGGCGTCTCCCCTGCCTTCCGTACCCATAATGACGAAGTGATAGCCGTTGACCCAATGATCGTAATACGGCGTCACCCCTTCGCAGTTCCGCAGACGCTGGATCAACCTGTACAGCGCCATGGAAGACGCGGATTAAAATGCGGCGGCCGAATTTATGCCGCCAATAAATTTTGTAAAATTTATAAACGCGAAAACCCCCGCAGGGCATTCATAAAATGCTCTGCGGGGGTTTTCGAAAGAAACGCGCCGCAAGCGCCTGTCCGTAAACCCGGACAAATTTTTTCAGCGCGCGGATCACATGATCCGTTTTTTTATTCGGCAGTGGGAAGAAGGTTCCCTTCGTCGTCGTACAGTGCCATTTGTTTCTTTTTCAGGCAAGGGATGCCGATATAAAACCCGAGCGCGACGAACATGCCGATCGTCCAGCCGACGGCCCACGCCCAACCCACGCCCGCAAAGCCGAGAAAGGGCGTAAGGATAAACACGAACCCGACGCGGAGAATAAGGTCGGAAAAGGTGCTGACCATAAACCCGATATTGCCGTTACAGCCGCGGACGGTGCCGTCCGCCACGACCTTGACGTTTACAACGAAGAAAAAGAAGGCCGCGATCCGTACATATTCGACACCCGTTTTTATGGCGAGTTCGCTGCTCTCCCCTTCCGACATGAACAGCCCTACGAGCGGTTCGGCAAATACGAAACAGGCAACGACGAAAAAGGCCGTAAGCACGGTGGAAATGACGAGGGCAGAGCGGAATCCCTGTTTGATGCGCCTGAATTTATGGGCTCCGTAATTCTGCGAGACGAAATTCGTCAGCCCGTTTGCACAGGTACAGAAGCACGTCGTGCTGAAAACGAGCAATTTGACGCCCGCGGTAAAGCCGGACGTGATGCCGATACCCTGCAGATTGGCAAACTCGTTGACTTTGATCTGTATGACCAGATTTCCGACCGAAACGAAACTGTTCTGCAAGGCCACGGGGATCGCGAGCAGGACGAGCAGTTTGAGGAGCGAATACGAAAAGGGAACGGCGCGCTCTTCCGATTGCAGGCGGGACACGCGCCTGAACAGAAAAACGAGCGTAAGTATGCACGCAGCGCCCTGGGCTATGAAAGTCGCCCAGGCAACGCCCGCAACGCCCCACGGCTGTACCATAAAATAGTCGAGCACGATATTGGATACGGATGAAATGACGAGGAAGATAAAGGGCGTGCGGCTGTCTCCGAGGGCGGAAAAAGTGCCCGTGCCCAGATTGTACAGGATGAGAAACGGGAGCCCGTAATAATAGATGTTCAGATAGGTAACGCTTGCATCCAGCGCTTCGGAAGGCGTATTCATCGCCCGAAGAACGATGCGGCAGGTCAGAACGCCCGCCGTCATGAGAACGACGCTCAGCACCGCAAAAGAGATGAGCGCGGTAAACACGGTGGATTTGACCTTCGCGTTGTCTTTCGAACCGAAAAACCTGGACGCGAGCACCGCACAGCCGGCATTTGCGCCGAGAGCGACGGCCATAAGGATGTTGACGATCGAATTCGAAGCGCCGATGGCGGTGAGCGCCGTTTCTTCCGCAAACTTTCCCGCGATGACCGTGTCTGCAAGCGTGTACAACTGCTGAAAAACCGCGCTGCCGAACAGAGGCAATATGTATTTGAGCAGAACTTTCCAGGGTTTTCCCGTCGTTAAATCCGTATTCATACTCCTAAGATCTCCCGTAAACGGCGAAATTATAGCACCGCCGCGCGGCGTTGTAAAGCGATCGGAGGGATTTTTTAGATCTTCCGCAAAAAATTTCGGTCAAAAACAAAAAAGCCGCGGCGGCATGCGCTACGGCTCTTGTTCAGGAGTATTCTGATGCGGCATCGGGCCGTCGTTTTTTCTCTTTTCTCTGCAGAAAAGAAGAGCGGCGAACATGACAACGGGAAAGACGAGCCCTACCGCAAGGCCCGTTCTGATGTTACCGCCGAACGCGTCGGATACGGCACCCACCGCAGACGGCCCTGCCGTACAGCCGAGATCTCCCGCAAGCGCAAGCAGAGCGAACATGGCGGTGCCGCCTTTGGGGCACCCGGCGCTTGCCATGCTGAATACGCCCGGCCACATGATGCCGACAAAAAAGCCGACCAAACCGCACCCCGCCAGCCCGAGCGCGGGAACGGGCGAAAAGACACACAGGGCATATCCGCCCGCGCAGCCGACGGCGCACGCCATCAGCGCGGGACGCAGGCTGAGTTTCGAACCCAAAGCGGAATACAGAACGCGGGATAACCCCATACATACCGCAAAGAGGCAGGGGCCGAGCAGGTCTCCCATCGTTTTGGAAACGCCCAAGCCCTCTTCCGCAAAGGCGGACGCCCATTGCGCGACGGCCAGTTCGCAACTGCCCGCGCAGACCATCAAAAGCGCGAAGAGCCAAAAGATCTTTGTGCCGAATAATTTCCGGACCGTCATGCCCTGCCCTTCCTCTACGAGGGGGAAAATGGGGACGAAGAGAAAATAAACCGCGTTCAAAAGGGGTATCGCCGCCCAGACGCAGGCGAGCAGAGACCAGTTTTTCAGCCCGGCGAGCGAAAAGAACAGCGTGGAAAGCGCGACCACCGCGACCTGCCCCCAGCAATAAAAGGAATGCAGAAGGCTCATGGCGGCCTTTTTATTTTTTGTGGGACATGCTTCGACAATGGGACTGACGAGTACCTCAATCAATCCGCCGCCGACAGCATAGACCGCGGAAGAAATAAACAGGCCCGCCGCAGCATTCGGCAAAAGATCGGGCAGGAACGCCAACAATAAGATGCCGCCGCCCGCAAAGAGTTGCGCGGCCATAATGCAGGGACGATACCCGATCTTATCAACAAATTTCGAGGCGAGCAGATCCACCAAAAGTTGCACGCCAAAATTCACAGTGATCATCAAACCGACCAACGTGAGCGAAACACCGTAATCGCTGTGAAACATGACAAACAGCAGAGGCGCAAAATTATTGATGATTGCTTGCGAAACAGAGCCCGTATAACAGGCGCAGATCGTATGTTTGACGCCGAGTTTTTTCATACAGTATTCTCTCCGGGCCGCAAAAGGTCAGAATGCGGCGCTCTTTTTCAGCCGCGGCGAAGTTCCTTGACCATCTGAAGATAGGTCAGGTCTTCGTAACCCAAACGCCGATAGAGGGAACGCGCGCGCACGTTGTCCTCTTCCACTTCCAGGCGGATGCGCGCAAACCCGTTTGCCGACGCATATTCCTCTGCCGCGGCGAAAAATTCTCTGCCCAATCCGCGGGAACGGTATTCTTCGAGAATGAAAAGTTCTTCCAGCCACAAAACCCTGCCGCCCGCTTCGCGCGAGTAACTTTTTGCGGTCAGCCCGTAGCCGACGCATTTTCCGTCCGCTTCGAGTATGTACCCGTCCGCATATTCGTCCGAGCGCATGAGTTCGTCGAACATGTGTTCGTGATATTTTTCGGGCACGCCGTGCAATACGGCGGGAGAAGCGTAAAACATTTCGGACAGGCGCAGAAAATTTTCCCTGTCTTCCCGTCTGATCCTGCGAACCATAAAAAACCTCCTGATCGATCGATCCGGACTATTATACCATGAAACCGCATGCAGGTCAACGGGATCGTGCCGGAAAGAGCGGGAAATCGCACGGCAAAGCGCGCGGATCCGTCGCGGTCGGCGCCCGTGCGCGGCGCCGAAAGATGCTACCTGCCGCCGCAACACAAAAGCGCTCCGCTTTATGCGGAGCGCCCTTCGATTTTTTGAAATCCGCGGAACCGAATTACTTGAGTTCTGCGAAATATTTGATGGTGCGGACCATCTGGCTCGTATACGAATTCTCGTTGTCGTACCAGGAAACGACTTTCACGAGCGTCGTGCCGTCGCCCATGGGCATGCATTTGGTCTGCGTGCCGTCGAACAGGGAGCCGTAGGTGATGCCGATCACGTCGGAAGAGACGATCTCGTCTTCGGTATAGCCGAAAGATTCGCTTGCGGCAGCCTTCATGGCGGCGTTCACGCCGTCTTTATCCACTTCACCCTCAACGATCGCAACGAGTTGGGTCAGAGAGCCGGTGGGAACGGGAACGCGCTGTGCGCAGCCGTCGAGCACGCCGTTGAGTTCGGGGATAACGAGGCCGATCGCCTTCGCAGCGC